>OLRX01001372.1_pt1 | contig 18380 bp, 23 predicted proteins | sample 1672991 | NCBI WGS metagenome assembly OLRX01 (sample SAMEA3136744, study PRJEB25190) | human gut metagenome | biome: human gut; feature: human-associated habitat; material: faeces | place: Austria | collected 2013
AAAAAGGCCCAGGAGCGGGCCCACCTGCTGGAGGGCCTGTTGGTGGCCCAGGACAACATCGACGAGGTCATCCATATCATCCGCACCAGCTATGACGACGCCAGGCAGCGACTGTGCCAGCGCTTCGACCTGGATGAGATCCAGGCCCAGGCCATTCTGGATATGCGCCTGAAGGCCCTCCAGGGCCTGGACCGGGAGAAGCTGGAGAAGGAGTATCAGGAGTTGGAGGAGCGCATTGCCTACTTCAACCAGCTGCTCTCCAGCGAGGAGATGCTTCGGGGCGTGTTGAAGGAAGAACTTACCGCCATCCGGGACAAGTACGGCGACCAGCGGTACACTGAGATCCAGGATGTGGAGGACGAGATCGACATCGAGGACCTCATTGAGGAGGAGCAGTGCGTCTTTACCCTGACTCAGGCCGGCTACATCAAGCGCACCCCGGTGAGCGAGTACGCCGCCCAGTCCAAGGGCGGTATGGGCAAGAAGGGCATCACCACCCGGGAGGAGGACACCGTGGTGGATGTGTTCACCGCCTCCACCCATGACTACCTGCTGTTCTTTACCGACACTGGTAAGGTGTACCGGAAAAAGGGCTATCAGATCCCGGAGAGCGGAAAGACCGCCAAGGGGACCAACCTGGTGAATATCCTCCAGGTGGAGCCGGGAGAGCGGGTCCAGACCATGCTCCACTTCCGGGAGACCAAGGAGGAAGAGCTCTATCTGTTCATGGTCACCCGTCAGGGCACGGTCAAGCGCCTGGCGGTCTCCGCCCTGAAGAACATCCGGGCCAGCGGTATTCGTGCCCTGACCCTGGACGAGGGCGACGAGCTGGTCTGCGTTCTGGAGACCGACGGGGCCCAGAAGATCCTGATCGCCACCCACGACGGAATGGCTGTGTGCTTTGATGAGCAGGACGTCCGGCCCATGGGCCGGACCGCTGTGGGCGTCCGGGGCATCCGCCTGCGGGAGGGCGACTATGTGGTGGGGGCCGGCTGGGCCGCCGAGGGCCGGACCGTGCTGTCCATCACGGAAAACGGCTACGGCAAGCGTACCCCCGTGGAGGAGTACCGGATCACCAACCGGGGCGGCCTGGGCATCAAGAACTATATGGTCACCGAAAAGACCGGACCGGTGGTGGGCATCAAGGTGGTGGACGGCGGCGAGGACCTGCTGCTGGTCACCCAGTCGGGCATCCTGATCCGCACCCATGTGGACACGATCCGCACCGCCGGCCGGGCCACCCAGGGCGTCATTGTCATGCGCTTCAAGGAGGATGGAGACAGAGTGATCTCCCTGGCACTGGCCGACCGGGAGGAGGAAGAATCCACAAATTCAGAGAAAATTGTGGAAAACTCTCTGGCTTCCGGGCAAGACGGATCGGAGGCGCCGGAGCAGGTCTCCACGGAGGAGCCTTGACCGGCGGAGATCAGCCATAGAACAGAAAGGACAAAACCATGAAATTGGCAAACGCACTCTCCCAGCGCGCTGAGCTTCAGACCTGTATCCGGCAGCTGGAGGAGCGATTGAACAACAACGCGCAGGTCCAGGAGGGGGAGGAGCCCGCGGAGGACCCCATGGAGCTTCTCCGGGAGCTGGATGAGGATTACGCCCAGCTGGAGGCTCTGATCGCCCGGATCAACCGGACCAACAGCACCACAGAGGCGGGGGAGGGGAGGACCCTCTCTGACCTGCTGGCCCGCCGGGAGTGCATGACAGGCCGACTGGGGATCCTCCGTGGTTTTTTAAGCAGCGCCAGCAGCCTGGTCAGCCGCCGGACGGTGGGTGAGATCCGGATCCGCAGCGCTGTCAACGTCCGGGAGCTGCAAAAGCAGGTGGATCAGCAGTCCAAAAGCCTGCGGGAGCTGGACGCTGTTATTCAGGAAACCAACTGGACCACAGAGCTGATGGAGCACTGAGAGAAGAAAACGCTTTGGGGCGGGGATCCATGTCCCCACCCAAAAGCTTTGGCAGCACAGAAGGCGGGCGTCAAGCTCCCTGTGCCGGAGCAGATAGGCACACAGTTATGGTAACGCGCGGGACCATGCGCTGGGTTCGACTCCTGGGTATTGTTACGTCCGGTACAGTAACACGGGCACCGTGACCAATGACAGTTATGACCAGACGCCGATTTTGTGCGGGTGGGCTTGGGGATCAAAAAAGCCTTCCCCCCGCAGGGGGAAGGTGAGAATGTCGAAAAAGTGGCTGGGCCACTTTTTCGAGGAGGATTGCACGAAAGCTTCGTCTTAATTTCTTGCGAAATTGTCAGTGAAGCTTTCGTGAGAAGTGTCATTTCCGAGGTACATCCTCCAGGGGACCCTCTCTTGCCCCTTCTGGGCAATTCACCTTGTGCCCCCGAAAATGACGAGATTCACAATTTTATTCTATCGCCTTTGGGCGACGGAACTCCTTGCAGGAGGGCTTTTTCGATAAGTTGGCCTTCCCCCCGCAGGGGGGAAGGTGGCACGGCCAAAGGCCGTGACGGATGAGGGGGCGAAGAGATATGAAATCAGAACGAAAAAACTTTGCCCAGCATCTTAGGAAAGAAGCGACGCCGGAAGAGCGGCATTTGTGGTATGATTTTTTAAAGTCATACCCAATTCAATTTCGCCGTCAGGTTCCGTTTGGTCCGTATTTTTTGGACTTTTATTGTGCAAAAGCAAAATTAGCTGTGGAACTTGATGGCGCTCAGCATTGCGAAGAAGAAAAACAGCAGTATGATCGAATCAGAACTGTATTTTTACAAAAAAACTACCAGATCAAAGTCATTCGTTTCACAAATCTGGAAATAGCACAGCAGTTTGAAGGGGTATACACAACAATTCATAGAGAAGTGATACAGAGGGCCCCCTCATCCTCCCCCTGCGGGGGCACCTTCCCCCCACAGGGGGGAAGGCTTTTTAATCAGGAGGCAGTCATGAAAACAGTCACCATTTATACCGATGGGGCCTGCTCTGGCAATCCGGGACCCGGAGGCTGGGGCGCCATCCTGATGTACGGCCCCCACAAGAAGGAGATGTCCGGCGGAGAGGCGCAGACCACCAACAACCGCATGGAACTCACCGGGGCGATTTCCGCCCTCCGGGCTCTGAAGGAGCCCTGTCAGGTGGAATTGTACTCCGACTCCAAGTATGTCATCGACGCCCTGGAGAAGGGCTGGGCCAAGGGATGGCGGGCCAGAGGCTGGGTCAAGGGGGACAAGAAGCCTGCCCTCAACCCCGACCTGTGGCAGCAGCTGCTGGAGCTGTGCGAATATCACACCGTCAACCTCCACTGGGTAAAGGGACACGCAAGCAACCCATACAACAACCGCTGTGACGAGCTGGCGGTGGCAGAGAGCAGAAAATTCCGATGATTTATCCACATTCTTCGCATAAAATGTGGATAAATTCCGGCGTGCGGCAACGGAAATGTCAATAGTAAATGCGAAAAAAATATAAAAAAATATAATCAGGCTTCCCGCGCCAATTCTTCAAGACATTCCGCAAACACGATTTCAGCAGTTTTCCAGCCCAATATTTCACGCGGATAGTTGTTCATCCATTCTTCGGCTTTCTTCACTTCCGCTCGACTGACCTTATTGAAATCAGTCCCTTTCGGGAACTTCCGCCGAACCATTTTGTTCGCGCACTCATTTGACCCTCGTTCGCAACTTGTGTACGGGTGGCAATAATACATTTTGGTTCGTCTGCCTTTGCGTAGGATAGACCGTTCAAGGCTCTTCACGTCGGAGAACTCCCCGCCGTTGTCTACCGTGATTGTCTGGAACACGCGTGGAAACATCGTCCCGAACCTCCGTTCAATACGGTTCAAGGCGCGAACGGTGCTGATTGCGGTTCTGTCGCGCATTTTCTCTATAATTTCTTTTCGTGATAGGCGTTCCGTCAGCACCAACAGGGCGCACGAACCGTCCTTGCCGGAATATACAGTATCCATTTCCCAATGCCCGAAAGTGATTCTCTGGTTAATCACTTCCGGGCGTTTTTCTATGCTCTCTCCGCGCGGTGCGCGTTTCGTCGTTTTAACTTTGTGATATGGGCGCTTCCGCTTCGGCTTTTCTGGTAAGTCTTTATTCGTCAGGTTCAGAAACACGCCCTTTTCAATGTAACCGTAAAAAGTGCTGACACAAATAGAGGTTTTGAATGTCCGGCCCTCTATCGTTATGTCAGCAAGGGCCGCGGCAGGTGAACGGTCTTCTTCGATGACCTTGCGTTCCAAATAGTCAGCAAGTTCATGGTCGTTTCCGATTTTCAACGGCGCACCTTTCGCCGCGAGATTTTCACGGTATCTTTTTTCCGCTCCGTCCGGGTTATAGCGGTCTTCCATAATCCATGTATCGCCGTCCAGATGCTCCCAACGGGCGCGTTTGATTTCTCTATAAATCGTGCTGACATGAACATGAAGTTCCGCCGCGATCTGCTTCGGTGTATCGCCGCGGTTCAAACCGTATTCGATTTTCCGCCGATCTGTGAGCTGTAAATGACTGAAACAATGCCCCATGCTATAACCTCCCAAAATGCGAAACCCGCCCACGCTATCAAGCCGGGCGGGTTTTGTTCCTCTTTTCAGCGGTTCCCCGCAAAAAGATTATAACAATATTTTTATACTAACGCAAGTATAAAAAACTATTGCTCATTTTCTGTCAGCCATTCCATAGATACGCCAAGTATCTTCGCAAGCACCGCAAGTTCATAATCGGTCACAAAGCGGGTCCCGATTTCAATTCTGCTTACGCTGTCCCGCTCCATTGTAATTCCTGCAACTTGTAGACGCGCCGCAAGGTCTGTTTGCGTGATATTCAGCCGGGCGCGTGCTTCTTTGACGCGATTTCCGCAAAGGTTCTTTCGTCCCTTGTAGTCGTATATCTTCAACCGCCGATTCCTCCTTTTGTGTTAAAGGTCTGCATTTTTCTTGACTTTAACAAAATAAGCGTTGATAATTGTGTTAAAGGTCAGAATCCAGAAAAAGCAATGGTCCCGGCCTTTGAAAATAACGCAAGCCGCCCGGACGCTGGGCGGCAGAACGGAGGATTCCACATGAAAAAGGTTCTATCTCTTGTCCTTGCGGCGGTGCTTGCCGCGTCCCTCTCTGCCTGCGGCGGCGCTCTTGTCGATCTGGACACGCCCAAATCGGAGGAACTGACGGCGCAGTATGATTTTTACCCCGATGCCATGAACACCATTCGGGCGGATATGAAAATCACTCCCGAACAGGCCGATGAAGTCTTTATCATTCTGACTTCCTGCGGCCTTGATGGGAAGATTACAAGCATTTCCGAAAGCAAGGGCGCGTATACCGTCTATTACGGCGGTTCATCCCTCGACGTTGTACTTTCTGACGGTGCGGTTGAAACCGTCTATTCTGGGCGTGATATGCTGTACCCTGAATATCACAAACACAACGTCTTGATGGACTATGACTTAACTGTAAAGGACGTGAAAACTGGTTCCGGCGACAAAATCGGTGAATACGCCTATATCCGCATTACGAAAGCACAGCTTCAATCCATTACGGAAGAAAACTACAAAGAATTCGTTGAAACCGTCGTCAAGGACAGCGGCTACAACTGGGTTGCAATTCTTTGTGATGACGGCACGGGTATTTGTTTCCCCGGTTCTATGTACTATGTCGGTACATACGGGAAGCAAGATACCGACGGTTCTATTCTTGAAGATTACGGCGCTATCACGCTGGACGAAAACGGCGGCTATACATACGAACAGTTCTGAACAGCAGGAAAGCAAAAGCGACGGGCGCAACGCCCGCCGCTTTCTTTATGCCTTTTCCTGTTCCGCGTCTGCCGCGGCCTGAACCGCTGCCGCGAACTGCTCCGGCGACAGTCCCAACACCGCCGCCGCCCGTTCGTCCATCAGCGATTCGATCATATCGTTTATGCTATCAAACCCGCTTGCCTTTGCCGCTCTCTGATATACGGACTTCTTTCCTTTCTTTACATACGGGTAAATCCTGTCATAGTTTTTGCTGTTGTATTTCCGCTTCGCGTCTGTTGCGGCTTTCCCGCGTGGGTTTCCATATTTGCTTGCCATTGTCACCACTCCTTTACTTGTCCATTTTATCACGCTGTTTATACTAACGCAAGTATAAAAAACATACAATCTATCGTTAGTATATTTGTGCATCATTCCAACTTGCATTTATACTAACGTTAGTATATAATCATAATCAGAAAGGGAAACCAAAGCCGCCCGGTTGTCGGGGCGTAGAGTTCGACAACAGCCAACCTTACGGGCTGACACGAAAAGGGAACCGACACGGCATACAATGACACTTCAACTTCTGGTTTTATATATGGGGGTAATCAATATGAAAAAGTTCGAGATCGGCAAGGAATATTTTGACCGTAGCGCCTGCAATCACGATTGCATTTTCACCATCAAGATTATCAAGCGCACCGAAAAGACGGTGACGTTCGAGCGTAACGGCAAGACCTGCCGTGCAAAGCTGTTCTTCGATGAACGCGGCGAATATATCATTCCCGAACGTTATTCTATGGCCCCGGTCTTCCGTGCTGAAAACGAGGTTCAGCCGGAAGAGGAACCCAGCGTCGAGGAAGCCGCCGTCGAAACGTCCTGCGGCGTTGAAATCGCCCAGCCCGCCGACGTGAACACCGTTGTTGTTATGGTGGGCCAGCGCGTCGAACGTATCTGCGGCGCTTGCTATCCTCCGCAGGGCGGAACCGTCATCGGCTTTGTTAGTATGCCTGATACCCGTTTCTTTCACGGCGGCGTTTTCGCTATGGTCCTGTATGACGGTGCAAAGGCTCCTGAACGTGTCTGCCTGTCCGACATTCACCGCCGCGGGTGGCGCTCTCCCGGCGGCTCTCCGTTGGGTGTGTTCGTCGCTTGATGCTTTACCGGGGCGGCGGTTTCCGCCGCTCCGTTTTTCGTGCCACTGTATCTACCGCAACGGCGCAAAATTTTTCTGCTTTTTCGCATTTTCCCTATTGACTTTATACTAACGTTAGTATATAATAAGAGCATAAAGAAAGGGGGTGACAAGGTGAAGAAGAAAAAGAAAAAGCCCACGAAATCGCGGGTCGATGTTCGGACCATCGTGATAACCGCAATCGTGGACTTTCTGGTAGGGCTTGCGTTACTGATAATTGATAAGCTGACGTAAGCCGAAACCCCGTATTCTATGGGCGGGTTCACCGCCCACCCATAGAATACACTTTTTCTTCTGAACTGTCAATCATGCTTTTGAAAATCGGAATCTTCCTGATTGCTGTTGCCGTTGTGAAACTGATTATCGCCGCCGCGGTCCATTACCGCCGCAAGAAAGGGAAATGAACATGAAAAGAACTGCAAACAAGTTCCAGCGGGCCTATATGGTCGCCAAAGCCCGCGTGCAGGAAGTCGAATCCCAGCAAGAAGCCATCGAAAAGAAGTTCATTGCCGACAAAGGCATTGTCAATCCCGACGGCTCCATTCCCGAATTCCTTTACTGCATGGAGGATGACGCGGCCTTTGAAAAGGGGAACGACGAATGCGCCGCGCTGATTGTTTCCGCCGGGCTTGAAGAAGAACTGAACGCCGCCCAATCCGCCTTGAAAGCGTCGGAAGATAGTTTGATTGCCTACGGTCTGTCCCTTGCTCCCGCTGGGGTCCGGGCCACGTTGGAAAAGGCCGTTCAGCACAACGCCGCAACCCGCGCAAAGGTCCTTGACCTCGCGTTCCGGCTTGACGTGTCCACGGTCAGCGCGTAAGATGAAAGCAGGCGGCGCAAACGCCGCCTGCCCCAGCAAAGAAAAGGAAATTTGTATGAACAAAATCCGTCGCAAGGCTCTTCAAGAAATCTTCGATAAACTGTCCGCTCTCTCTGACGAACTCGAATCCATCAAAGAGGAAGAGGACGAAAGCCGGGAGAATATGCCCGAAAGTCTGCAAGGTTCGGAACGCTATGAACAGTCCGAATCTGCCTCATACAGCATTGATGAAGCGATTGAATCTATCTCTTCCGCGTGCGACAGTATCGAAAGCGCAATGGAGTAAACAAAAAAGCCCGCCGGGGAATGACCCCCGACGGGCTTTCGTTTTTGTCCGAATCGGACGTGTTTAGTTTTCTGCGGGTTCGGTCTGGACGGCCTGTTCTTCGATGCCGACAAGCAGGCTTTCCACGGATGGGGTGTCGATGTAGCCTTTCAAATTCTCATTCGCGCCCCATGCTTTCTTCGCTTCCTCCAAAGCGGCTTCGATCATTTTTTCAATATCGCTGGACGTGAAAAGCAGTTTCAGCACCGCCGGGATTCGCTGATAAATCCAGTCCGCGACGGCGGCATATTTCAGGGAACCCGTACCGCTTCCGAACTGCTTTTCGGCCTGCGTTACAAGGTTGAAAAGGATTTGCTTCAAAATCTTTGTTTCGCCGCGCTTGATAAGCACGACAACCAGCGCAAGGAAAGCAACGACGACAAGCACGCTGTCCCAATTCTTCGCAAGGAATGTAAGAACGTTCATTTCCGTTTCTCCTTTCTATCTGTCAGCCAATGACGGTACAGCCGGATTCAGGGACCCAGCCCAAACCGTCGATGTGTACGCCGCACTTGCGGGCCGGATAGTAATACTTCACCGTATACGTTCCGTTTACGGTCTTGCCCTGTCCGCCGCCGTTGCTGTCACGGTACAGCGGGCCGGAATACTTCACCTTTGCACCGACGCGCATTTTCGGCGCGGTCGTACCGCTCCCGACGGCCTGCACGTCCGCCGCATTGACCCAGCCGTAAACGGTAGAACCGCCGCCGGGCTGTTTGATAAGGTGGTAGGGGTGCTTTGCGCCCTTTGCAATCGCTGTCACCTTTGCCGTTCCCGGCTTGCAGGCCGCGCCACTTGCCGCCGCCGCGTTGGTGTAATGGGTGTTGCCCGTAAAGCGCACCACGTCGCCCACAGCGAACGCAAGCGTCGCCGGGGTGGTAGTTGTGCCGCTGGGCTTTGTCGTGCTTCCTGCGCCGTCCTGTGCGCCGCCTGCGGTGTCGTAGGTGATATACGGCAACTTCCCGTGCTTCGTCCACTTGCGCCCGTTCATGCCGGAAATAGCGCCGATGTTCAGGCACGCCGTCACCTGCACGCAGTTCTTGAAAGCGGGCGAACATTCGATGACCTTTCCGCCGCCGATGTATACGCCGATATGACCGGGCAACCAGACGGCTTCACCCGGAACAATGCCGCTGAAATCAGCGGACACGCCGGAACACTTCGTAATCATGGTGTCGGCCCCCGAATCGGGAACGCCGTTGGAAGCGTACACCGCGCCGCCGTAGGGCTTCGCGGCGTTGCCGTTCCAGCCCCAAAGAACGCCTTTGATAAGGCACACGCAGTCGAACCCGTAGACGGGCGGGTTCTTATCCGCCGCCGCCCGAATCATCGCCGTTCGCGCGGCCTGCTTGTTGTAGCTGTGATTTGTGCAATAGCGGGACACGTTCGCGCCTGTCAGGGGCGCACCGAAACAGCCCATGACGTACAGCGTTTTATAGTTGTCCACAATGTTTTGCAATTTGTTGATAAATTCAGACGTTTTCATTTTGCCCGCTCCTTTCGCGTCTGCGGGGCTTGTGGTCCCCGCCGTGGTATTTGAACCGCCGGGCTTTGCGGCGCTTCCTGTGCCATCGTAGGCGGTCAGGGCGTATGTTTCGATGATTTGAACCAGCTTGTCCGCATATTTCGGGTCGGTCGCATAGCCCGCCGCGGCGATTGCCCGGCACGCGGTTTTATAGTCCCGCTCCCCGATGACCGCTTTATAGCGGGCATTGCGCGAAAGCAAGTCGGAATGATCGGCGACGCTTTCCGCCCAACTGCCATAGGCCCGGAAAAGGCCCGTCACGGTCGTAAAGGTCACGCCGTCGTAACACTCTTGCGTTTTTCCGCTGTAAACGGCCCCGGTCCAGCTTGTCCCGGCTTTGATGCCGAACAGTGCGTTCCCCTTGACCGTCAAGCCAGATTTGCCCCAGCCGCTTTCAAGGATTGCTTGCGCTATCGTCAGGGACGCGAGGACCCCGCTTTTCTGCATATCCGCCGTGGCAAGTGCGCCCACCCGCTCGATGAATTTCTTTTGTTCCTGTGTCATGTGTAAAACCTCCGTTACGGCTGAACGTTGTTCAGGTCAACAGGCATTCCCTCCGTTTCCTCCGGGTTTGCCTTTTTGATTTTCACAACGTTTTCCGCTTTTGCTTTCCATGAATAAAAGCCGATGACCGTTGCCGTCGGTGTCCCAACGTAGGCAAGGAAAACGCCAAGCTGTGAAACATCGAGGACAACAGCCCATACGCCCACGCCGAACCCGGCGAAATAGGTACAGAGGACCGCCCAAAGAACCAGCTTTGAACACTCTATCTTCCGGCGGCTCTGTTTGCCCTCTCTGCGTCGGCGGGGCCGTCGTCCGCTCAACAGCAGGACGGCGGCGAACCCGCCAACCAGCCCGGCGGCAACGCTGAAAAGATAAATCATGCCGCGCCGCCTTTCTTACTCTTCGTGTTCGTGCCGCTCCCGGTTCTCGAACGTGTCAAGGCGCTTGTGCGCCTGTTTTGCGGACGCTTCAACGGCGGTCAGGCGCGTAACGACTTCAACGTTCGTTTTGCGCTGTTCCTTTTGCTCTGCCTTGATTTCGTCCGTGTTGGCCTTGATGTAGCCGATTTCGGTAAGAACGGTCGCGTCGCTCTTCGCTTCGTCGGCAACGTCCTTTTTCCCATTCCGGGCAAAGGCAACGTAGCCGAACACGATAGCGCAAATCGTACTAACGACGCTCAAACCTGCAAGCATTTCATTCATGTTCTTCACCTCCCGCAAATGAAGTCCCCGTAAACGCTTTTCAGCGAATACGGGGCGATTGTGGGCGGCGCTTCCTGCGAGTGATAAACCGCGCAGTCATACGCCCAAACCAAATAGTGCGTTGTGTCCTCCGCCCAAATAGCAAGCGGCATAATGAATAACCACAGCAGGCCGAAAGCCGGGCAGATTTGGCCCAGCACGTTTCCCGGCTGATTGCTGTAATCCCAAACGTCCAGCCCTAACCACAGGTTCAGGACACACCCGGAAACAAACTCTACCGCAAGCACGATAACGGCCCCGATGACCGATTGCACGATGACCGGGGCGCGATAAAAGCGCGGGGCCTGATTGATAGCGCCAACCAGAACCCCGCACAGCCCGCCTACAACGAACATAGACGGGTGGGAGTACCCGCGGAAAAGCGTTTCAAGGACGACGTAAGCCGCGCCCAGCGCGGCCCAAATCGTCAATATACGTTTCACGCGTCACCACCTGCTTTCTCGATCAGCGCCGCCATGCTTGCTGCAAGGTCGGCGGGCAGGTCCGCGCCGTACACGATAGCCGGGATTTCATCAAGCCCGGCCCGCTTAATCCACGCGTTTAGGTGGTTGCAGTAAGTACGGTGATAGAAGACGTGGGCGGTCGCGGTCTGTGCAAGCGCGGTGAATTCCTCTGCGGTATACATACGGCAAAGTTCGCCGTCTGCGTGGTACGGCACTTCCTCCGCGCCCGCCTTGACCGTCTGGAATTGCGCCATGAGTTCGGTCTGGTCGTGTTCGGTCAGGCTGTAATGTGCGCCGCCCACGTCGATTCCGGCATAGATAGCCGCGGAACACGCAAGGCCGATTTCGGCTTTCTTCGCCGTGCGGACCTGCTCAACGTCGTTCCAGTCCTGCGGCGGGGTCACGCCCAGCCGCTCCAACTTCATATCACGAATGCTGTCTTCTCTGTGCTGAATGCTCATTCAAAGTTACCTCCCGCAGACGTAATGAAGCAATCGCCCGTTGCCGTTCCGCGCTTTACCTTGATGCGGAAATTGTAGCCCCAAGCGCTCGCCGTTTTGGTTGTGTTGGAAAGGAAGAACTTACTTCCGCTTACGACGTTCTGCGTCACGTCCTCCCATGTCGGGGAAGCGTCGTTGCCGTTGTTGCATACTTCCACAGTGAATTTTGCGCCCACGGGGATTTGACGCACAACGGACATGATGCCTTTTGTCACCATATCATCGGCAGTAAGCGGGGTAGCAAGCGTAAGTTCGATTTCCGTTTCATTTTTCGTGAACGTATACGTCCGGGTCGCGCTTCCGCCGTAGTTGTCCGCCGCAACGATTTTCAGCGTATGTGACCCGTTCAACAGCTTCACCCACTCTGCGGCGGTGATGTTGAACGAATAGTTCTGTCCGCTTGTCGCGGTGTAGGAACGCTTCTGCGTGCCGTCGATGTACTCCGTCACGGTCAAGGTCTGCCCGCTGTCTTCGTCCGTTACGCTGTAACTCTGCGCGAACGCGGCGGTCTTCGTTCCCAAGTTGGAATCTGTGCCGCTGATAACGGGCGCATGGTTGTTTACCACCGTCCGCGTCGCGCTGGTGTTGTAGGCGCTTTCCGCGCCCGCGCTGTCATACGCCTTGACGCGGTACGCAACAGAGGTCCAGCCGAACGTGATTGCGTCGGTGTAACTGCGGTTGATGCCCTTGTATACCTGCGCCCATGCGCCGCCGTTGACCTGCCGTTCGAGGATATAGCCGGAAAGATTGCCGTCTTCGTCCGTGGAAGCCCCCCAACTGATAGACAGGCTTTCACCGCCGCGAACGCTGGACGGAACCGTGATGGAAGAGGGCTTCGAGGGGGCGCGGTTCCAAATGATCGTGTATGCTCCGTCGGAATCCGGGCTATCAGATACCAAGATTCCAGAGGACAAATTACAAAGCGGGCGAACGCCGCCGCTGCCGACGTAAGCGTCGTCCCAGCTCATCGCGCCAGAGGAATTGACGACGCGGACGCCGTAAGAGTAGGACGCGTAAGCGTCGGCAAGCCACCAATACCACGGCGAATTTACGTTCAAACCGCCGTTCGTGTATTCGCTCTTGCTCACGGCTTCCGCCGTTGGGTATGCAAGGCGGGAACTGTCGTTGCTGAACAAGGCCAGCTTGCTTCCCGCGGTCACGTCGCCGGACAAGCCGACTTCCGTACAGGTCGCAAGGAAGATTTTGTCGGCGCAACTCTCCGTACCGCCGCCGTCTACGGTCGCCTTGCCTACGGTGTGGGTCGTAGTCAGCAGGGCCGCAATGAAGTTCGCGGAGAAGCCCGCAAGAAAGCCCGCTTCCGCGTCGTATTCGTTGTAGTTGCTCCATACGTTCGCATTCGTCGGGGCCGCGTCTGCGCCATGCTGGGCGCTGTACCACTTCCCGGCGGCGGCCTGACTGTTCAGCCATTGCCGCACATTAGAAAGGGTCCAACGGTTATTGCCGTAACTGCGGCGGTTGCCGTCACTGTTGCCGGATTCGATAGCGTCAAAGCATTTCAGCGAAATAATGCGCTCCGTAATCAGGGTCACAGCGCCGGACGGGTAGTCCGTGTGTCCCTTGTCGGCGATTTTCCAAATGATCGGCTTACCGTTGTAAAGCGTGCCTGTATCTTTGACAAGCGCACCGACGGCAAGCGCATTCAAACTTTGGGCCATTGTTTTTCACTCTCCTTGAATAGATTTTGAAACAGACTGTCGGTTTTCTGTATCAGGTGATAACAGTTTCCCTTTTCCGCGTGGCTCCGCCAACTTCCGTATGACTGTTCAACGTCCGAAAGGCTTATTTTCTCCCGGTCCAGTAAGCCGCGCTGTTTCTTCAATTTGCGTTGTGCGTTACTTTTGCTTGACCGCCGGACTTTGCGAATGATTTTGCCCGATTCGGTCAAGTAGGTGTGGAAGCCCAAGAAATCAATACCGTTCCGCAACGGAAAAATATTTGTTTTCTTGTTCATCCGCAGGCCCAGCCGGGCAACGTATTGTTCGATCTCGCCCCGGCAGTATTGCAAATATGCCTTGTCCTCATGTATCAAATAGAAATCGTCCATGTACCGCCCATAATAGCGAATACCCAGCTTTTCTTTTATGAAATGGTCCATGCCCGAAAGATACATGACGGCGAACCATTGTGAAGTCTGGTTGCCGATAGGAATTCCCAGATTTTCCGTGCTGTCAACGATAAGGTCAACTAACCACAGAATATCCGGGTCTTTGATGTACTTCCGCGTCATCTGCTTTAATGGTTCATGCTGGATTGAATAGAAATACTTCGATATGTCGCATTTCAAAACCCAGCCGTCCGAATAGTGCCGCACTTCCTCCGGGCCGGGCGGCGGCAATCCCGCGGCCCGCCGCTCCCGCTCGGCGTTCGCCTTGCGTGTGAAGTAGTAGGACCGCATGAATTCTTCAAGGCGGTATAACCCGTCATGTGTTCCGCGCCCGCTCTGCGATGCGTAGTTGTCCCGGATAAAGGCTTTTGAAAACGCGGGTTCAAGTATGTTGTCGCATAGGGAATGCTGAACTACCTTGTCTTTGAATGCGTTCGTCATAACGATTCGTTCTTTCGGCTCATAGACCTTGAAAACGAAATAATCTGACGGTCGGTATGTTTTGGTTTTCAGCATTTCCGAAAGTAGGCATAGGGCTTCAAGAAGATTTGCTTCAAATTTTGCAACGCTGGGTTTGTGTCGCTTGCCCCTGCGTGCTTTCAGGAACCCCGCGTATAGGTTCCCAAAATCATATACCTGCTCGAATTCTGCGCCTTGCATATAAAAAACTCCTTGCCGTGTATAGGATCGGCCTTGCGCGTCTGCGGCTCCCGCCGCACGCAACGCGTCATCATCGGACCGCGCCGCGCGTCCGCGGCGGGCGGAAGCTGGTTTCCGTGGACCTTGCTTCACCAATCTTGTATTTACCGTCGTGCTGTCACCGCGGCGGAGGGATGCGGCTTCCTTTGATAGTGGTCCTCTGTTTTCAGCCTTTCGGCCTACTCAATCGCGGTTTCCACCAAAGCGGGCGAACGCCGTTGTTGCCGTTGTAAGCGTTGTTCCAGTTCATCGCGCCAGAGGAATTGACGTTGCGGACGTTGTAAGAGTTGGACGCTACAAGCCGCACCCCAAGAAAAACGCCGGGCGTTACCGCCGCGGCGTGATTCCTCTATTCTGTTGGAGTGCGGCGAACCGCTCTCTATCCTGCTTCCTCCACTTTGCCGTCATGTTCTTCACGTTCATAACGTGCCGGGTCCATTCCGCGCATTGTTCGGAAGAGATAAGTTCCTTTTCAAAGGAAAGTTCGATCAGGAAAAGAACCGTCTTACACTCTGTCAGCGCCTTTTTCTGTTCATAGCGCCGTTCGCGGTATTCCTGCGGGTCCGCAAGGTCAAGTTCGTTCGCTTCCTGTATGTGTTGAAAAATGTCAAGCGTCAAATCATGCAAGCGGTTTACGATAGTAAAACGGTATTTCTTTGGAAACCTCCGTTCGCTTGTCATCATAAACGTGTGCTTGACTAAATCTTTCGCTTTCGTGATGATTGCAAATTCTTGTGTGGGCTTTTGTTCGGTTTGTCGCTGGTCTATTTCAAACACCGCCTTTCCCGGATTTGTTCGACTTCCTCCGGCGGTCCGTCAAAGGTAAATCCGTATTCAGTGACGGTCAGCGTTGCCCGTGTCCCGGCGTAGGTCGTTCCGCATATCGTCAGGCCGTCCCCGGCGGCGCAATGGTCGCAGGGTGGTTCCAGTTCGACGAACAGGTTTCCGACGATGCAGGACAGTTCCCGCCGCGGGCAGGCATATTCCGTCAACATTCGATGCGCTTTCTTTCTTCGTTCCAGATACCCTTAACAAGCGTGATGCCGTCGAGGGAATCAAAGGACGCAAGAAACGGGTTCCCGGTGATGTTGTTGAACAGGCCGTCTTCCACGCGAGAAACGCGGCTTTCAATTCCTGCAATGGCGTTAAGCGCTTCGGTTACTCTGTTCGCGTCCGCCGCCGCCTGCTCTGCACCCGCCGTCCACGATGCTTTTTCTTCCGCCGTCACATGAATTTTCGTATCTTCCTTGTGTTCGATCAGCCCCGAAATTGCCGTGTCGTAATTTCCCATCGTAGACGGGTTTACATGAATATCCGTATTATTCGCGTGTGCGTTTAGGTCGGTAACGTCTGCTTTTTTCTCAAACTCTGCGGCGTGCGCCGTCTTCGATGCGTCGTGGTCTGCAATGTCTTTTTTCGTTGCCGTTACTACGTTCGGGTCGATGATAAAAGAGATAGCGTCCGCGTTGGAAATCTCAATGTGCATTGTCAATTCGATTTCGCCCGCCGCTCCGCTGGAAATGATGACTTTTTCCGTGTCAGGGGTATTGCAAACCGCGATAAGGGTTTCCGTTTCGTCCAGAACGCCCATTTCGCGGATTGTCCACCCGCCAACATCGGACGGAATCACCGCTACTACGTCAATCATGTTTGGGGATTTCTCGTTGATCTCTACGCGGTTTACTTTTCCGCGCCACTTTTCGCCCTTTAATGCGGTCATGGTAGAATTCGGCTTGTAGTAGCTTCCGCCGCCGTCACCCACAGCAAGGTCCGTAATATTGATTTTCTTTCCCTCCATGACCGCCGCCGCAATCAGTTGTATTCCGCAGTCGGTCACAAGGGTTCCATACGTTTTATCTTCCATTTCTTCACCCTCCGTTCGTTATTTATTTGGGAATACTGCAAGTTTCCGCCCGTACTGCGTATAGCCGCCGCAGTAGAACCCGCCGTGCGATTCCATATTTCGCGCCAAGTATGGGTAGACTTCGACGCGTTGCCCGATAGCGTGGGCGGCGGCAACCTTGACCGCCGTTCGCTTTTCGATTTGGTAACTGATTGCTTCAAGGTGGGACCGCAGGTTTTTATAAAACCGTACACGGTCGAGGACTGCCGCTTGACGGTCTGCGGTGATGCCCGCTTCCGTTGCGCCGATGACGACGCGGAATTTATACGGGTCGCCGCCGTACTCGAACCACTCTTCCACTTTCGTTCCGGGGTACACAGCGCCCAGCGCCTTTTCAACGGCATATTTCGTTCCTAACCTGCGGTGGACCTGTATACTGTCCCGAATGGTCCTGCGCTTTACCTCGATAGGGTAGGAATAGTCGTACCAGTCAACGTGCAGGTCATAGGCCAGCACGTCCAACGTCGCTTCGTCCAGTTCGTCGATACGGGCGTAAATGATGTTTTTTCGGATTTCCGCCGCGGTCGTCTGCAACTGCGCTGAAATGCTCTGTGCAAGCGCCATCATGTCATGGTCGTTTTTCAGCGCAGGCGGAAGCGAATTCGTGAAGTCTGCCGAATAGAAGTCTTCGTTATTCACGTTCCGCACCTCCGTTCACGACGGAAACCGTGCCGACTTGTGCAACTGCGTTGTCTGCCACAGTCACAAAGACAGGGGAACGGACTTCAACGCGCTTCACGCCCGTTTGCATCAACAGGGCGATAAGCTGGGAGGGGTTCACGTCCCGGCCCATCTTTTCGGCCTGCCACTTCTGGAAAGACTTCACCGCCGCGGCAACGTCCGCCGCTATGGTGTCGGCGCTCAATGCGCCGCCCTCCTGCGTGTAGTAGGTCACGTCGATGTTGTACGGGACGGCCTGCGGCGCGGCAACGGTCACATGGTCCGTCAGCGGGCGCACCGTGTCGGCGTTCAGAATGTCCAAAACCTCTTTCAAGATTTCTTCCCCCGGCAGTTCGCCGCCCGTCAGCAGAACGCGCACGTCTACTTCTCCCGGCTTCGGGGACGTTGCTTTCACGTCTGCGATCAGCGCCGACGCGGATTTTGCGAAATACTCATACCCGCCCAGCGGTCCCGCCGTGGAATAGGTTTCTACGCTCTCCCGCATACGCTCATAGAACGCCGCGTCGCTTTCCCTGTCTGCGCCGCCTGCGCTCTCCGTGATGTTCTCGACGCTTTCGTAGTAGGGGAAAACGTCTATCGGCTGGTTGATTTGTCCGGGGACAAATCCGTTTCCGCTTTCGCCCTCCGTTTGGCACTCCGCTTCCACGTTCCCGGTCCGCTGTCCCGCCGGAATGGTCAGGTCCTCCAGCGTGGCGAACACGATTTCGCCGTCAGGCGTGGCCCGCGTGCCTGCCGGAATGGTCGTTGCCACTTCCAGCGGGATAGAAAGCGTATATTGCAGGGTCGTTCGGGCCTTTTCAGGCTCCAACCGCTCCGCTCCCTTGAACAGTTCTGCGAGGGAATCAAGATATTCGCCCTCTGCATACCGCGGGATATTCTGTTTCGCGGAAAAGTCGATGTTTACCCGCTCTTGAACGATAATATCGGCAACCCACAGAATGAACAGCCGCGCCGGGTCCGCCGGGTACAGCGTGCGCCCGGCGATTTTTTCGTACCCCTGTATCAACGTGTTCACGATGGTTTCCGTGTCGGTTTCGACGTAGGAAATGTCGGGGTATGTTCTACTCTTCGTTGTCAACGATATTCACCTCCAATACGGGGACCAGCAGGCCCGGCGTTTCGCCCGCTTCAAACGTGACGTTTGTTACCTCTGCCCGCGGTTCATACTCTTCTACCGCGTCCAGAACCTCC
>OLRX01001376.1_pt1 | contig 18356 bp, 18 predicted proteins | sample 1672991 | NCBI WGS metagenome assembly OLRX01 (sample SAMEA3136744, study PRJEB25190) | human gut metagenome | biome: human gut; feature: human-associated habitat; material: faeces | place: Austria | collected 2013
GGAATATTGATTTCCATACGCCGGACAGGTGATGGATTTCACCCCGGATTATTCAATTGCATTCCATTTTTGTCCTAGTGGTTCCTTATCAATCTTTTTATGTCTGTTTATTTGATAATTTCTTTTAACATAAAGTCGCACAAATATAGGTCTAATAACATATATTATTGCGGTTGTCAATTTTACAATATGTATACCAGCTCCTAGATGTATAAAGATAATACATAATACAGTATTCAAAAGATGCGCTATTGCTTGAGAACTATATACAATAAACGCCCTTTGATCGGCTCCTAATAGCAAATTATCAACTACACCAATGTAATATTGCGCAAAAGAGTTTATACTTATAATAAGTAGCAAACTTGCTGTAAACATGAAGTCGAATTGCCCTTTTGCAAAATTAGGGTACAAAAAAAACAAAATGACCACATATATGCATAATATCGTTGCAAGTTTTTTAAAGAACTTTTCTGCAGATGAAACAATTATGCTAATGGATTTCCACTCTCTTCGTAACAGTGGTCCATATAATTCTGAAGATACAACAGCCCCTACCCCCAACTCCATAAAAGAAATGACAGACAAAAATTGTGTAATAGAATTGACCAAACCATTAAGTTCAGAACCAAATTCACCAAGAATAACTCTTGGCAAAATAAAGCCACATACAACAACTATTAGCTGATAAATAATCGCAACGAGTGTATTAGTTGCAAGTAACTTTTTTTTCATGATTTTTTGCACCAATCTTCAAACTGATGTTTAAATGCGTAGGCGTCTATACTTTGCAACTTTCCATCATCAAAAACAGTACTGCCCGATTCTATTTTTCTTGCTAATTCGGGATATGGTACAAAGTCAATTGAAGCGGAATATTTATTGGCAATCATATTCGCCATTTCTTTTAAAGAGTAGTCTTCTCCACCCACATTGAAAACGTCATTAATGCAAGCATCAGAAACCCCGTATTTTACTAATATGTTGCATAAATCTTCCATGTGTGTGAGTGTTCGTCTAACTTCCCCATCGCCATACAATGAAATCATACCTTTTTCTTTTGCGCTTTTTATCATGAACTCTGCCGTTCCATACGATGAAGCGTTTTCTATCAAAGTGCCATAGGGTACACAAATTCTAAATATACAATAATTAATATCGAATACTTTTCTATACTGTTCAAGGTACATTTCACAAGCAAACTTATTCACTGCATAAACTGTATTAAACTCCTTCTCTGAATTTTCATTCAAAAGACCTTCGACGCCTTTATATACTAATCGTGTTGAAGGGAATATAATTTTTGCCTTAGATTTTTTTTCTCTATGAATCGACAATATATTTAAGAGCGCGATCTCATTAACATTTATAAACTCATCATAAACATCAAATCCATTTGTAGTCCCAGTTTTCCCAACGAATAGATAAATGTAATCACAATCAAAGTCTATATTTTCAAGTGACTTTTTATCTAGCACATCAATAGATTTATAATTCTCTCGTCCATCAACTTGTTTTTCAGCTCTATCATATAAATAAATATCGTATTTATCATATTTTTTTTCTATAACGGTGCACATGTTCCTTGCAATATAACTGTTCGCACCTATAATTGCGATTTTTTTCATATCAACACCTCATTTCATAGTACCTACTTTTTGTATGTATTCATCGAATGACTCGATATAATTACTCTTTTTATACGTTTCCGAAGCAAGTATAAGTAAGTTTCCATCCTCTGAAAAATAATCAGCTTGAATCCAGTGCATTTTGGGTACAAATAAACCTGTACCATCATTCTTTATCTCCACTTTTTCTGTGCTGTATCCATCAAAGACTGAAATAGTAGCGTATCCATTAACACATACAAAAAGAAGGTCTACACTTTCACATGCATGACTCCCACGGCTACAAGCCGAAGGCCCATTCTGAATGAAAAAAGTCTTTTAACCTCAAATGGTAAATTTTCATCCATATCCGCAATTGTAATTGAGCCATCTAAATTCAAATATCTACTTAATTTAATGGTCTTATAATTCATTTTTCAATGCCATTTTTCTAAATTCATCAACGTATGCTGCCTGCCGACAAATTTGACTGTAATTTTCTTTTCTTTTATCTTCATCCACAACACATTCATAGAAGTGATAAATGGACTTCTTAAACGAGTCATCTGGCACCAACCTAATGCTCTTAGTTTTATCACCATTTTTTACAAAAACCGTCGGTGAATATCCGACAGGAGCAGTTAATACTCTATTTGTAGTCAAGCTTCCCTTACTTCCCCATGCTTCAAGTTCGCATTTATAGTCATTATCCATTCCATAGGAAATTTGTGCACATATACCATAATCGTTTTTCATCGCAGCATTCCCATACATATCCACTTCAAATCCATCGATTCCATTCATTGAAGCATATAAAAGTTTGGAAGAATCTCCTAATAAACGTGACGCATATTTTAATGTGTATCCACCTGCATCAATCAAAGCACCTCCACCTAATGCTTTGTTATATCTAAAATCATTTGCCGCTCTCATTGGGAAGCCAAATGATATTCTATACAGTCTAATATCACCAATTTCACCACTTGAAATCATATTATCTATTTCATCTAACTGACTATGATAGATAAACATATAGTTTTCATGTAATGCCAGTCCATTTTCCAATGCAATTGAACACAGTTCTCTTGCCTGCTCCAAGCTTAACGTTGCAGGTTTTTCAACAAGGACATGTTTTCCATTTTGTAAAGCAAGCTTAGCCCATTTATAATGGAGAGCAGGAGGTAGCGGAATATATACCGCATCTATTTCGTTGGATGCAACTACCGCTTCGTAGCTCTCGAAAATTTTCCCACCATAATTATTTATAAAGTTCTGTGCTTTCTCGTGCTCTGAGCTAATTGTCTTTTTTATCATTTCATCCTGTATCACATCACTACCAAAACGTTCGCTTACAGAGTTAACTCCTATACCAACAAATTCAAACTCGCTTGAAAGCTGCAGCGCTGGCATAAATCTTCTAAATGCAATTTCAGATGGACAAATTACAGCTATTTTCATATATAATATCTCCTTAAACAACCGAATCTATTGATTTTTTCATTCTTATATATGTTCTCTTTAAATAGCCAAACATATGTACAGCTATATACTTTTTGGCCCAAATTCTATGTTTCAAAGTAGGCTTTTGTTTATTTATCGAAACTGATAAATGATTGGCCCCATTTTCTTTCAGAGGCATATACCACCATTCGCTAATATTTAAATCAACTAAATCCGGTCTCCATTTCGCCGCCATAAGCATCAAAACTTGATCGTCATCTATACAACCAATCATTAGTAGAGAGCGCATTGCTTCTCTAATTGTATTCCAAAATTCCTTTGCCATGGACGAAGGTACCAATAAAAACACACCCATGACTGTATCTTGCATGAACTGAAGGACATCAATAATTTCAATGTTACCTACCGGTTTTAAAGAATAGATTTGTACCTTTTTTACTTCCTTATTTAAAGTCCATAAAAAATCAAACTCTTCCATCCTAGAGTAGCATTTATCCAGATGATTGAATCCAAAATCAAACCATGCAAAAACATCATCCTCAGAAGCATATTGGGTTGCGTCAGCCAAACACCAATACTTCATAAACCAAGCATAATTAAATTTCGCTTTATTTTCCATTGCTTCTGGTCTATACCGAAAATCAACAAAGGAGCTATTAGCTTCAGCCGCACACATCTTATGAAAGGTACTCTCCTCTAATGTAAAGACGTCATTTACAATGATTTTAGTTTTTTCTTCAAGTCCATAGTTTTTTCGAATAGATCGAATCCTTTCTTCTGAATACTTATCTGTATAAATAATCAAATAATTTTGTATTCTAGCCCATGCCTCAAATTCTTTATAATATCGTTCATTTGATCTTGGAAGCTCACAATTTTCTGCTCTTCCAACGTCCCAAAAGGCGCTAACTATGATCGGTTGTTTCATACTATTTACCCTTTCATCCTTATCCATAAATTGAGATTAAATTTCTGAGCTGAATATTTAATATGTTATTGAATTGAACAAGCAAATTCAACGTTTTATAGCCAACCCATATGTATCCTTCGGGCAGACTTGCTAATTCATTATCATCAATTTGAATAATCACATTGCGGTTTTGCTCATGATAAAATCTGCCACCCTCTTCAGATAAGATTACGTCATTTAAAATTCCTTGATTCTTCTCTAATTTTTCTCTAAATAATTTTTCGACCACATCATCATTGTATAAATAATGAGTAGCTTCCCATTGAATGGTGGGGCCCATTTCTGCTTTATCAAATGAACCAAATTCTGGTCTCATTTTTATTAAAAACTTACGTTCTCCACACCTTAAAGTTGTTAATAGTCCAAAAGTAGCTTTTCCTATTGCCTTGAATAAAGGCTGGGTCCAACTTTGAACCTCACGTCCCTCAATTTCAATTTTATAGTATCTAACCATAAAAGGGGCTTGTTTCTTGCATGTTATACCAAATTCATTTACTTCCCAGTCAACTAATTCATTCAATGGAATTGTAACATTTTTAATATTTTTAAACATCTTTAGATTGTTTATTAGTTGGAACACCTGGCTAAGTTCTGAAAAATTATCCGCCCCCATGATTTCTTTAAATATTCCTAACTTTTCACTTCTATCAATCACACCTAAATGTTCTTCTCTAATTTCGTACAATGGAAGTCCGGACAAGACTGTTCTCGTATCCATATTAACTAAATTGTTAATATGCATTAGTTCTTTTATTTGTCCAAGCGTCATCCATTTGAAATTTGGCAATATTTCTATTTCAGCTGTACCTATGTCTATTATAATATTTCTATTTCTTTTTTTATAAAATCTGGTTGCTTGCTCTGATTGAATCTGATCATAAATTATATTATAGTCAGATGCTCTTTCAAACAGTTCAAAATAAGCAGGTAATTTCCCTCCATGCGCACGGGTAAAATTACTTTTAGTTGCTTGAATAGTCGGGGAAATTTGCACTGTATTAATATTTCCTGGTTCTATCTTCGCTTGCATTAAGAAGTTTAGAACACCATCAATTTCCTTTACAATTATACCAAGATATCCTATCTCGGGTTGAATGATAATTGGCTGCTCTCCAATGAACTCGCCATCTTCAAATCTTCTCATCCCTTTAACTGAAAAGAAACTGCGTTTTCTATTTAATACTTCTCCGTTGTAATCATCATAGAACCAAAAAGTATCATTTAAAATACTCTGTTCTTGTATGCTTACATATGTATTTTTGTTAAGATCCTGAATCCAGTTAACTAATTCCTTAGTTGTATGGACATTTCCTTCTTTGTATGACCAGGATTTTAAAATTTTCTCTGTAATATTCATATCTTCCCTCTACTTTCCATAGGAGTGGCAAATCATATAGAGAATATATGAATGCTTTCTTCTCAGAAGCTCCGTAAAAAATCTTTGTTTTACAGGAAGTTTATTTGCTGGGTATCCATATACAATTTCAGAAGTGAAACAATCCGAACAAATATCCTGAATAGTATTTATGTTTGATCTGTCTCTCGAGAGCTGCATTACGCTCAATCTAATATACCCAAGCATCGTTCTTCTATATCTATTTAAGACTTTCGTATTTTGAAATATTTCTTCTTCAAAATGCGATTTTATATACTCGTGCATAGCTTTTACTCTATAGAAGCGTCTTGTATCAATTTTCTGTGTCAATGAATTTGTATTTTCACAATAATGATATAATTGTTCATTTAATATATAGATTGATTTCATAAATTTATATGAAGTTAGATGAAACATTAGATCTTCATATATTAGTTCCCTTTCAGAAATAAACTTCAGTCCATTTTCTCTAATCGTCGACAACTTATAGACCCTCGCCCACGGCGTAAATCCAATATCGCGGTCTGCAATTGACTCTGGGTTTGCGCCAATCGCCTCGGCAAAATAGCTATCTAAATCTTTTTCCAAATATAATTTCTTGGTAGAGCGCAATGGCATATTCCAAACATTACCATTTGTTCGATCGAATACTGATGCAAAAACTAACTCATCATATCTATCTTTTTGCAATACATTATTGCATTTTTCAATTGTTGATAATTCAAGGAAATCATCACCGTCAACAAAAGTTACATAATCCCCAGAACAGATATCTACTCCGGAATTTCTAGCAAGACTTAGTCCTTCATTAACATCTTTATCGATAATATGAATTCTGTTATCCTTTATCGCATATTCATGACATATCGAGCTGGTATTATCTGTTGAACAATCATTGACCACAATTATTTCAACCTTTTTGTATGTCTGTTTCACTAAAGAATCCAAACATCGCCTAATATATTTTTCCACATTATATGCGGCTACAACTATTGAATATCTAATCATTAAAAATTCACTCACTCTTTTACATATTTCGTTCTAAAGATTATCAGGCACATTAAAAGAAAGCCTGCAGCAAACTCTGCAGTAGCAAATCGGCTTCTAACGTATGTGTCAAAAACAGCAAATAGAACCATAGCATATAAACATACAGTTTTTACATTAGGAACCTTATTTGCTTTTTTAAAAAAATGTGAGCAAAACATTCCAAATAAAAACGAATAAATTACAATTCCAATCTCGCGAGCATCAATGTAAAAATACCAAAAGACAGATGCGTATGCATTTGCAGTAATACCATGCGTTGATATATGTCTCCACTGAGAATCTACTCTTAAAATCATATTAAACACACTTTCCCAGTTCTTGGGAAATGGAACCGCCGCTATATTTTTTATTAAGTATAGCGGATGAAATAGAATGCCGTTAAACGTTGCCTCTCCATATCCAATTAAATGCTCCGTATCAACAATTTCTGACCATTGTTCAAACATTGTTGGTTCCATAGAAAAATAATAGTAAGTATCTTGAAATAGCGTGTCTCCGGATCGCGAATACGAAACCCAAGCAAAAAATATTATAAAAACCACCAAAACCCACCGAAACTTCTTTATATACTTTTTAATTTTTTGTTTTAGTTCGTCCTTGCTTAATCCAAACTCATAAAATGAAAAGCTAAATGCAACGACTAAAGATATAATGAAATAGATTAAAGTAACCCGTCCTCCGCTTGTAATTGTCTTAAAGGTAAGTAAAACTAAAGTTAAATTAGTAAATATTTTTTCTTTCTTTTGAATTAAGTTGTAAGCGCACAAAGGATATAATGTAAATTCAATTGGTCCAGTAATCAAGTTGTAAATTACATTGCCTATTGTTCTTCGTGCATCAGCGCTTGAGTCCTTAAAAAGTGTTCTGATTGCCATCAGATTATTTCCATGAAGAATCGCCTGAATTGCACGCACTGCGTCTCCAAAACTTTGTATTAGCAAAAAAGTAAGTACCAAGTATAAAAGCCAATACCTAGGCGCATACATCTTGTATCCTGTGTCAGTTATATTTTTAAGCACAATACGTTCAGTCTTTATAAAATAATAGTTGGCAACAAATCCAAGAAAAAACATTAAAACACCTATAAATAAGCACATATAGGTATGTGTACTACTCGGATTAAGATTATATAATTCCATTGAGGACAGAAAAAAGATTCCAAACCACAGCCCGCAGAAGACAGTAATTGGATTAAGAAACTTTTTTGTCATTCTTAGCCCTAAAGCACAGAATAATAATGATGTAATTGCAGCTATATAGCCTAATACCATGTATAATACTCCATTCTTGAACGATTATGATTTCTACATTTTCATACTCTAATTTTTATAATTTTTGCAGGAACTCCACCGATAACTGCATTTTCCGGGAATTTGTTTGTTACAACTGCATTAGCAGCAACAACACAACCATCACCGATTTCCGCACCGTCCAGAAATACAGCTCCCGCTCCTATCCAACAGTTATTTCCAACTTTAATTCCCAGATGAGTAACTCCCTGATCTTTTATCAGCTCATTCAAATCATCAAAAACATGGTTTTCCGAATGAAACCGAATATACTGCCCAGCGATAACATTGTTTCCAATTTCAATTCCGCCCGCAGATCCAAAATAACAATCGCTGCCAAATGTAGAATTGTCTCCCATCGAAAAACCTTTACCTATATTTCGTATCGTTCCCGTACATTCAATTCTGGAATTCTCTCCAATGACACAGTTTTTTCCTATATTTACTCCGTCTTTTGACAACGCATCAATTTTGCAAAAATTCTTGATCTTGGTTTTGTCACCAATACACATTTGATTTTTGCAATATAATTTAACTCTTTTTCCAATGAAAACTTTATTTGAAATACCACTATAAAAAAGGCTTCTTCTCTTCCCTCGAATCATCATAATGCCATACTGGATAGCAAGCCGAAAAATATAAGTTAAACCAACTTTTTCATCTATATCAAAATTCGATTTTCCTGCAAGTCGCATCATAAACTTATATTTCATATTGTCATTCCTTCTGCATTATGATTCTATTATTTTCAAAAAATTATCGTAGTATTTTTCTGCACTGAATTTCTCGACTGTCTTAATGGCATTCTGAGATAGTTCTTTTCTTTTCTGATCATCGAACCTGAGCTTTCTCATATTCTCAGCTAAATCATCAGAATATCCCTTAGTCCAATTTAATAACACTCCATTTTCACCGTCGCTAATAATTTCTGGTATTCCACCAACCCTATTGGCAATGACAGGCAGCCCTTTAGACAAACCTTCAAAAACAGTAAGTGGTGCAGGATCATCCCAGATTGATGGAATAATCCCAACATCACATGCCTCAAGAAAGCTTCCCATCTCGTCGTGATTAACAAATCCTGTAAAAATAACTTTGTCTTTTAAAGATTGGGATGTACACTTTTTTTCAATTTGCTCATCATATTCAGATTTTGTTCCATATCCAAAATTAGCATTTCCGATAATCAACAGCTTGTTATTGTCTTCTGGAGTTACAATCTTCTCAAAAGCTTCAATCAGCTCAAACACACCTTTTTCTGGAAGTAGTCTTCCCCAATAAACAAACACAAAATCTGTATTCTTAACACCAAACTTATTACGTACCGCTTCTCTTGACAGATTAGTTTTCATAGACTCAGCGTCATAGCAATTAGGCAAAACATATACTTTTGATTTTTCGACTGCGCCATTACAAATGAGTTTTCTTGCAATGTAGTTACTTACGGTAATACATTTCCCGAACCAACCCTCTATTGCTCTGTCACCAGGTACCTCTCCATGAAAATGAACGGCAAGCTTATTCTTTGGAATCACCTTTGATAAGTAGCCAAAGTTATAGCAGTCACCGCCACCTTCAAGGACATATTGATCAAACTCTTTTCCTGCAACTTTTTTCCAGCTCCTCTTTACATATGGCATAGAAACAAGAGTTTTTCCCTTAAATTTTATTCCAATTTTATTGATGTAAATGAAGATTTTTTTTGAAAGTAGCCCATCAATCGAGTTTTTCTTTATAAAAATAAATTCTGTATTTTTATATCCTTTCGCTTTCCTAACAGCCTCATTATCATAAACAGAGATTACTGTTAACTCCATTGCATTATATATTTCATTCATTCGAACCATTAGTTCGACTAGTCCTTCTACAGCACCGCCCCTCACAGCTGGAACAGGGTAGATCATTGAAGTAAATATACATATCTTTTTCTTGCTCATTGACTACCACCTAACTAAAACCTATAGCATTCTTCCTTCAGCCTTGTTGACATCACATCTAAATCGAACGAAAAACTTGTTTCACATATTTTTTTGTTACATTTCTGTAACTGTTTTGCACTTAAGTCCATAACAAATTCCTTTAGCTGATTAGTATCCTTAAATACCCATCCACAATCATCTGGAATAATATCCTTTGCACCAACCGTCTCACTTACAAGCACAGGTACACCAAAACTCAATGCTTCCAAAACTGTATATCCAAACGTCTCGTACCAAACACTCGGGCAAACTAGTAAGTCTGTTTCATCCATAACCTTTTCTAATTCATCATAAGAGTATCGACCATGAATTTTCATATAAGGCGACACCTCTGTAGGCGTGAAATAGATATTTAAGCTAAACTTAACTCCTTCACTCCACAAATCATCGAGAGCCGCCTTAAGCAAAAAAACCCCTTTGCTCCCCCCTGAGGTCCTAGGTAGGATAAACAAAGAGGCTCCCTAAAAGTCTTTATTTTTCTATTATCTTTAACATCTCCATGAGTAATAGGGATGACACATGATTTTTCAGGCTGGAATGTTCTTTCAAACACATCCTTCGTAACCGAACTGTTATAATGAATCACCGAAATATGCTCAATCATTTCATTGTAGTAATTGCGAAGCTTGCGATAATCGTTCGGTGTATTGGTACTTTTCTCCGTCACAGCAGTCTCTACATTTCCACTTAAATATTGATCACGATGGCCTTTACGAAGTTTTTTCACAATGTTGCTGTCTTTCAGCGTTCTATACAACGGTGTCTGCAATGCAAAAATCTTTTTTTCAGACAAGGCTGTCATATTGCATTCAGGACATTCCAAGCAAGTGTCTACACATGAACAAATCTGTCCTTTTCGGAACATAGTTACCTTCGGACAGATTGTAAAAAAGTCATGGACTGAAAATACTGTTCCAATCCCTAATGCCTTGGCTTCTTCCAGAAACTCCTTATGTAAACCCATAAACGTGTGTACATGAATTGCATCTGGTTTGAATGTTTTCAAAAAACTTCTGTATGCTTCTCCATCACCAAAAACGGTAAATGCAGGAATATCTTCAATTCCCTCATCATAAGAAATTGGGAGCGGATTGATTAGCTCATAACTTTCAATATTTTCAAAATTTGAATCCTTTTTTATTCTTACTTTCTTATCAAAAAGCTTCATCTCACCAGGCCATAGAAGAGCAACATCATCTCCCTCTTTTGCCTGTTTTCTCATCAAATCAAGTGCAAACTTAGTCATCCCCCCACTTCTGTATGGAGGAAATCCAAGTGCATAATGTAGGATTCTCATACCACTTCTCCCAACCAAACTTTCTCATACGCCCTAGCTATCAATTTCCAGCTGTACGCATCTTTTATTCTCTGTGTACTCTTAGTACCGAGCACCTCAATCTCTGCATCTTCCAGCTGATCAGCCTTATCAATCAGCCCAGCCAGATCACCATCATCCTTACTCCAGTACAGCGCATTATCCTCAGCTACCTCTCTGTTAAATCCAACGTCAAGAAGCAGATTTAGATCTGTACTTCCAAGAGCCTCTAAGAGTGAAGGATTGGTGCCTCCGACCTCATGTCCATGAAAATATCCATATGCATTTTCTCTTATTTTCATAAGAAGTTCTTTATCGTAGACCGTCCCAACAAACTTGATTCGTGGATCATTTTTGAAGTGAAGCTTTTGCTCTAGTTCATCCAAGAATTTATCATTAACATTCGTTATGAGCGCAAAGTCTTTTGTTGTCTTGCTTCTCATGAACTCTCGAATCATAGTTTCATAGTTGTTTTCGGGTACAAATCGGCCTACTACCAAAAAATAATTTCGGGATCGTAGTCCCTTATTCTGATACCAAGACAATAATTTCTTGTCATCGTCAGCCAAGCGACTTTTTCGTGTCTCGGCTCCATAAGCAATAAAGGTGGTTTGTGGATTTGCCCCACCAATTCCCTTACCGTCATATTGCTCATGGATATATTTTTCTATATTTAGAGAATCGCAGATAGCCAAATTGGAATACTTAATCATCATCTGTTCAGAGACTTTCCAATATTTACGCACCGGGGCTGACCATTTTGCTCTCATCCACTCGTGCCCATCCGGGTTTAAAAATACTTTTCCACCCAGTTTCTTAATCTGCCCATAGTATTTCTTCATCCATGGTCCAATGCGGCATGCCATGATGTAGACGATGGGATGTGATATACGATCCGTTTTTATTGTTTTGATACACTCATCAAGTGCTTTGCAGTCATAATAAAGGGCCTGAGCAGGACCTAATTTTTCTGGAATATGGATCATGAAACAGTCCGCATTATGGTATGTAAATCTACCATTCTTCACGTTCAGCTTTGAGGTGTCCATAGCCCCCTGACCATTAGCTTTTACAGCAACATGGTACTGGATAGATTTATTGTCCTGATGATATTCTGTTAACTTGTCAATAAATGTTTCATAGCCACCATAAGCACCAAGACTTTTTGCTCCGACCAAAAATACGTGCTGCTTTTCCATTCCTTAGTTCTCCCCCTCGTCTATCTTTACCGGCAATGCCAGCCTTTTCTTCACACTTATCACTGTAGACTTTTAGCCACAAATATTTCCTTGATAAGTTCATATTCATCACCGGCTTCCAGTAATCCATATATACAGGATAAAACTTCTCACCAACAAGTAAAGATCTAGCATCTTCTTTATCGAAGGTACACCAGAATCGCTCTTTATCTTGCCAGAAAGTTTTTAACATATACAAATGCGTTAGATGTCCTCCCGACGATCCGACAAAACATATTTTCATAAAATAAACCTCACTAATGGCTATAAAATAAAACCGATAATCGCACATTTCAGCAACTATCGGCTCTAAAATCCAATCATTTATTTTCAAATATTATGTCTTATTTACTAGGTCAAATCCCACCCTTAACTCCAAATAATTGCTATTATTTGGACCTGACTTGTATAGACGATTATTGCTATACATAGCAGTTTAAATAGTTGTCTTATTACCCAGAAAGGCTATGCTAAGTTCATAAATTAAGTTGCAGAAAACTGGGGAAACATAAGGAACTCTAATTTTTGTGGTTAAGGAAAATTGTGTTTGTACCGAATGAAGACATAAAACAGGAATTAGAAATTGCGTTAAATTAGTAAAATAGTGAATAAGTGAAATCCCACTGGCAAAAGATATACAGTATGCCAGTGGGATATGTTTATTCCATCCCCAATCGGTTCCGTCCGTTATATTTCATCAAGACTTCTTTTTTTCGGGCAGTGGAGATTTCTGTATAGATCTGAGTGGTGACAATACTGCTGTGCCCGAGTAATTCCTGGACATCCCGGATCCCGGCGCCATTGTTTAGAAGCTGGGTTGCAAAGCTGTGTCTCAGATAGTGAGGTGTGGCATTTGGGTTGATATTGGACAGGTCACGGTATTTATAAAATATGTTTTCGATGCTGTAGATGCTCAGGCGATCTCCATACCGGTTGATAAAGAGGGCAGTGGTAGTGGGGGACATTTCCAGACGGGTCTGTATCCACAGGTTTAATTTCTGGCATACAATGGGAGATGAGATGAATAACAGTCGTTCCCGGCTGCCTTTTCCGCGGATCAGGATAGTACAGTCTTCCTGGCAGTAGTCATCCAGGTTCAGGGAAGCGGCTTCGCCAATGCGAAGTCCCAGACAGAAGAGCAGTTCGATGATGCACATATTGCGGGTGTTCAGGCGGCGCTTGTAGTCGGAAGTGGAATCCTGGTATTCGGCTGCTGAAACTGATATAAGGTTTTTGATTTCCTGATTGCTTAAAGTTTTTGGAAGATTTCTGGGAATGTGGAATTTACGGGATGTAAAGCGGAAAAAGATTTCGTTGATATTGTATTCCAGTTTTAAGAAATGGAAGTATTGGCCTAAAGCAACGTATTTCCGGCGGATGGATTTTGCCTGAAGACCGCATTCTTTCTGAAGATACAGGAAATAGGAAGAAACAGAGGAATCATTGATGTTTGCAAAATTCTGTGAATGAAACCAGGTTAGAAGCCCGTTGATATCACAGCGGTAAGCAGATATGGTCTTGGAAGAGAGGTTACGTTCTACAGAAAGTGCATTGAGAAATTTGGATGTGTAAAGCTGTTGTTGTTCAAGATTGAAGATCATAAGAATGTCCTTTCCTTATAATAATATTTTTTATCATTATAATAGGAAAAATATCTGGAAAATCTGGAAATATTTAATTTCAAAAAAACACAAATTTAAGGGAATATACATTTATTTTTGATTGATATATGTTATAATACCCATGTTTAACGCAGATTTTGGTGTTTTTACGTAATCTGCAGGTTATAGAAAAACAGGGGAGAAGAGTTGAATGTACCAAAAACGAAGAAATATGGAAAATATGCTGATCTGGCTGATCGATATTTTCTGCATTTTGTGCAGCGGTGCTCTGGCTTTCGGAATCCGGTATGGAAGACTATATGGAGCCTTTCAGCATGGAGACCAGGTATGGCTGGTAGTGACCATGTGCCTGCTGTACATATTAATTAACGTATTTGTAAATTTTAATCATCACTTTTTCAGAAGAGGCTATTTTGATGAACTGGTAAGTGTAGTCAGGCTGGAAATAGCATTGTCTATTTGCTGGATCGTCCTTCTTTATGCGATGCATAGAAGTACGGAGCTGTCCAGACTGGTATTTTGTTATTTTGTTGTATCTGATACGATCCTTATGTATATAGGAAGGATCTGCTTCAAGCAGTATATGACCCGTGTTTATAAATACAGCAAATACAGCAGCCATCTGCTGCTTGTGACCAGCTCTGGTAAAGCAGGGGAATTGATCGACAATCTGATCGCTTATAAGGAATGGAACCGTGTGCTCAGTGGCCTGGTATTTCTGGATAAGGATGAAACCGGTATGGAGTTTATGGGTTATCCGGTGGTGGCTTCTAAAGAAACGCTGCTGGATTATGTGATCCATAATGAGATCGATGAAGTATTTATTGCTTATACAGATGGGATCAGGAGTGATATTTTAAAGGAATGGGTTTCTGAATTGGAGCAGATGGGCGTTATTGTAGATGTAAATATTGATGCCTTTGATCTGTTAAGCCATGGAAATAAGAATTTAAACCAGGTAGGAAAATATGCAGTCGTTACCTTTGCCAGAAATGTTATTTCTACAAGGCAATTGATCATGAAGCGACTGTTGGATATTGCAGGTGCGCTGGTTGGTATGGTGATCCTTGGAGTTGCTACTATTTTTGTTGCACCGGCTATTAAATTGGAATCTCCGGGGCCCGTATTTTTTGGGCAGACCCGTATTGGAAAGAATGGACGTCGTTTTACGTTTTATAAGTTCCGTTCTATGTATCAGGATGCAGAACAGCGCAAGAAGGAACTGATGGCAAAGAATGAAGTCCATGGCCTGATGTTTAAGATGGAAAATGACCCCCGAATTACAAAAGTGGGCAGATTTATCCGAAAGACCAGTATTGATGAGCTTCCGCAGTTCTGGAATATTTTAAAAGGTGATATGAGCCTGGTGGGAACAAGGCCGCCGACTGTGGATGAGTTTGAGCGTTATGAAGCAAAGCATAAGTGCCGTCTGAGTATGACTCCTGGACTTACTGGCTTATGGCAGGTAAGTGGCCGCAGTGATATTAAGGATTTTGATGAAGTAGTGCAGCTTGATATGCAGTATATTGACAACTGGAGCATTTTAAAGGATATTAAGATCCTTTTGCTGACAGTGGGAATTGTTATTACCGGTAAAGGTTCCAGATGACAGGAAACGGTGACTATGAAAATATATATTAAAGGAGAACGTAATGTACACAGAGGACTATGAACAGGAGATCGACCTGAAGGATTTATTATTTGTATTGTTATACAGATGGAGGATCCTTCTTCTGGCAGCTGTGATCGGTGCAGCCCTTTTAGGCGGATATAAGGCGGTAAAGGGAAATGCAAAGCAGATGGATCTGCCTCAGACAGAAAGCTATCAGGAAGAACTGGACAATTATGAAAGGGAAAAACTGGCTATAGAAACGTCCATTGAAAATCTGGAAAACAGTATGGATGAACAGAACCATTATCTTGCAGAGGCACCTTTGATGCAGATCAATCCGTATAAAGAGGCGTTTTCTTCAGCGGATATACTGGTGGAAATTTCTGATATAACAGACCGAGGAATGGGAAGTCTTTTAAAGGCGTATGAATATGGCCTTGAGAATGGGGATTATATTCAGAAAATAGCGGAAATGAAAGATTCACAGGAGCGTTATGTAAGAGAGACGATCCGTGTAAGCAACAGTTTAGGGACGTATGAAAACAGTGAAGCAGGCTTTGTGTTTGCAATGCAGGATGCAGCTGCAGCAAGAGGCATTCTTCATATTGAGGTTATTGGGGCTGATAGTGAATACACGGAACAGGTTTTGAAAGCTGTTTTAAATCAGGCAGAGGAACTGCATGGAAGATTTGCAGCTGAGCTGAAAGCCCATGTGATCCGTCTTCTTGGCCAGTCAAACGGTGAACAGGTAGATAAGGATCTTTTGGATCAGCAGCAGTCTGTACGTAATAATATAGCCATTCTTCAGAAATCTGAGAAAGATCTTAAGACCAGTCTGGATGGTCTGGAAAAACCAGTAGCTGAAAATGCAGTTGTCGGTTCTTCACAGGGACTTGCGAAGTATGTGATTTTAGGATTTTTGGCAGGTGGATTTGTTTCTGTATGCGTGATAGCCGGTATGTATATCATGGGAGATAAGGTTACTTCTGATAAGGAGATCGTTAATCGTTTCCGTATTAAGAGTCTTGGGGCATTTTCTGTTGTTCCTGAGAAACGGGTATTTGGCTTTATTGACAGCTGGCTGCGTCGTCTTGCCGGTGATGATAAGATCTGGCCGGATGCTGTGGTCTATGAGATGATCGAGGCGAATGCTGCTAACTATGCAGAGGGAAAGAAAGTTTTGTTTGTAACAGGTCTGGCATCTGAGAAGCAGATGGAACAGGTATGCGGGCATCTGAAAGCAGCACTTCCACAGACACAGATCGTATGTGAGAGGAATCTGGTGGAAAGTGCATCTGCACGCAGAAAGCTGGCTGAGGCAGAAGGTGTGATCCTGGTAGAGGAGAGAGGAAATTCTAAATATTCTGTTATTGCCCAGGAAATTGAACTGGCTAAAAATGTGAATATAGATGTGATCGGTGTGATCGTGGCATAAAAAAGAGCACTGCAGGAACAGCTGGGATATGAGCTGTTGCTGCAGTGCTTTTAAAATATTCGATATGCAAGAATGAAACTTTGGCGCTGATAGGATTACCCGATCAACTCTCGCAGTTCTTCCTGGCTCAGGCTTCCAAGGTTTCCAGTTTCACCCTTTAGGATCTCATCAGCAAAGCCTTTTTTGGCTTCCTGTAGTTTGAGGATTTTTTCTTCAATGGAGTCTTTCATGATCAGTTTGTAGACAGTAACGGTTTTGGTCTGGCCTAAGCGGTGGGCGCGGTCAGTGGCCCGGTTCCAGATCGTGCTGCTGAATATGTGACTCCATCTCATGGTGTATATATCCTCGTTTTTTATCAGTATATTTTTGATTTATTTTAATAAACAGTGTATTTCGCCCGGTTGGGAGTGTATGTATCCCCGGTCTCATCCCACACACCATCTTCCCCGATCCGGTAATACAGATTTTCAGCAAGGGATTTTACATAGCAATTGCTTACCATATAGCCGTTTCCGTCAAAGTAGTACCATTTTTCTTTGATCTGGCGCCAGCTGAAGGTGGGGTAAGAGCCATCAGTATAGACGAAACGCCATTTATTTCCTACCTGTTTCCAGATGCCGTTGTCACTGTACCAGGCATCTTCTAAGGTGAGGATGTAAGGTTCAGAACCTGTGGACCAGGTGCTGTTCTGGCTGCTTGCGGTAGTGACGGCACGGACTGTGAAGGTATAGGAGCCGGCAATGTTGATGTAGTCAGAGAAGTCGTAGGAGGTTCCTTTAGAGTTTATGGTCACAAGTGTCTTGCCGTCTTTTTTCAGGCATACTTCGTAGCTGTCACTTCCTTCTATGCTGTCCCATACAGCGTTTTTGCCGCTCCAGGAAAGGTCAGTGATCTTTGGCAGCTGGCCGCCGATACGGGATAAGTAGACCTGCAGGATAAGGGTACTTCCGTCACTGTCGATCTCAGCACTCTTGTACTGGACATTGCAGCCGGACAATGAGAAGGTACGGCGGTTTGGTCTGGAAAAATGGTAGCCTTCTGCTGCGGAAAGTTCGATCTCAGCGCAGGGCCATTCACCGTAAGTCCAGGTATCGTCATCTTTTAAGTATTCGCTTCCTTCTACAATAAAGGCTTTGCTGGTGGTAGAAGCGGTCAGTGTGCCTACCATATCTCCGCCTTTGGGGGCACCATCCCAGCTAAAGGAGAGCGGAACAGAGGAAATGGCCTCTTCTCCATAGGCGGAAAATGCCAGTCCTGCACTTAAACAGGCTGCTGTTGCCAGGATACGCAAGTGTTTTTTCTGCATAAAAATATCCCCTTTCTATAATATGTACTCTTGGAGTCTTTCCTGCACTTGCCTTTGCGGCCGATTTTCCGCCAGTTGCACCCGAATTTCATCAACG
>OLRX01001382.1_pt1 | contig 18316 bp, 10 predicted proteins | sample 1672991 | NCBI WGS metagenome assembly OLRX01 (sample SAMEA3136744, study PRJEB25190) | human gut metagenome | biome: human gut; feature: human-associated habitat; material: faeces | place: Austria | collected 2013
ACAGTGAACGTATAATCTCCACCTGCCACTTTTACAGAGGTAGTCTCATACTTTGCAGGAGCCATACGGCTGGCCGCAAAACGCTTCCAGATCAGCTGATACAAACGGAACTGATCTCGTGTAAGGGATTCTTTTATCTGTACAGGTGTACGGCTGATATCAGTTGGGCGGATAGCCTCATGAGCATCCTGGATCTTCTGTCCCTTCTTCACTGTCTTGGCAGTTTCTGACACATATTCTTCTCCATACTGGCTGCTGATGTAGCTTCTTGCTGCCGCATCTGCCTCGTCAGAAATACGTACAGAATCAGTACGAAGGTATGTGATCACACCTACAGTACCGTTGCCCTTGATATCAACACCCTCATAAAGCTGCTGTGCCAGACGCATAGTCTTCTGGGTGGAAAAATTCAGTGTTTTGGATGCCTCCTGCTGCAGGGTACTGGTAGTGAAAGGAAGCGGAGCATTCTTGATTCTCTCGCCTTTTTTCACCTCAGAGATCTCAAATTCTTCGTTCTCAAGAACCTTAAGAATCTCATCCATCTCAGCTTTATTGTGGATATCCATCTTCTTGTCTGTTCCGTAGAATTTAGCCTCCAGAGGCTTTTTCTCGCCATCCACAAGGAATTCACCATTCAGGCTCCAGTATTCTTCCGGGATAAAAGAATTAATCTCCTCCTCCCTGTCACAGATGATGCGAAGTGCAACAGACTGCACACGGCCGGCACTTAAGCCTCTCTTTACTTTCGCCCAGAGAAGCGGACTGATGGTATAACCCACCATACGGTCCAGCATTCTTCTCGCCTGCTGTGCATCTACAAGATTCATATTCAGACCTCGTGCATGCTTCAGGGAATCCTTTACAGCAGTCTTTGTGATCTCATTGAAAGTGATTCGGTGCATTTTATCCGGATCTTCTTTCAGAGCCTGCATCAAGTGCCAGGAAATTGCTTCTCCTTCACGGTCAGGGTCAGTGGCAAGATAAATCTTATCAGCTTTTTTGGCTGCCTTGCGAAGTTTGGCAAGCAATTCCCCCTTACCGCGGATGGTTATATATTTCGGCTCGAAATCATTCTCCACATCTATTCCAAACTGACTCTTGGGAAAATCACGGACATGTCCGTTAGATGCCTCTACCTCATAATTTGCCCCAAGAAATTTCTTTATTGTCTTTACTTTTGCAGGTGACTCAACTATCACCAGATATTTAGCCATACTACCTCTCCTACTTTGTATTCAGTCTACATACACTACAAATTATCCCCCTGATATTCTGTAGTATTGTCTGCCTGTCTCTCCCACAAGCCCCATTAGCTGAAGTTCTGTCAGAAGAGCACAGACTTTTGATGCTGAAAAACCGGTTTTCCGTATTAAATTATCCAGATTTTCAGGTCGTAAATCGAGACCACTATACACCAAATCCAAATCCGGTGCAAGCCCCAACTTCTTTTTTTCCACATTTTGAGGTCTGTTTTTTGCCTCGATTCCCCATTCCATAAGCATGATTTCCGGGCTGTAAGCGATTCCTGCACCATCGAAAATCAGCTTGTTGCAGCCTCTGCTCAGTTCCTCTGTCACAGCTCCCGGAAGGGCATAAACGCTGTGTCCATGTTCCAGGGCAAAGTTTGCAGTGATCAGGGAACCGCTCTGTTCCTTGGCTTCTACCACAAGAACAGCATCGGAAAGTCCGCTGATGATCCGGTTTCTTGCCGGAAAAGCCCAGTTCACAGGCGGAGAGCCCGGGGGAAGCTCGCTGATAATCCCGCCGCCTTTTTCCAGGATCCGCTGATAAAGCCATCTGTTGGAATTAGGATAACACACGTCCACTCCGCTTCCCAGCACTGCAAAAGTAGGAGTGTCCGTATCCAGTGCACCTTTATGCCCCTCTGCATCAATTCCTCTTGCCATTCCACTGATGATCTGCACACCGTAGCTTGCCATGGTTCTTGCATATTTAAATGCCTGACATCTGCCATAAGGACTGCACATGCGAGCACCTACCACTGCTGCAGCAGGCTTCTTCGGATCTGGCAGGTTTCCGATGTAGTACAGTTTTTTGGGCATTCCGGAAAGTTTTCTCAAACGATCTGGAAAATTGGAATCCTCTATAGTTAAACATTTGATTTTCTGCATTGCTTCCATACTAAAATACCTCCCTGCGTGCGGTTTTATGAATAAATTCATTCAGCTTCTGTACTTCTTATCAAATGCTTTGTAAGTAAGGGCTTCTGCAACATGTCTTGTGTGTATCAGTTCCTCCCCTTCCATATCCGCAATCGTGCGTGAAACCTTCAGAATCCGGTGATAGGATCTTGCACTGAGTTCCATAAGCTCAAAAGCATTTTTTGCCACCTGAATGGCATTTTCTGTCAGCACACAGTATTTCCGGATCTGCTTCCCGGACAGTTCTCCGTTAAAACAGATTTTCTCATTCTGGTAACGTTTCTGCTGTATTCTTCTGGCTTTTTCCACTCTTTTCCGGATAAGGGCAGAACTTTCTCCTGGTTTTTCTTCTGAGATCTGGGAAAAATTAACAGGCGGCACATCCGCACATAGATCGATCCGCTCCAGAAGGGGCTGGCTCAGCTTATGAAGATAATGACTCACCTCGCCAGGTGTGCACCTGCATTTATTCATATCCGGATAATAGCCGCAGGGACAAGGGTTCATGGCTGCTACCAGAATAAATCCCGCCGGAAACACGTACGTTCCACTTGCCCTTGACAGCTGGATCTGCTTGTCCTCCAGGGGCTGTCGCAGCACTTCCAGGCTGCCTCTTGCAAATTCCGGCATTTCATCCAGAAACAGAACGCCTCTGTGAGCCAGGGTCACTTCACCGGGACCCGGGATCCTTCCGCCTCCAGCCAGAGCTGCAGACGAACTGGTATGATGCGGACTTCGAAAGGGTCTTGCCTTAATTAATGGTCTCTTTGAACTTAAAAGTCCGGCAATGCTGTAGATTTTTGTAAGCTCCAGGCTTTCTTCAAAAGTAAGAGAGGGCATGATCGTAGGTATTCTTTTGGCAAGCATGGTCTTCCCAGTGCCCGGAGGGCCGATAAACAGGATGTTGTGAAATCCGCTGACTGCAATCTCAGCAGCTCTTCTGGCACTCTCCTGACCACAGATTTCCCCGAAATCCACCAGACTCTCTTCTACCTGGTTCTCTTCTGAATTTTCCTCTGAAAACTGATTTTCTTTTCCAAATGCATCCGGATCTGAGACAAGCTTCAAAACTTCTTTTATATTTTGGACTCCGACCACTTTCATATCCTTCACCAGAGCTCCTTCTGCCAGATTTTCAAACGGAATGATACAGTACCGGCATCCCAGTTCCCTTGCCCGGATCACTCTTGGCAGCACTCCGGATACACTTCTTACCTCCCCATTCAGACTGAGTTCGCCAACCACCATTACATTCCGAAGAAGCTGTGGTTCTATAAATCCTGATGCTGCCAGCACTGCTGCTGCCACGGGCAGGTCAAAACCGGCCCCTTCTTTTCGCAGATCAGCAGGTGCCAGATTCACAGTCACCTTCTTAGGCGGCAGACTGATCCCATTATTTTTTAACGCTGTGCGCACTCTGTCCTGTGCTTCTTTCACCTGGGTGCTTGGAAATCCAACCATAGTAAAACAAGGCAGACCGCTGCTTACATCAGCTTCCACCTGAACCGGGCAGACTTCCATTCCGGAAATCGCCGCTGATAAAACACTTGCAAACAATCTTATCCCTTTCTGCAGATACAGTCCTTCCCCATATACGAATCTGCTCTGCCATTTCAATGTATCTCTGGAATAAAAAAGAATAAAAGTTAAAAAGATATGATTAAAAGATATACAAAATTCATTATAGCCCATTTTGCTCTGAATTGCAATAGTGCATTTCGTTCTGATTTATACTTTCTGAAAGGATTCGGGGACAGACGGTTTTCGTTGTTCGTTACATTTGGTCCCTGCAGACTCTACAGAAGAAAAAGAGGTGAACCTATGAAATTTCAGAGAATTCAAGACCTTCGGACAGACGCTGATCTGTCCCAGAAGCAGATCAGTGATATCCTTCACATCAGCCAGCGTTCCTACTCCCACTACGAAACTGGCTCCAGGAACATTCCAATCGAAATGCTGATCCGCCTTGCAAATTATTATGAAACCAGCATTGACTATCTGGTTGGCCGTACTGATAATAAAAAAATGCCGTAATTGTAAAGGTACTCAGCAGGTACAAAATGAGGGGGATGCGATTTCCCCCTCATTTTCTATACCATAAATAAAGTTATTACCATTCACTCGTAACATTCCGTAAAGTATTTTTCATATATCAGTTACTTTCCTTCACTTCGAAGCTTTCCTTCCGTATCTGCAATTTTCTGAATATTTGCGACTTCATATTCATTAAATACAGAAGTATCTGCATCAAAGGTCTCCGGCTCCACAGTTCCCTTATACCAGGATTTACTGTTAAAATAATCCGCAATTCTCTGTGTCACAAATTTCCTGCCATGTCGGGCATAAATCTCATTTTTCGCCAGTTCCAGCTGGTCAGATGAATAGCCTGACAAATCCTCATCTGTAAGATATCGGCTGTTGCTGTCCGGGAATATATAATCCTGGGAAGAGAGATCCGTTTTATCTGTATTATCAGCCGGAGTCACTGAAGCGGCTTTCTCCCTTGTAAGGACCCCATCTACCTTTGGTGTCACCCCGGCACCCTCTGCAGGGGAAGCTGTATTTAGGCGCAGATAAAGTCTGCCCTGATCAAAGGTCATATTTCCACGCACCTGGTTTCCCCAGGAATCTGTAAAGGAAAGCTTTGCTGCATTTCCAGCCACTTTTGCAGTGTCCGAAGCTTCCGAAACCTTAGTGCCGGCATTGTCACCAGCCTGAGAAAAAGTAAAAGTAACAGACTTCAGGGTAAGGTCGTCTATAGACAGTGTCACCAGTCCATCCTTGCTGTACCAGGTTCCCATATAATCATTAGCCATGAACGCCGGTGCCCTGGTAATCACTGGAGTCGGTGTCACTGTGGCTGTAGGCTCCGGTGTGGGCGTAGCTGTAGCCGCTGGAGTCGGTGTCACTGTGGGCACCCTTTCCAGAGCCTCAATAGCAGCCTTCTTCTGCTGCTCCTTCTGAATCTTTTTCTTATGTTCGGCAAACAGAAGCCCCGCTGCTCCAATCATGATAAATATGGCAATCAGGGCAAACAGCGTTGCTTTTAGTACATCTTTGTTGTGCTTTTTCACAGGCAGTCACCTCCTGTTTATTCCTGTCCGTTCCAGCAATAAGTGCAAAGCTTGCACGGTTCAATATCAATTGACTTCTTCAGATCATCCAGACGATGATATTTCAGGGATGTAAAATTCAGTTCCTTGCGGATTTCTTCCAGCATTTCTTTGTAGTTTGTAGAATCCGGATTTGCATAATCCTGCAAAATCCTGTCTGATACATTGTCCCCTTCACGTTTCGCAATGATCCTTCTTGTGATCAGATCCATCTCTGACTTAGAGCGTGAGAAATTCAGGTACTTACATCCATATAAAAGCGGCGGGCAGGCAGGTCTGATATGAACCTCCTTAGCACCATTGTTATAGAGGAATTCTGTTGTCTCACGAAGCTGGGTACCTCTTACGATAGAGTCGTCGATCATAAGGAGGCTTTTATCTTTGATCAGTTTATGTACTGGGATCAGTTTCATTCTGGCGATAAGATTTCGCTGGCTCTGCTGAGTCGGCATAAAAGATCTTGGCCATGTGGGCGTATATTTAATAAACGGACGGGCAAACGGCACACCAGAGCGGTTAGCATAGCCGATGGCATGTGCAATACCGGAATCCGGTACTCCTGCAACCAGATCCGGATTCACTTCTCCGGCATCTCTTCCTGCCAGAATATCGCCGCATTTGTAACGCATTTCCTCTACATTTACCCCCTCATAAGTGGAGGTTGGATATCCATAATATACCCAGAGGAAAGAACAGATTCGCATCTTGTCTCCTGGCTTCTGCAGAACCTGTGCGCCCTCCGGGGTGATAAAATCAATCTCTCCAGGTCCCAGCTCTTTCAAGTCTTCATAGCCAAGATTAATGTAGGCATGACTTTCAAAAGAAGCACAACATGCATCTTCCTTCTTGCCGATTACAAGAGGAGTTCTTCCATAACGGTCGCGTGCTGCGTAAATGCCCTCCCCTGTCATGAGAAGAAGGGTCATAGAGCCCTCGATCATTTCCTGGGCATAGCGGATTCCCTCAACAATACTGTCCTTCTGATTGATCAGCGCTGCCGTTACCTCTGTAGGATTCACACTGCCACCGCTCATCTCCAGAAAATGGGTATGCCCGTCTTTGAAGCATTTCTCTACCAAAGCTTCTATATTATTGATCTTGCCTACTGTTGTAATTGCAAAATTTCCCAGATGGGAACGCACCAGAAGAGGCTGCGGTTCATTGTCAGAAATACAGCCTATTCCAAGATTGCCTTCCATCTCTGCCACATCTTTGTCAAATTTGGTACGGAACGGTGAGTTCTCAATATTATGGATCACGCGGTTAAATCCACTGCTCCTGCTATAAACGGTCATTCCGCCCCTTCTTGTACCCAGATGGGAGTGATAATCAATTCCAAAAAAAAGATCCATTACACAATCAGACTTTGACGCAACACCAAAAATTCCACCCATTTTTCCTTAGTCTCCTTATTTTTTCTCCTTTATAACGCCTTTTCTGTAGGCATCCAAAAGCTGTTTCAGCTCCTGAATTCGTTCTTTCAGTGCCTTACCGTTATCCGTATCTCCCACAAGGGCACGCCTTGGATTATAGCGGACAGCCACACGGTTGGACACAATGTCCCTCTCTGTTTCCACTGCATCTTCCGCCGAAGTAAAAGGCTCATGGGCAGTCAGGCTCAGACCATAGGAACTGTAAACAAGAGTATATCCGGCAATACCGGTCACATTCCGGTATGCCTCACAAAAACCACCGTCAATTACGATCACCTTGCCATCACATTTCACCGGATTCTCTCCCTCCAGCTGATGAACAGGCACGTGACCATTGATAATATGCCCCTCATCCGGATCCAGCCCGAATTCTTCCAGCATACGATTTACTACCTCTTCTTTTTCCCAGAGGTGATAGTAGGCATTCTTTTTCTCTTTGCGTGTCTCTTTATCTGCGATAAAATAACGCTCGAAGGTAGTCATTTTATCTTTTCCATAAAGGGGAGAATTAGGCCCGGCCCAGATATACCACAGAATATCCTGGCTTGCTTTCTTCTCCTTCTCATCTACGGTAAAAAAAGCTTTTCTTACGTAGGCTTCCAGTTTATCATAAAGTGCCTTGCCTTTACAAGTCTCACCGTAAATCTCAACCTCTTTCAGAGTTCCATCTTCGTTCAGCGGAATACTTCCATGGAAAAGAAGGTTCCCGTTATAGGTCTTATAAAGGCCGCCTTTATCCAGAAGCAGCTGCATGTGGTTCTGAAGCTTCTCGCAGTTTCGAAATGCTGAGCTCAGGCGCTCCACTACTTCTTTTTCCCCATCTGTCAGCTCATAAGGATGTTCCCAGTCAATGGTTGGAAAATGGGTGTCCAGAAGATTATGCACACTTCCATCCGGCAGCTGCACAGTGCCCTTCTCCGGATCAATCCCCTCCAGAACGCATCGATTCTCCATATGAAAATCCGGATGTTCTTTCGCCAGTACCCCTTCCAGCTTAAACTGGATAATGGAAATGGCTTTGTGCATTTTCCTGCTCAGCTCTTTCTCAAGAGCATTGTAATTGGAAGGATTGCCATGTACTTCAAATACCTGGCAGGGATCATCCCCGTAAACCTCCATGGCAAAAGCAGCAAGAGGCATCATATTGATTCCATAACCATCCTCCAGAATATCCAGATTGCCGTAACGGATACTGTTACGGATCACTGTGGCCATACAGGCAGCCTGTCCTACAGCGGCGCCCATCCATACCACATCATGGTTTCCCCACTGAATATCCAGAGAATGATAATCCATCAGTCTGTCCATAATAAAATGAGGACCGGGACCTCTGTCATATATATCTCCAAGCACATGAAGGTGGTCTACAACCAGTCTCTGGATCAGTTCAGCAAGAGCGATAATGAAGTTCTCTGCCCTGCCGATATCTATAATGGTATCCACAATGGAATCGTAATAAGCCTCTTTATCCAGAACTTCTGCTTTCTCCGTGATCAGCTCTTCGATCACATATGCATAATCCGAAGGCAATGCCTTACGAACCTTGGATCTGGTATATTTGGAGGCAGTTGTCTTGCACACTTCAATGAGACGGTACAGGGTGATCTTGTACCAGTTCTGCATATCAGACTCTTTTTTCTTCACATAGGCAATTTTTTCCTTCGGGTAATACACGAGAGTTGCCAGGGAACGCTTGTCACTGTTGCTTAAGGTATGTCCAAATACATCATCTATCTTCTTTCGCACAGCTCCCGAGCCGTTTCGAAGCACATGGGAAAAAGCCTCGTACTCTCCGTGGATATCGGAAAGAAAATGCTCGGTGCCTTTTGGAAGATTGAGAATGGACTGAAGGTTGATGATCTCTGTAGAAGCCTTCCCGATGGTGGGGTAGAGCTCCGCCAGACGTTGTAGGTAGCGCAGTTCTTCTGTTTTCATGGAACCTCCTAAATTCATATTACTCTTATTTAACCAGCGTTAGAAATCAAACAATGAAATCTGGTTGGATTGTGGAATATCTCCAAATAATCCAAGTTTATCCATCAGATCAATTACGGTCTTGCTGACCTTGGTCCTGTCACGGAAATCATCCTTGGAAAGAAATCTTCCCTGTACAGCAGCATCCACTACAGCATCTGCCGCCTTATCTCCAAGACCCTCTATAGAATCAATGGACGGCATCAGTTTTCCTTCTATGATCTGGAAACGATGTGCCTTCGCCCGGTAAATATCAATGGGCATAAAATCATAACCTCTTGCATACATTTCCTGGACAATACGCATATCTTTCAGGGTATCCTGCTCTTTTTTGGATGCAGCGTCCCCTTTCTTGCGTATCTCTGCCATATAAAACTCCAGCTTTTCTTTTCCCATACACATCAGTTCATAGGAAAAAGCTGTGGCACGGATACTGAAATATGCACCGTAATAAGCCAGCGGCTGGAATACCTTGAACCAGGCGATTCTGTATGCCATCATAACGTAAGCTGCCGCATGGGCTTTCGGGAACATATATTTGATTTTTTTGCAGGACCAGATATACCAGTCCGGAACGCCGTGTTCTTTCATGGTGGTGATCCACTCATCCCGAAGGCCTTTTCCTTTACGGACGCTCTCCATAATAGTAAAGGCAAGACCACTTTCCACACCCTGACCGATCAGGTAGATCATAATATCATCTCGGGTACAGATTGCCGTGGAAATAGTAGCTTTTCCCTCTTCGATCAGTGTCTGCGCATTTCCCAGCCATACATCCGTACCGTGGGAAAGTCCGGCAATACGGACCAGATCAGAAAAATATTTCGGCTTGGTATCCACAAGCATCTGCATGGCGAAATCAGTACCAAATTCTGGAATTCCCAGACAGCCAAGCTTGCAGCCGCCGATATCCTTCGGATCAATTCCAAGAGCTTCTGTACTGGCAAAAAGTGACATAACCGCCTTGTCATCAAGAGGAACCTCTCTTGCATTCAGGTCTGTCATATCCTCAAGGGTACGGATCATGGTGGGATCATCGTGTCCCAGAATATCCAGCTTCAGCAGGTTTCCATCAATGGAATGGTAGTCAAAATGGGTGGTGATAAATCCACTGCTGGAATCGTTCGCCGGGTACTGGACCGGGGTAAATTTCTCTATTTCCTCTCCCATTGGGAGTACAATAATTCCGCCAGGATGCTGTCCGGTGCTTCGCCGGATACCGGTACACCCCTGTACAATACGGTTGATCTCGCAGGAACGCTTGTGCTGTCCCCGCTCTTCAAAATAGTTCTTTACATATCCGAATGCGGTCTTATCCGCAAGGGTACCGATGGTTCCCGCCTTGAAGGTCTGACCTTTTCCGAATATAACCTCTGTATAATGATGGGCATTGGACTGATACTCTCCTGAGAAGTTCAGGTCAATATCAGGCTCCTTATCTCCTTTGAATCCAAGGAAGGTCTCAAAGGGAATGTCAAAGCCCTGTTTGGTCATCCTGGTGCCGCACTTTGGACAGATCCTGTCTGGCATATCGCATCCTGCCATGCCGGAAAATGCCTTGATCTCCGGAGAATCAAAGTCACTGTACTTACACTCCGGATTGGGGCACAGATAATGGGGCGGCAGAGGATTTACCTCTGTAATACCAGACATGGTAGCCGCCAGGGAAGAACCTACAGACCCTCGGGAGCCCACCAGATAACCATCTGCATTGGACTTCCACACCAGCTTCTGGGCAATAATATACATCACCGCATATCCATTGGAAATAATGGAATTCAGCTCTTTGTCCAGACGGTCTTCTACGATCTTGGGAAGCACTTCACCGTACATTTCATGGGCTTTCTGGAAGCACATATCCTTTAAGTCCTGGTCAGAATTCTCAATAACCGGCGGATATTTATCCGGATGGATCGGTGACATTTTCTCTATCATATCCGCAATCTTCACTGTATTTGTAATTACCACTTCCTCTGCCTTCTCGCTTCCCAGATAGGAAAACTCCTCCAGCATTTCCTCAGTAGTGCGAAGATAAAGAGGTGCCTGATTGTCGGCATCCTTGAAGCCGCTTCCAGCCATGATAATACGACGGTAGATTTCATCCTGGGGATCCATAAAGTGAACGTCACAGGTAGCAACAACCGGCTTGTTAAACTGTTCACCAAGCTTTACAATTTTTTTGTTGATCTCAATCAGATCCTCTTTCGAATGAATCGTATCATTCTTTTCATCCTCCACCATGAACATATTGTTCCCAAGGGGCTGGATTTCCAGATAATCATAAAAGCTTACCAGCCTTGCGATTTCCTGCTCCGGTGCATTGCGCAAAAGAGCCTGGTAAAGCTCACCAGCCTCGCAGGCACTTCCAATAAGAAGTCCCTCCCGATGTGCCTCAAACACGCTCTTTGGCACACGGGGTCTGTGGTTAAAGTACTTGATATGGGACTGGCTTACCAGCTTGTACAGATTGATACGGCCGGTCTCATTCCGCATGAAAATAACGGCATGGTAAGTAGGCAGTTTCTTAATGGTGTCCGGGGAAACCTTTCCCTGCTCATTCAGCTTGTCTACATCCGTAATATCTCTTTCCCTGCACATTCCCACGAATTTCTCGAAAATACGGGCCGTACACTCTGCGTCATCAACTGCACGATGGTGATGATCTAGGGAAACGCCAACTGCCTTGGCAACGGTATCCAGCTTAAAACGGTTCAGCGCAGGCAGCAGGAATCGTGCCATACCTACCGTATCCACATAGGTGAAATCATTTGGGATGCCCATGCGGTTACAATTCTCTATAATAAAACTCATATCGAAATCTGCGTTGTGGGCTACCATTGTAGCTCCTTCACAAAATTTCAGGAATTCCGGTAAAATTTCTTCAATTGGACGGGCATTCATAACCATGCTGTCATTAATACTGGTCAGCTGCTCAATTCGAAATGGAATTGGAACCTGAGGATTAACAAATGTGGAAAAACGATCTGTGATCTTTCCATTTTCCACCAATACAGCACCAATTTCAATGATCTTACAGGTAAGGGGGGAAAATCCTGTGGTCTCAATGTCGAAAACCACGAATCTGCCGTCCAGGGACTGTTTTTTCGGGTTGGTGACCATACCCTTTAAGTCGTCTACCAGATAGGCCTCCATACCGTAAAGCACCTTAAAATCAGAATCCTTTGGCACGCAGCCTCCCCACGCATCAAAGCAATGGTTTGCCTCCGGGAAAGCCTGCACCACACCATGATCTGTGATGGCAATGGCAGGATGCCCCCACTCGTAGGCACGTTTTACCAGCGCTTTTGCCTCGGTTACACCATCCATATCGCTCATTTTCGTATGACAGTGAAGTTCCACACGCTTCTGAGGGCTGGTGTCCACTCTGGAGCTGCGGAAATCGGAGATTTTCTTAATTCCGGAGATGGAGCCTATGGTAAGCTCACCATCGAAACGGTCAATAGAAGTAACGCCTTTGATTTTCAGGAAGGCACCTTTTTTCACATGCTCTTTGATCTCCGGCACCTGCTCATTGCGCAGGAACATTTTTACTGTGATGGAATCTGTGAAGTCCGTAACCGGGAAAATCAGTATGGTCTTCTCATTTCGGATTTCTCTCGCTTCCACATCCATAACCTGGCAGCGGATGATAACCTCTCCCATTTCCTGCACAATATTTTCCAATGGAATAGGCTCGTCCTCAAAATCCCTTCCATAAATAACATCCGGATTTGGATCCTTGCGGAAGCCACCACGGAAATCGCCCCATTTGCCTTTCTTTTCGAATGGCTTTTTCTCGAAAGGCTTCTTTTCACTGGCTGCCTCTGCTTTTTTCTCCGGCCTGGCAGCGGCTGTCTTGCCGGCTGCGGCCTCTTTTCCTGTTTTTTCCTCAGCTGCAGGAGCTGGTGCTGCGCTCTCTTCTTCTGTGGAAAGTCTGGCATGCTTCAGCACATTAGCTACTTCCTGACGGATCTGGATAGCTGCATTTTTGCGGTACCTGCTCTCCTCCGTCTGCACATAATCCAGAGAAACTTTCAGGTCCATTCCACAACGCTCGCAGAATACTTTGTGAAGATATTCAATAAGTATCTCACTTTTCTGTCTGGAAATCACAGAATCCGGAAGTACCATATTCAGGCAGTCATCTTCTGGAAATGTGATCTGTGCCTGCTTGAACAGATTGTATTCCAGCATGTTGTAATTGCGAAGCTCCAGTTCCATGCTGGAGCGGTAGGTATCCAGGAAATTCTTTGGCGTGTATTGTCTGGACAGATGGAACTTCTCAATTACTTTCACACTCACTTCAAGACCTGGAAAGCACTGTCTCTGAATCTGCTCTTCCAGGCTGAAAATATGCTTTTTATGGATCCAGCGGTCGCTTTTCAGGTAAATCCGGACACAGGTTTTAGCAGAGTTGCAGGCAACCTTGGTGACGATCACCTCTTCCAGAAGTTCACTTAACTCCTGTTTCAACTTTAAATTTGGAAATACGTCAAAAAATTCTTTTTCCATTTATAGAATATACACCTTCTGTCATTTCTGTGTCTTATTGCTATCCCAGTTCATCAATTCTTCTCTCAAAGTATCCAGTAGCTGGTCTTCCGGTACTTTCTTTACAATCTCACCGCCTTTGATCAGAAGACCTACACCTACGCCGCCTGCAATTCCGATATCGGCTTCTTTCGCCTCTCCCGGGCCGTTTACCACACAGCCCATAACAGCTACTTTAATGTCAAGAGGGATATCCTGCACCATAGTTTCTACTTTATTTGCAAGACCGATCAGATCGATCTGGGTGCGCCCGCAGGTTGGACAGGATACTACTTCCACGCCGCCTTTGCGAAGTCCAAGGGTTTTTAGGATACGTCTGGCAGATTTTATCTCTTCCAGAGGGGCACCAGTCAGGGAGACGCGGATCGTGTCACCGATTCCCTGGTATAAAATAATACCAAGCCCTATGGCAGATTTGATATTTCCAGAATAAAGGGTTCCTGCCTCTGTAATTCCCACATGGAGAGGATAACTGGTCTGTTCCGCAATCAGTTCGTGAGCCCTGGCGCACATCATAACATCAGAAGATTTGATGCTGATCACCAGATTGTCGTAGCCAAGCTCTTCAATAATGTGCACCTTGTCAAGGGCGCTTTCTACCAGACCTTCTGCGGTAACACCGTGATATTTCTCCACCAGTTCTTTCTCAAGGGAACCGCTGTTTACCCCAACACGGATGGGAATATTCCGCTCCTTCGCCACATCTACAACTGCCTTGATACGCTCTGTGCTTCCAATATTTCCGGGATTGATACGGATCTTGTCGGCACCGTTCTCCATGGCCGCAATCGCAAGACGATAATCAAAATGAATATCTGCCACCAGAGGAATGTGGATTTGTTTTTTGATCTCTTTCAGAGCCTTTGCCGCTTCCATGGTCGGCACTGCACAGCGGATAATGTCGCAGCCAGCAGCCTCCAGGGCAAGGATCTGCTCTACGGTTGCCTGCACATCCTCTGTTTTTGTATTGGTCATAGACTGGATCAGGATGGGATTTCCGCCTCCAATCTTCTTATTTCCTATCTGAATTACTTTGGTATGGTCTCTGTACATACGAAATTCCTCCATATATTATGAACATGGTATTTTTTGCGGTTCACTTTTACACCGCAGGCGCTTATCAAATGTTTCTATACTAAAGGGCACAAAAGGGATGTCTCTGACACCCCTGCTGTACAGTTATTTTCACAGCATTCTGCAAGTATTTTCAAACAGGCTCCAGAGCCTGTTTTCTTTGCAATTTAATGCTGGATTTCCAACAATTTATTCTTCAAGTCTTCTTCCATCTTGCGCATTTCCAGTTCTGCCTGGGCTCTCTTGGCGCGGCCCTCTTTCTGAATATTCATGACATCATCCAAAGTAGCGATCAGCTCCTGATTGGTCTGCTTCAGAGTCTCAATATCCACGATTCCGCGCTCAGATTCCCTGGCAGTCTCTGTGGATGCAAGGTGAAGTGCCTCCGCATTTTTCTTCAAAAGTTCATTTGTCAGGTCTGTTACCTGGCGCTGGGCCTGGGCTGCTTCTGTGGAATGGGCGATTCCAAGTGCCAGCACCATCTGGCTCTTCCAAAGTGGAATGGTATTTACAATGGTTGTCTGGATTTTTTCTACCATAAGGGTGTCATTGTTCTGCACCAGACGAATCTGCGGTGCTGTCTGCAGGGAAATGGTTCTGGTCAGTTCCAGATCATGCAGCTTCTTCTCGAAACGATTGCACTTACTGTCCAGATCCTTGGCTTCCTGCGCATCCTCCGGAAGTCCGCTGACTGCTGCTTTTGCCTCCAGATCTTTTAATTTTCCCTCCCGTACTTCCTGCAGCTTCTGTTTTCCTGCAAGGATGTACATGGTCAGTTCTTTATAATAGTTCAGGTTCTGAGCATACATTTTTTCCAGAACTGCGGAATCCTTCATGAGACGCATCTGGTGATCCTGAAGGGAGGTAGTGATCTTCTGCACATTTACCTCAGCCTTGGCGTAGCGGTTCTTCATATTTTCAATCTTGCTGCCCTGTTTCTTGAAAAAGCCAAGAAAGCCTTTCTCCTCCTCAGCAGCATCAAAATCGCGAAGCTCGCCTACCACCTGGGTGATCAGCTCTCCAACCTCACCCAGATCCTGTGTCCGTACATTTTCAAGAGCTGCATCGGAAAAATCAGCCATTTTCTTCTGGGTTCCGGCACCGTACTGGAGGATCTGGTTAGTATTCTCAATGTCAATTTTCTTAGCAAAGCTGTCTACCATCTGCTGTTCTTCCGGGGAGAGAACGGTCTGTTCCATTTCCTTTTTCACAGCTTCGGCTTCCGGCTCTGCTGCAATCTCTGCCTTTGGCTCTCCCAAATCCGGTTCTAATGTAAGTGTAGGTGCGTTATCTTCAAAACCTGTAAATTCGTTTCCCATAGCATCCTCCTTGTGTATAGGTCTGCCCATATTTATCAGCAGCCTTCAGTTTGGCATTTTCGTTATTTTTATAACACGCTCTAACCCCGCTGCAAATCTTATCTTTTCATATACTTAACATTCCGCACACTGCTAGAGCCTGTTTTTTTCAGCCTCTTTTCTCATACGGGTAAGCTCATCCTCAGTCAGCCCTTCCTGTGCCAAAACTGTGTTCAGAACAGAAATATCACTGGATACATCCATAGCCGTGTCTTCAAATATGGAATCCAGAAGCTTCTCAAAAGCCACATTCAGCGTATCAATAGTCTCTTCGATTTCTTTCTTGGAAGAAGTAATATTCTCTCCCTGAACCGGCTGGCTGTCCATTTCTTCATATGCATTCAAAAGCTTCACGGTCATAGGAAGATAATAATCCATAAGGCGGTTCAAATCCGGAATAATCTCCGGATGAGCCTTGGCGCGTTCAAAAATCTTCGCTATGATCAGCTCCATACGGGAGATTTTTCTGGAAATCTCTTCTCCTGGAATGGCATCATTGCTGCGGTGGATTTTATCAAGAAAGTCATTTCCCTTATCCAGAACCTGCCGGACTTCCGGGGAAAGTCTGATTCTTTCCGCAGCATCCCGTTCTGCTTCCACACACGCCCGGGCATCTGCCTGTTCATGCTGGTTAAATTTCTGCCTTTCTTTTTCCTCTGCCTGCTGACGAAGCGCTGCCTCCTGGCGTGCACGCTCTTCATCCTGCTGATGATTTCTTTCTTCCAGCCGCTTCTGAGTGCTTACATATTGGTCGTAAGTCTCATTACTTGTGATCAGGCAGGTTTCCTGTTTATCAACATGTCCCTGAAGGAACCAGCCTTTGCTTATCATACGTTTGATATCTTTTTTTACAAATTTCACCGGCTTGCCGACTGCCTGTGCCAGCTGCTGGAAATTGCAGTAGGTGTGAGTGCCAAGAGCCTTGATATACTTGTTTCGGCGGCTTAAACTGGTAAGACTGCTGCAGCCCTGGCCGAGAAGAATACCTCCGCCGACCGTAAATGCCGCCAGCACTGCCGAAATTCCAAGCATTACACTGCTGCTAAAGCCAGCTCCAATTCCACCAACTACCATTGTAGCAATTCCAAATACTCCAGTAAGAATCCCACCAAACACTGTCTTCAGAATTCCCCCGACCTTGATTCCATTCGTCGGTAAATACAACGCCAGATCCGAATTCTGGTGATTGGTATCCTGCCTGCCTGTACCATTTCTCTGGAAATTTCCATTACGCGAATCATTCCCTTTCGCATCGGCATATCCTTGATAACCAGTTCCATGATCCTCCCCGGTACTCCGGTTTTTCTTTCCATCCTTCTGAAAATCCCAGGACCGATTCTCTCTGTAATCATAAGAACTGCCGCTGCGGTAATTGGTATATTTCCCACTGCCCACAGTATTATTAAGCGCATCCCGAAGGGCATCACTCCCATTATCAATAGCCTTATTCAGCGCCTGATTAATACTCTGGCTCAGTTTCTGGTAATTTTTTTCATTTACTGCACTGTCAATGATGCTCTGGATCTTATCTCCAAGTTCATCAAATTCGTTATATCCCATCTTTTCCTCCGGATATTTTATTTCACAACGCTTGTTTTATCATTATACAAAAATCCCCCTCAAAAAACAAGACACCATAAAATATAAACACATTATACTTTTTGTAACCTTTTTCACAGGAAAATCACTTAAAAAATCTGCTTTTCCCATTGAATTTCACACGTAAAAGTTTTACAATAGTAAAAACATTGGGGATTCACAATAAGAATCTCCCCCCAAAAACCACGCTAGGAGGAAATTGTTATGGAAAAAAAGAACATTGACTGGGGCAACCTGGGCTTTGGTTATGTAAAAACAGACTACCGTTATGTATCCAATTATAAAGACGGCAAGTGGGATGAGGGAGGCCTTACCACAGATGATATGGTTACCATCAGTGAGTGTGCAGGTGTCCTTCAGTATGCACAGACTGTTTTTGAGGGTATGAAAGCATATACTACAGAAGACGGACATATCGTTACTTTCCGTCCTGACCTGAACGGTGAGCGTATGGAGCATTCCGCCGCAAGACTGGAAATGCCTGTATTCCCGAAAGACCGTTTTGTTGACGCAGTTGTTCAGACAATTAAAGCAAATGCAGCATATGTTCCGCCATATGGTTCTGGTGCTACTTTATATGTACGTCCGTACATGTTTGGAAGCGATGCTGTTATCGGTGTAAAACCTGCCAGCGAGTATCAGTTCCGTGTATTCACCACACCTGTCGGACCATACTTCAAAGGCGGCGCTAAGCCGATCACAATCCGTGTCAGCGACTTTGACCGTGCTGCACCAAATGGTACCGGTCATATCAAAGCTGGTCTTAACTACGCAATGAGCCTTCATGCGATCGTTGACGCTCATAAGAACGGATTCGATGAGAACATGTATCTTGATTCCAAAACTCGTACCAAGGTTGAGGAGACAGGCGGAGCAAACTTCTTATTCGTAACAAAAGACGGCAAGGTTGTTACTCCGAAGTCTGACAGTATCCTTCCATCCATCACACGTCGTTCTCTGATCTACGTTGCGAAAGAGTACCTTGGACTTGAGGCTGAGGAAAGAGAAGTATACTTCGACGAAGTGAAGGATTTCGCAGAGTGCGGTCTTTG
>OLRX01001388.1_pt1 | contig 18252 bp, 14 predicted proteins | sample 1672991 | NCBI WGS metagenome assembly OLRX01 (sample SAMEA3136744, study PRJEB25190) | human gut metagenome | biome: human gut; feature: human-associated habitat; material: faeces | place: Austria | collected 2013
TCTTTTATACTACCGTTCCTGTTATGCAAATATGAAAATTTTCGTTATTAAAAATATGAGGAGGCTGTAAAAAAACTCCCCTTAAACTTAGAGTATAATTATCATTGGCAAAAATAAAGGGAAGAGATCGAAACCTCTTCCCAATCATACAGATTTATCTTATTGTTTAATTGACGAGAAAAAACATAAGGAGTCTGTATGATGAATTCAATGATAAAGGAAAATGGTGTAATATTCAAGGAGTTAGAGAAAAATATTTATGCATGGGTCTGCCAGATCGGAAGAGAGTTCACAAAAGAATTCCTGGAACGGTATGACCGGATGCTGATGGAGGACAGGGACAAGAAGAAGTACCGGAATAAAGGTGCCAGACAGACAACCGTAAAAACCGTGTATGGTGAAGTGACTTATCAGAGAATGGTCTATGAGGTGATAGAGGAAGATGGCACCAAACGTTTTGTGTATCTTTTGGATGAAACACTGGAACTGGACCATGTGGGACTGATTTCAACAAACATGGAAGAATTGCTGGTAAAAGGGATCACGGAACTGTCTTACAGGGAATGTGCCGCGAAAGTCAGCGAGATGACAGGACAGACCATCAGTGCAATGGGAGTATGGAACGTCATCCAGGCGTTAGGGGAAAAGGTCTACGATGAAGAAGCAACGCTGACAGAAGAATATAAGAAAGGTCATGTAAAAGGGGAAAAAGAAGTTCCTGTCCTGTTTGAAGAAGCAGATGGAGTTTATATCAAACTGCAGGGCAAAGACAGAAAAAAGGAAAAGCAGGATAAGGCAGAGATCAAGATAGGGATCGCTTATGATGGCTGGAGAAAAACCGGTCCGGAGCGTTATGCCCTGGAAAATAAAGTAGTAGTTGCTGGTTTTTCAAAAGCAAAAGAATTCCAGGAATACCGGGAGGCAGTGATCGCACAGGAGTTCAATCTGGATGAAGTAAGCCAGAGGATCTTAAATGCAGATGGGGCATCGTGGATTAAGAAAGTAAAAGATAAGAGTACGTGCTTCCAGTTAGACCCGTTCCATCGGAACAAAGCGGTAAAAGAAAAGATCCATGAAAGGGCAGCACGGGAAGCTGTTTTAGAACTTCTGAGGGAAGAAGTATTCCGGTATCTGGAGATTTACCGGAACAGTCTGAGTGACGATGATGAGATTCAGGACGTGGAAGAACTGATCCGGTATTACGAGAATAACCGGGAAGGGCTCCTGCCATACCAGTCGCAGGGGCTTGACCTGCCGGAACCACCAGAAGGGCTGGAATACCGGAACATGGGAACAATGGAGAACCATGTGTGGAGTGTAATTGCAAAGCGGATGAAACACGGGCACAGGAGTTGGAGCCGGAGGGGTGGGAATCATCTGGCAAAAATTCTGGCGAAGAAATGCAGTGGGAAACTGTATGAAGTAACGGAACGTCTGAGAAGCCCAGTATTTGAAGAAGAAAAAGTAGAAGAATTATATGGAGAGATCCTGATGTCGGCGAAAGCACCGAAGAAAGAAGAAAAAGGATACGAATATCCGGTGATGGGTCATGTGGTCGGACTGGACGGAAAGATACAGGGGGAGAGAAAGCGATTGCTACACATGGCTGGATATTAGAAATTAGTGTAGAAACAGGACTATTTCAACAAAAAGATAAATCAAAAAGAAAGTTGCCAACGATTACTTGACAGTAACATGTGTGGTCTTTGAGAAAATGTAAGCTTGCTTTTTGCCAGAAATCTACTATACTCTAATTAACGGGACTCATACTTAAAAAAAGAGAGGGAAAGACTATGGAATGGTTCAAGGAACATAAGAAGGCAGCAACCATCGGATTGGCAGGGATTTTTCTTCTTGTCCTGATCCTGATCGGTTGTGGGGTCGCATTCAGCGATCCGGGAAATGGATCAGATCAGAAGGAACAGGAAGCATCTGTAACAGATGAAAAAAAAGACACTGTAAAAGAGGAAAAAAGTTCTGATACAGAAGTAAAAAAAGAAGATGCTGCAAATGAGGATGCCTCTGAACAAAAAAAAGAGACAAAAGAAGAGGCAAAAAAAGAAGAAAAGACAGAAAAAAAGGATGATACCAAGAAAACCAGTACTGCATCAGCTACGGCTACAACCAAAAAAGATGAAGCGAAAGCTTCTTCCAGTAAGTCATCCAGCAGTTCCAGTACAAAGAAGACCGAAACAAAATCCAACGGATCCAGTTCTTCCAGTAGCAGTCAGAGTAAGCCGCAGCATACACATACCTGGGTGGCTCAGACGAAAAGTGTGTACCATGAAGCAACGGGACACTACGAAAATAAGTAGGTGGAAGATTCCGCAGCTTGGGATGAAGATCAGTATACAGAAAAAGTGGTATGCGGATGTGGGGCAACGTTTGATAGCGTAGAAGGTACTTACGGATGGGAACAACATTCGATTGATGGATGCAATTATGGTTATTCCGTACTTCCAGTAAAGACTGGAACAATTCATCACGAAGCAACAGGACATAATGAGCAGAAATGGGTGCAGGATTCTGCAGCATGGACACAGACAGTCACTACTGGATATAAATGCAGCGGCTGTGGAGCGACAAAATAAATTCGTATTCTTTAGGAAAAAACTATGAAATGGTTCAAGGAACATAAGAAAGCAGCAAGCATCGGATTGTTTCTTCTTGTCCTGATTCTGATCGGCTGTGGGGTCGCATTTAGCGATTCGGGAAATGGATCAGATCAGAAGGAACAGGAAGCATCTGTAACCGACACAAAAAAAGACACTGTAACAGAGGAAAAAAGTTCTGATACAGAAGTAAAAAAAGAAGATGCTGCAAAAGAAGAGGTCTCTGAACAAAAAAAAGAGACTAAAGAAGAGGCAAAAAAAGAAGAAAAGACAGAAAAAAAGGATGATACCAAGAAAACCAGTACTGCATCAGCTACGGCTACAACCAAAAAAGATGAAGCGAAAGCTTCTTCCAGTAAGTCATCCAGCAGTTCCAGTACAAAGAAGACCGAAACAAAATCCAACGGATCCAGTTCTTCCAGTAGCAGTCAGAGTAAGCCGCAGCATACACATACCTGGGTAGCCCAGACAAAAAGTGTGTACCATGAAGCAACGGGACACTACGAAAATAAGTGGGTGCAGGATTCCGCAGCTTGGGATGAAGATGTTTATGCAACAAAGGTGATTTGTAATTGTGGAGCAGTGTTTGATTCAGTTGATGCATGGGGACAACATACTGATGAAGGTTGTCATCAAGGATATTATGTGGATGACATAAAGATTGGAACAGTCCATCACGAAGCCACGGGTCATAATGAAAATAAGTGGGTGCAGGATTCCGCAGCGTGGACAGAGACTGTCATTACTGGATATAAATGTAGTGGATGTGGGGCGACAAAGTAAAAAAGCAGAAAAGAAAATAGAGAAATAAGCTAGGGAAAGACTTTGCAGATGCAGAGTCTTTTTTTCATACCCTAAATACAAAAAAAGAAAGGAAAAAGTCATGAAAGTAGGAAAAAGACTAACCGCTTTCTTCCTGGCAGGGATGCTGATTCTGACCAGTAATGTGACTGGTTTTGCCGAAGAAACTACGGCAGATCAACAGCCGGAAGAAGCAAAAAGTACCTATCTTCTGACCGTAGATGCAGAAGATAGTACAGTAACCGTAAAAGGTGATCATGTTGAGCAGAAGACTGCATCAACTTATCAGATTGAAGCAGGAAGTGAGGTAGCAGCAAGCGTTGCTCCTACAGACGGAAAGGAAGTAAAGGAAGTCCGTGTCAATGAAGAGCAGCTGGATCTTGCAGATGGAACCGTTACCTTTTCCATGCCGGAAAAAGACAGCTTGCTGCAGGTAATCCTGAAAGAAAAAGAGCAGGCTGCCGAAGAAGCGGAAGAACCAAAGCAGGAGGTAACGCAGACAGAAGAATGGGAACTTCCGGATGAGAAGGAATACCAACAACGGTTACAGCTTGCAAAGGCATTAGGCGTGGAAGACTGGCTGGATGAAGAGGGATGGCTGGATGATGGCTACTTTGCCGGAAAGAGTGATCTGGAATTAACAGAAAGCGGTGTAGTGCCATTGATTCGCAACAGTATTACGAATCCTAAAATGTCAAGAGCCGTAACTCTTTACAACAAAGTTACCTATAACAATATTTCCTCTGCAGAGTTTGCGGTAGACGGAAAGCCGGCCTTTTGCTTGGAGTACGCAAAGACAACCCCACCAGCAGGGACGGCAACGGGAACACCGACCGAGATTACAAATTCCGGAGTAAAAGCTGCCATGTATTATGGCTACAATGGACCGGCTGCAGCACAGTATAATTTCAGCAGCACCTCTCAGGCCGTTCTGGTCACGGCCACACTGAGCAGCTACTACTACAGTGGACAGTCTCCGTTTTCAAGTGCAACCAGTGGAAATGCACAGAGTACCGGATTTACAGCTTTTTTTAACTTTGTCGAAGCACATAAGGCTTCCGTACCATCCTGCTTTAAAGCCTATGCGGTAAGTACGGGTTCAAATACCCAGCATTTAGGATATTGGACGTACGCACCAACCGGAACCATGTATCTGACCAAGACATCGGCTAATACAGCAATGACGGACAATAATAGCTGCTACAGTCTTGGAAATGCAGTCTATGGGGTATATTCCAACTCGGCCTGTACTACAAAAGTAGGTACGTTGACTACTGGAACGAACGGTGTATCCAATCCGATCTTAGTCAATGAAGGAACGTATTATCGATCCGCAATTTGATCCCGATCGTGAAAAGAAGATATTCAAAATGTATGTGTCGATCCCGGAAGAAGAGGAAGAGCGTCTGACAGCGAAAGAAAAAGTCGGACATCTGCGGTTTGAATGAAACCATTGAGGGCAAAACGCACCGATCAGAATATTGGTGAATGATTCGATGTAAACACCCCTGCTTTGTGGAAAAGACAGAAATCCCACAGAGCAGGGGTGAATTTGGTGAAAAACTCTTTGCAAATACAGCGGGGGTGTGGAAAACCAGGTTATATATTTATGAAGAAGTTTCGCTTAAGACGCTCCGGGTTTCCGGGGCGTTTTCCTGGTGATATCCGTTGCGACGTATACTTGCGAAAACAGATCCGGAAATATTATGCCATACGCTGAAGATTGCTCCCGGGAGCGTTGCAAATGGATTGGCTGCAAAATTGGCAGTGGCAAGTGTGATCGCAAGACCGCTGTTCTGCATCCCGACTTCGATCGCAATGGCAGTAGCTTTTGTATATTCCACACGAAAAAGTCTGGAAGCTCCAAGTCCAAGCCCCATGCCTGCAAGATTGTGAAGAATTACAATTCCGAGTACCGCAAAACCGGATGTCAGGATCTTTTCTGCATTGACAGCTACGATGCCGCTGATGATCATGACGATCGATACAACGGAAATAAGAGGCAGAATGCCGGAAATTTTTTCAATCTGCCTGCCGATGATCCATCGCAGAAAAATGCCCAGGAGTACCGGGATCAGAACGACCTTTACCACCGAAATTACCATACTGAAGAAGGAAACTTTCACCCATGCACCGGCAAGAAGGTATACCAGCAGCGGTGTCATCAGCGGTGCGGCAAGCGTAGAGGCAATGGTCATCCCGACTGAGAGAGCAACGTCACCACCGGCAATATAAGTGATGACATTACTTGCAGTTCCACCCGGGCAGCAGCCAACCAGGATCACTCCCAGTGCAAGATCAGCCGGAAGGTGAAATGCCGTTGCGAGAAGCCAGGCAATGACCGGCATAAGTGTATATTGAGCAATAAAACCAAGGATCACTTCTTTCGGTCTGGTAAAGACAACTTTAAAATCTCCCATATGAATAGTCAGCCCCATGCCGAACATGGCAACACCCAAAAATACAGAAGTATAAGTGGTCGTCCACGCAAATCCGTCACGCCAGAAAAAGGCAAGAACGGAAAAGCAGATAATGATCAGTCCGATATATTTTGTGAGCAGGGATGCAATTTTTTCAAGTGTATGTAAGAGTCTGCTCATAATGAAACCTCGTAGCTAAAATTATCGATCAGCCGGGTCTTCCCGATGTAGACAGCCATTGCTACAAGCACATTCCGGTCAACACGCTCTACCGGCTGCATTGTCAGTGCATCTACCATGGAAATATAATCAATCTTTGCCAGTGGTTCTGCTTCAATTACAGCACGCATGGCAGCCAGTACCTGTTCTGCGTCCATGCCTGTCTGAATGATCTGCTGCCCTGTCCTGACTGCTCTTGAGAGGCAGAGTGCGGCAGATCTTTCCTGAGTATTTAAATAAGTATTTCTGGAAGATTTCGCAAGTCCGTCTTCCTCCCGGATGATCGGGCATCCGATGATCTCGATATCAAAATTCAGATCCAGTACCATCTTGCGGATGATCGCAAGCTGCTGGGCATCCTTCTGTCCGAAGTAAGCACGATCCGGTGTCACGATGTTGAAAAGTTTTGACACAACGGTGCATACGCCTTTGAAATGAATGGGCCTTGTCTTTCCACAAAGCGTTTCGGAAAGCAGATCAATGCTGACAAATGCGTGTGGGTCATGGTACATTTCTTCCGGTGACGGACAGAAAATAAGATCTGCACCGATCCGTTCGCAAAGCTGGCTGTCCCGTTCAAAATCTCTCGGATATGCCTCAAGATCTTCATTTGGTCCGAACTGCGTCGGATTTACAAAGTCGGACACAACGACGATATCATTTTCCTCCCGGCATTTCTGGATCAGGCTTGCATGACCTTCGTGCAGAAAGCCCATTGTCGGGACGAGTCCGATAGATTTTCCGTCTTTCTTCCATTTCTTAATCAGTTCTTTCGTTTCATTGATAGTTGTTGTTACCTGCATGTTTTTTCTCCTCTTTTTAAGATTCGGAGATAGGCTCTTTTCTGAAGTCACTGTTGTCTCGGAAAACTATTTGGATGATAGTGGAACTTTTTATGTGTCCATATCTTTGAGAAGCCCGTGGCGTTCGTAGTTCGTCACGCGGCTGATCTGATTCTTTTCATCTACGAATACAACCGCAGGTTTATGTGATGCAGCTTCTTCGGATGAATACTGTCCATATGCCATAATGATGATCTTATCACCTGTGCTGACACAACGTGCAGCAGCACCGTTCAGACAGATCATGCCGCTCCCGCGTTCTCCGCTGATCGTGTATGTTTCAAAACGACTGCCATTATTGACATCGACGATCTGGACTTTTTCATATTCCAGAATACCGGCTGCCTCAAGCAGTTCTTCATCTACCGTGATGCTTCCGACATAATCCAGTTCTGCCTGAATGACAGTTGCCCGGTGGATCTTTCCTTTTAACATTTCAATTGTCATTTTTTATCCTTTCCTTCTGGAAAGACTTCAGTTTCCAATGATGAAAAAATCTTTGATAAAATAGAATGTTAGACTTTTTCGAAGGTTCTGAGTCTTATTTCCTAAAAATATAAGCTCTTGCACTTTTGCAATGATCTCTGGTTTCAGATGAGATTTCAGTGATTCAGTCAGAGTATAGTTCTGTATCGACAGATACTATCTCCGCAGATGATTATAAAAAAGGAAGCGATAAATGTCAATGAGGGATGGGAATGTTTGCCTATTTATGCACACTATGATAAAATGAAGTCAATCCGGGGAACCTAATTCCAGAGAAAGAAGCAGACTTAGGATGAGGTGGCCTGATGGAGAAAATGTACTGGGATCAGTTTCTGCACAGCGGAAAGATCAAGGATTATCTTAGTTATAAAAATTGTATTGCAGACGGTCAGTCTTCAGAATGGGAAGATGACGGCAGAAAGAAGGAACAACGTGAACCAGATCGTATTGACAGGGATGGTGCTTTCGACGACTCCGGTGGGGGAATATGACCGCCGGGTCGTTTTGCTTACAAAAGAACAGGGAAAAGTATCGGCATTTGCCAAAGGCTCGAGAAGACCGAACAGTCCGCTTGTCGGAGTAGTGAACCCGTTTACATTCGGTGAATTTACCATGTATGAGGGAAGAAGTTCTTATACGATCCAGTCGGCAAAGGTGATCAATTATTTTTCAGAACTCAGAGAGGATGTGCTGGGGGCATACTATGGCTTTTATTTTCTTGAGGTTGCGAATTATTATGCGAGAGAATTTAACGACGAACTCGAGATGCTGAAGCTTTTGTATCAGACGATGCGGGCGTTGACGAATCCGCATATTCCGGATGCCCTGATCCGGTGCATTTATGAACTGAAGATCCTGACGATCAACGGACAGGGACCGCAGGTCTTTCAGTGCGTGAATTGTGGGAATAAGGCAGAAACAGCAGTCTTCAGTGCCGGCAGAGGAGGAATGGTCTGTGAAACATGTGCCGGTGAAGTGCGGGACGGTATCAGACTGGCTTCTTCCACATTATATAGCATGCAATACATAGAAAGCAGTAAAGTAGAACATTTGTATACCTTTAACGTGAAGCCGGAGATTTTGCAGCAGCTTTCAAAAGTGACAGAACGGCTTATGGGACTTTACGTGGATCGGAAGTTTAAGTCGCTGGAAATTCTGGAAACGTTGCTGTAAGAGGTCTTGCAAAATAGTCCGTAAACCGCTACAATAGAAAGCATTGATGCGGTGGGCGTTTCAGCGTGTATCAAATGATGGAAAATGAAAAAGAATGCGAGGAACATAAAATGGTTGAAAAGACAATGGACAAGATCGTAGCACTTGCGAAATCAAGAGGATTTGTATATCCGGGTTCAGAGATTTACGGTGGACTGGCGAATACATGGGATTATGGAAATCTCGGTGTAGAGCTTAAGAATAATGTAAAAAAGGCCTGGTGGAAGAAGTTCATTCAGGAGAACCCATATAATGTAGGTGTGGACTGTGCCATCCTTATGAATCCACAGACATGGATCGCATCCGGACATCTTGGAGGATTCAGTGATCCGCTGATGGACTGTAAGCAGTGTCATGAGCGTTTCCGTGCAGATAAGATCATCGAAGATTTCTGTGCAGAAAAAGGAATTGAGATTGAAGGTTCTGTAGATGCATGGTCTCAGGAAGAGATGAGTTCATTTATTGAAGAACATCAGATTCCATGCCCGACCTGTGGAAAGCATGATTTTACAGATATCCGTCAGTTTAATCTGATGTTCAAGACATTCCAGGGGGTTACAGAAGATGCAAAGAATACAGTTTACCTTCGTCCTGAGACAGCACAGGGGATCTTTGTAAACTTTAAGAATGTACAGCGTACATCCAGAAAGAAACTTCCATTTGGTATCGGTCAGATCGGAAAGTCTTTCCGTAATGAGATCACACCGGGTAACTTTACATTCCGTACCAGAGAGTTTGAGCAGATGGAGCTGGAGTTCTTCTGCAAACCGGATACAGATCTGGAGTGGTTTGACTACTGGAAGAATTTCTGCCTGAACTGGCTGTCATCTCTTGGCCTGAAAGAGGATGAAGTGCGTTATCGTGACCATGATAAGGAAGAGCTTTCTTTCTACAGTAAGGCAACTACAGATGTAGAGTTCCTTTTCCCGTTTGGATGGGGCGAGTTGTGGGGAATTGCAGACCGTACAGATTATGACCTGACACAGCATCAGAATGTATCAGGACAGGATCTCACATACTTTGATGATGAGACAAAAGAAAAATATATCCCATATGTAATTGAACCATCACTGGGAGCAGACCGTATGGTACTTGCGTTCCTGTGCAGTGCTTATGATGAAGAGAACATCGGAACAGAAGAGAAGCCGGATATGCGTACCGTATTGCATTTCCATCCGGCACTTGCTCCAGTTAAGATCGGTGTCCTTCCACTTTCCAAAAAGCTGAATGAAGGAGCAGAAAAGGTATATACTGAGTTATGTAAGTATTATAACTGCGAGTTCGATGATCGTGGAAATATCGGTAAGCGTTACCGCCGTCAGGATGAGATCGGTACTCCATTCTGCGTAACTTATGACTTTGATTCTGAAGAAGACGGAGCAGTTACAGTACGTGACCGCGATACGATGGAGCAGGAAAGAGTGAAGATCGAAGATCTGAAAGCATATTTTGAAAAGAAATTTGAGTGGTAGAATATTTGCCTTTCTCCGGAACGAAAGTTGTGCAGTCTTTCGGGGAATTATGGAAAGCCGGATCAGATCTCATACGAGAGATGACCGGCTTTTCGGTTAGAAAAGGACTCTTTTAGATGTGAGAAGATTTTATGGGTATCTGTGGAGAGAGCAGTACCATACAGATCAGATGGAAACAGATCAGAAGAAAATAAGGAGGAGATTTCAATGGAGAGAAAAAATGCATGGAGTCAGTACAGTGCAGAGGAACTGAGCCGTCTTGAGGCAGTAAATGAGGATTATAAGGCCTGCCTGGATGCCGGAAAGACAGAGCGGGAATGTGTACGTCTTACGATTGAAAGAATTGAAAAAGAAGGGTATAAGAACCTGAAAGAGGTCATCCGAAACGGTGAAAAAGTACAGGCAGGAGATAAGGTATACGCAGTATGCATGGACAAGACCATCGCAATGTTCCATATGGGAACAAAGCCACTGGAAGAGGGAATGAATATTCTCGGAGCCCATATAGATTCCCCACGTATTGATGTAAAGCAGAACCCACTTTATGAAAATGATGAATTTGCTTATCTTGATACACATTATTATGGCGGAATTAAGAAGTATCAGTGGGTTACACTTCCACTGGCACTGCACGGAGTAATCGCAAAAAAGGATGGAACAGTTGTAAATGTCAGCATTGGAGAAAAGGAAGATGATCCGGTTTTCGTTATTACAGATCTGCTGATCCATCTTGCAGCAAAGCAGATGGAAAAGAAAGCGTCCACAGTTGTTGAAGGAGAAAAGCTGGACCTGCTGATCGGAAGTCGTCCGATCGAACAGGATGAGAGTCTGGAAGAGAAAGAAAAAGAAGCTGTCAAGGCAAATGTAATGAAGCTGCTGAAAGAGTATTATGAGATGGAAGAGGAAGATTTTCTTTCTGCAGAACTGGAGATTGTTCCGGCAGGAAAAGCACGTGATTGTGGTCTGGATCGCAGCATGGTGCTTGCATACGGACAGGATGACCGTGTGTGTGCTTTCACCTCTCTTTTTGCAATGCTGGATGTAGAAGCCGTGGAACATACAGCCTGCTGTATTTTAGTGGATAAAGAAGAGATCGGAAGCGTTGGTGCGACAGGTATGCATTCCCGTTTCTTTGAAAATACAGTTGCAGAGCTGGTGGCACTGACGGAAGGTGAGTCAGAACTGAAAGTCAGAAGAACCCTGATGAATTCCAGAATGCTCTCTTCTGATGTCAGTGCAGCATATGATCCGATGTATGCGGAAGTCTTTGAAAAGCGTAGTGCGGCATTTTTCGGAAAAGGTCTTGTATTTAATAAATTTACAGGATCACGTGGAAAGAGCGGATCGAATGATGCAAATGCAGAGTATCTTGCAAAGATCAGAAATGCAATGGATGCACAGGCGGTGGCATATCAGTTTGCAGAACTTGGAAAAGTAGATGCGGGCGGTGGAGGAACGATCGCCTATATCATGGCAAATTACGGAATGGAAGTCATTGACAGCGGAGTTGCCGTGCTGAGCATGCATGCTCCATGGGAAGTGACGAGCAAAGCCGATGTATATGAGGCATATAAAGGATACAGGGCATTCATTGAAGAAATGTAAAGCAGAATAGTGCCGGAGGTATTATGGAACTACAGACATGGATCGTACTGATCATAGAGCTGATTGGAACGGTGGCATTTTCAGTTTCGGGAGCTATGGTCGGAATGCGGAAGCAGATGGATATTTTCGGAGTGATCGTGCTTGGAGTTGTAACAGCAGTCGGTGGCGGAATGATGCGGGATGTGTTCCTCGGACAGATACCGGGAGCCTTTACTAAACCGGTTTATGTAGAGGCGGCAGTGGTGTCTGCGGTCATTCCGTTTGTATTGCTGTATGTGAATAAAAAGCTGCTCCACAGCAGATACCAGATAGTGTATACAAAGATTATTTTTCTGATGGATTCACTGGGACTGGGGATTTTCACGGCAATGGGGGTTTCAACGGGTGTGGGAGCAGGATATGAAAAAAATATGTTTTTTCTCTGCTTCCTCGGAACGCTGACCGGTGTTGGAGGTGGTCTGCTGCGGGATATGATGGCAGGGGTTCCACCCTATATTTTCGTAAAGCATGTCTATGCCTGTGCATCGATTGCCGGGGCGGTCTGCAGTGTACTGGTTTACCGTCGGTATGGGCAGATTCCGTCCCTGATCACCGGAACAGCAGTGACGTTGCTGATCCGGCTTGCAGCTGCACATTACCGTTGGAATCTTCCCTGTGTGAAACTGGAGGAGGGACGGAGCAGTATAAATGAGCCGGGGACAGACAAAGCAGAAAAGGATATGCCGATGATAAATAAATAAGATGTTGGGGTCAAAAGCCCCCAACAATGATGCCAACGGATTGTTTCGTGCTACGCACTCCCACAATCCTACCCGCTATTCGCATATCATGGTGCTTACGCCCCACTTTTATGCTCATATCGGGGCGGGTCTCAAGGTCATTCTACCACCAGTGTGCAAGCACACGTGGTTTCAGACCTTTTGACCCTGACAGCATAAATAAAGGACAGATCAGACAGAAAAGCTATAATATTCGACGTGGTGTGCAGTAACGAATCTGAATGAGGCATAAATGAACAAAAAAGCATTGTAAAGATTGTACATAATTACGAACAAAACGCTTGACTCAACCATGTAAAACTATTAAAATATTATATGCGAATTAATGTAAATTTATTTGTAAAAAATTATTTTAGGAGGTCATTGAACATGGCAAAATGGGTTTATATGTTCACTGAAGGTAACGCCGACATGAGAAATCTTCTCGGTGGAAAAGGCGCAAACCTTGCAGAGATGACAAACCTGGGACTCCCGGTACCACAGGGATTCACAGTAACAACTGAGGCTTGTACACAGTACTATGAGGATGGCAGACAGATCAACGACGAAATTATGGGTCAGATCATGGAAGCTATCGATAAAATGGAAGGCATCACAGGAAAGAAATTCGGAGACAAGCAGAATCCGCTTCTCGTTTCCGTTCGTTCTGGAGCAAGAGCTTCCATGCCAGGTATGATGGATACGATCCTGAACCTTGGACTGAATGAAGAAGTTGTTGAGACACTGGCAGAAGCTTCAGGCAACCCACGTTGGGCTTGGGACTGCTACAGAAGATTTATCCAGATGTTCTCTGATGTAGTTATGGAAGTTGGTAAGAAGTATTTTGAAGAACTTATCGACAAGATGAAAGAAGAAAAAGGTGTTAAGCAGGACGTTGATCTTGACGCTGATGACCTGAAGAAGCTGGCTGAGCAGTTCAAGGCAGAGTACAAGTCCAAGATCGGTTCAGACTTCCCTTCAGATCCGAAAGAGCAGTTGATGGAGGCTGTTAAGGCTGTATTCCGTTCATGGGACAACCCGAGAGCTAACGTTTACCGTCGTGATAATGATATCCCGTATTCATGGGGAACAGCAGTTAACGTACAGATGATGGCATTTGGTAACATGGGAGATGACTGTGGTACAGGTGTTGCGTTTACTCGTGACCCAGCTACAGGAGAGAACGGTCTGTTCGGAGAATTCCTTACAAATGCACAGGGAGAAGACGTAGTTGCCGGTGTTCGTACACCAATGCACATTTCAGAAATGGAAGAGAAATTCCCAGAAGCATTCGTACAGTTCAAACAGGTTTGTGAAACTCTTGAAAAACACTATAGAGATATGCAGGACATGGAGTTTACTGTAGAGCATGGTAAACTGTACATGTTACAGACACGTAATGGTAAGAGAACAGCAAAAGCTGCTCTGAAAATCGCTTGTGATCTTGTTGATGAAGGAATGAGAACAGAGGAAGAGGCTGTTGCAATGATCGACCCTCGTAACCTTGACTCTCTGCTTCACCCACAGTTCGATGCAAAAGCCCTGAAAGAGGCTACACCACTTGCAAAAGCACTTGGAGCATCTCCGGGAGCTGCTTGCGGTAAGATCGTATTCACAGCTGACGATGCTGTAGAATGGGCTGAAAGAGGAGAGAAAGTTGTTCTTGTACGTCTTGAGACATCACCAGAAGATATCACAGGTATGAAGTCTGCACAGGGTATCCTGACAGTTCGTGGTGGTATGACATCTCACGCAGCCGTAGTTGCTCGTGGTATGGGTACATGCTGTGTATCTGGTTGCGGTGACATCGCAATGGACGAAGCTAATAAGAAATTTACACTTGCCGGAAAAGAATATCATGAAGGAGACTGCATCTCACTTGATGGTTCTACAGGTAATATCTATGATGGTATCATCCCAACAGTTGATGCAACAATCGCTGGTGAATTCGGAAGAATCATGGGATGGGCTGACAAATACAGAACAATGAAAGTTCGTACAAACGCTGATACACCACACGATGCTGTAAAAGCACGCGAACTTGGTGCAGAAGGTATCGGACTTTGCCGTACAGAGCATATGTTCTTCGAAGGAAACAGAATCGATGCATTCCGTGAAATGATCTGCTCTGAGACAGAAGAAGAAAGAGAAGCAGCACTTGCTAAGATTCTTCCAGAACAGCAGGGAGACTTCGAAAAACTGTATGAAGCACTGGAAGGTAACCCGGTTACTATCCGTTTCCTTGATCCACCGCTTCATGAGTTCGTTCCTACAGAAGAGGAAGACATTAAGAAACTTGCTGACGCTCAGGGTAAAACTGTTGAGCAGATCAAGACAATCATCGACAGCCTTCATGAGTTCAACCCAATGATGGGACACCGTGGATGCCGTCTTGCAGTAACATATCCAGAGATTGCTAAGATGCAGACAAGTGCTGTTATCCGTGCTGCAATCAATGTAAAGAAAGCTCACCCAGACTGGAACGTAAAACCAGAGATTATGATCCCACTCGTTGGAGACATCAAAGAGCTTAAATATGTTAAGAAATTTGTAGTAGAGACAGCTGACGCTGAGATCGCAGCAGCAGGCAGCGACCTTGAGTACGAAGTTGGAACAATGATCGAGATCCCAAGAGCAGCTCTTACTGCTGATCAGATCGCTTCAGAAGCTGACTTCTTCTGCTTCGGTACAAACGACTTAACACAGATGACATACGGATTCTCTCGTGACGATGCTGGTAAGTTCTTAGACGCTTACTATGATGCTAAGATCTTCGAGAACGATCCATTTGCTAAGCTTGACCAGACAGGTGTTGGTAAATTAATGGAGACAGCTATTAAGCTTGGAAAGCCAGTTAATCCTAACCTTCACGTTGGTATCTGTGGAGAGCACGGTGGAGATCCTTCATCAGTTGAGTTCTGCCACAAGATTGGACTTGACTATGTTTCATGTTCACCATTCCGTGTACCAATCGCTCGTCTTGCTGCAGCACAGGCTGCTATCGCAGAGCAGGCAAAATAGACAAAGGTTCTAATTTAAAAGTCTATATATAATTTATGCAAGGGAAAGTATTTAGTACTTTCCCTTGTTTTTTATTGCAATCTGCATTTCACACCATAAAAACTACATTTCGCGCCAAGAGTATAGATTTTAGGCATTATATGTTGCATAATTAGTACTAGAAATACAAGTATATGTGATATGAATAGAGAGAACGAAGCACAGATACGATGTAGGTACTAAGGTATGGAGAACACATTTATGATTATAAAAACGAAGAACATCCGTACAATTGTGATAACCTGTGCATTGCTAGGTATCATAATATTCAGCATTCACAGCTACAATGTATATATGAGAGTCCAGAGAGGAAAAACATCATGCAGATAGAAGATAAAGATAATAGATAGAAGATAATAGGATATAGAAGATTATCAATAAAAAAAGCTATGAGAGCCCGATTAAAGGCTTTCATAGCTTTTATTTTTATGAGTGAGCACGAAGCTGTTCATTGACATATGTCTGGATATAATAATTATCCTCAGGCATCTGGCAGCCGACGATATATGTTCCCTCATTATTTGAGCAGCGGATTACATATCCCTCCAATACTGAGTGGTCAGCAAGCGCAAAGTCCTCTATCGAGATAGTGACCTTCGCTCCTTTATGATCCACGAAATAAGGATCCTTTGTCAAAAATGCAAAGCCGTTTGCACTTATATTGTCAAGAGTTCCTTTGAATGTGGTGTCTGTTCCTTTAAGCTTGATAGTGCAATTGTTTGATAAATCCATGCGAGGGTATTTCCTACGGTTCAAGATTTCAGGCTGTGTATTGACTGTTATCACAAGGTCATCTGTGATTGTGAGATCCTTCCAGCAGTACATTATATTGCCAACTGTAACATACAGATTGCAAGGTCTGGATGAGTCTACAGATAAGCCGCCTGATACAAGCTTAAGACTGTTTTCGCCAACAGCCTTTACTTCGCAATGGAACTCGTTGCCGGTCTGTACATCTGTCAGGATCACTTTGGCCTTCATACCCGGGCGGATATCATCAAGTCCCATAAATCCACCGACTCCGAGCTCATGCATGAGAGATTGGATAACAGTCTCGATATTATTGATATTTGTTGCACTTTCATCATATTTACTGAGCATCTTGCGGCTTATCGCGTCAGAAGCACCGATACATGAGGTCATGGTTTCTACGATGTCAGATACCTTTTCCATATTGTCGACAAGTTGCTGGTTAGATGCTTCAACCTCCTGCATTGCGGCATCGATTTCACGGATATGGCTTCCAAGCTTATTGGAATCCTTTGTAATCTTTTCTACATTTTCACCGGTCTGCATTACCTTCTCAAGAGTGAGCTGGATGAGACGGAGCGTTTCTTCAATGGATGAGGTCATCTTTCCGGAAATCTCGTCAAGCCGTGAGAGCGCCTCACTGATCTGACCGGATGAATTTCTTGTCTCAGTGCTTAAAGTACGGATTTGTTCGGCAACAACAGCAAAGCCCTTACCTGCTTCGCCTGCACGCGCAGCCTCGATAGAAGCGTTAAGAGCGAGGAGATTTGTCTGGTTTGAAATATTATCAATTGTTCCGGTTTCATTTTTAACCATCTCAAATTCATCTCTGAATGTAGTCAGGATGTTTTCAACCTCTGTAGAAAGCTCAGACATAGTTTTTGCTGTCTGGGCAAGACCTTCAAGGTCCTCAGAGCTGACCTTTGCATGCTTGCCTGATTCAGTTGTCAGGGAAACCATATCATTTATCATGGCTGCAACATTCTCAACCTGTGAGCTTATATCGGTAGTCATTTCCTGGGAAGAAGCAGTGTGGGACTGAAGCTGCTTGTTATTTCCGGTAAGCTTATTCATTCCCTCAACGACAACATCTGAGCCATGCTTGTTTTCAGAAGCAAGCTCACGGACCACGGTTATACCGTCCATTATAGTGTTGCAAGCGGTTTTAACCTGCTCAACTGTCGTGACAACGCGATTTAAATCAGACTTTATGCTCTCGGTGAGTGCAGCATCGGACTCAGTCAGGTGACGCACCGACATGATATAGCCTATGTAGCAAAGTAAAAGACATGCTATCTGAAGCTGATAGTTTTTGTGGTCTACAGCAGTGTTCTGACCCAGTACTAATATGTGAAATGCAATACTTGCAATAAGGCTTAGCATATTTGCAACGGCGCAGTAAATCATGAATTTCTCATCTTTAAATATTACAATAAGGCTGATTATCGGAAGGATGTAGGTGAATGCAATCGGTGAGGTTGTCGTACACAAAAGAAATACGTAAAAAATACCATATCCGATGACGAATGCAAGCCGGTAACGGTCATTATCCTTCCCTTTCTTTTTTAGAAGTATGTCACCACACACGAAAGGCAGCCAGCATAAAATAACAAAAATGATATAATTACTGACAGAATAAGCGCCATTTGCTGTGTCGGTACCATAATTTGCGGTCAGCAGAATAGCAAAAACAAGCCATAATCTGCGGGCTTTGATATTCGCCTTTGCTTTAAAAATTTTTTCATCGTAACCCATATGAATTCTCCTGATTCGTAATAATATAGGTATATTTTACTATCATAGTACTATAATTACAAGGCATACTTAAGAATTTGAATGTATTTTGAATGTATAATTATGGTATTGTTTCTAAGTCTAAACTTTAATTGTTTTTTGCCTGTCAATCCGCTATACTAAAATTAACTATATACTTACAGGAGGGCATAAAGCATGAACGTACTTCTGATTAACGGAAGTCCAAAAGGCAAACGAAGCAATTCGTTAAGGCTTGCAAA
>OLRX01001392.1_pt1 | contig 18238 bp, 20 predicted proteins | sample 1672991 | NCBI WGS metagenome assembly OLRX01 (sample SAMEA3136744, study PRJEB25190) | human gut metagenome | biome: human gut; feature: human-associated habitat; material: faeces | place: Austria | collected 2013
TGTCCTCTTCCTGCCTTTGCCATTATACCCGCCTCCTTAGTTCTGGATGGTTACGCAGATACCTTTCAAAGGCTACACGACGAATCAGCTTGCGTTCTCCGTAGTATGCCAGGAACTCTTCTCCATCCGTATTATTCAATAAATCATAAAATTTTCTCCAGCTCAGAACAAAATATTCAATTGCCTCAGAAGGATTCAAAATATCCTTTTCTGCTAAACTTGGTCTTGCCATAAAATCACATTCCTTTCTGCCAAAAGTGGCTGTTTTCAAGGGCTTTCGGGGTCATCCTATGTTCGCTCTTATGCCCTGTAATAGCAACTACTTTCGGCAGATAAAAGGAACTATATTTCTGAAGAATTAAGGATAAATTCTTCGAACTTCGGGCGGATGATCAGGAATCGGTTTCCACAGTACACCGCTACTATTCCAAGGTTATCCTCTGCAATTCTTCTCAGTTTCTTTATACCAATATTAAAATAAGCTGCTACCTCCTTGATGGTAAGCATATACTTCTCACTAACAGGAAGCGCTTCATTGCTTTCTGCATTCATAGTATCTCTCCTTCCGACAAGGTGGTCACACAGCTGACTCCTGTGTACTATTTTTTCTTTTTTGTCATTTTCACTCTGATTCTGTGATATTTGCCCCCAGGGGCGTTCTAAATCTCTGTCACCTTTTATGCCGGGCAACGGTGCCGCCCCTTCACGCACAAAAACTGCGAATTTAAACGGGGTATTAACCCCCAATACAGCTAAATACCATACAAGGAGCATATATCCCATTCAAGATGATAGAAATAAAATCAAACAATTCTATGATTATTTCCCTGCATCTGCCATCTGGATAACCTTGATTGCTTCATTTCTTACAAGTTTGAAACTTTCAATCTCTGCCTCCCTCTGAACGATCATGACAAGTGTCGATGTCATGACTCTTCCCACATTCAATGTCTGTCCATACAAAGTTGAAAATAATCTGGTTGCATTCATTCCAACGCTCCAATCCGCACGCTCCCTGCATAAAGCCGCTCGATAAAGATCATCATATTTCTTTCCGTTTTGCAGATTAGAAAAGCCATCCGAAATCGCCTGGTCTTCCATTGAAGAAATCCATAAACGCTCGAATGGCTTTTTGCATTTTGCCTGATGATATACAAGACGAAAGATCAGTTCTCCTTCACGTCCTGCATCGGTGGCTTCCACTAATCCTGTGACATCCTCTCTTTCCATCAGTTTTTTCAAGATACCGAACTGCTTTATGGTTGCATCTGAAATTTGATACTTCCACTCCGACGGCAGAATCGGCAGATCTGAATATCTCCATTTTTCATACTTCTCATCATAAGCCTCTGGCGGTGCAAGTTCTACCAGATGACCCACGCACCAGCTGACCAGATACCCATTTCCTTCCAGGTATCCATCACCTCTTCTATCTGCTCCAATCACCTTTGCAATAGACTGTGCTACAGAAAGCTTCTCAGCGATCACTAACTTATATGACATTTCATTTCTCCTTTTGTGGTAAAAAAATAGCACCTTAACCTTTGGGCTAAAGTGCTATGTAAATTTGTTATTAAATTGTATTATTCATAAAGATACCCAACTTTTTTCTTTGTTTTCTCAATTCTTCACAGCATTAGTTAATAAGTTGAGCAACTAATTCCATCAGTTTCTGTTTATCAAATGGCTCTACTTCAGAAGAATAAAGACTAAATGCATTAATACCCTTCAACGCCTCATCAAGCTCGTCAATTTCAAATGCAAATGGTTCTTGTTTTGGCTCATATCGTGTCCCATATATCCCGTTATTCTCATTTCTTAAGATATACCAATCACCATACATATCGTCCGTTTGTACCAACCAGAGGTTAAATCCTAAACCCTTGGTATTTTTAATTTCAACCCATCCCATAATATTCTTATTTTTATACTGTGGAGTATATACTACTTCACGCTTACCATACACAGAACCTTGCATATATGAAAAACCATAGACCCTATCCACATCAACAGTACGAGTAAACGAATTAGGCAAAATCACCTTACACTTAACTTCAATATTTGTAACAGAAGGAATTGTAAGTTCATATGAAAACTGTTCCATATGTTCATAACCTCGACCTGCTGATTGTAATCTACACTTATCATTTCCAGCCAAATGAATATTATATTCATCAGCGAATTGCTCAAAAAAATCTACTATAATTGATTCAAATTGATTCCTCACTAAATTGCAGAAATCTTCTTTTTCTTTTTTCTTTCGATTTTCCTCCTCGATTTGCTGTTGTATTCTCGTGTCAGTCTCTATTTTTTTCCCAATAGCTAAACTTATAATATTTCCTAAAGCACTATTTGCTTCAAGTGATGGATTGCCTAGTTTTTCTTCAATCTCCTCCCATGATTTTAATCTCTTCTGAACAGGTTTTTCTAACATAGCTAAAATTATGGATGCTACATCTGCTCCTAAAACATTTTTTAAATCATTCGTTCTTTTTATTCTAGAAAACATATGTGCGCTTCTGTATGCATCCACATCGTTAGAAGTAATGTCATATGGATAATCTAATAAAGCTAATTCATAAAATACTATGCCCATAGAGTAAATATCCATCTGAATAGTATTCTTTTCTGATTTCCAGGCTTCAGGAGCAATATATTGTAATGTACCATATCCCTTAAATGACATGGTTCTAGTAGATTCTGAAGCCACCTTTGCAAGTCCGAAATCAGTAATTTTACATATTCCATCACAAATAAGTATATTCTCCGGTTTTATATCTCTATGAACTAATTTTTTATTAATTGACTTCATTCCAGCAACAAGTTGAAGAAATAGATTTCTCAATTCCTCTTTCGAATATGGACTATTTGTTTTTTTACGCTCTTCAATCTGGTCTTCTAGCGTTCCTCCCTCTGCATACTCCATAATGATATAGGGAGGTAGTTCAGGATATTCATCTCCATCATGTGCATAGATATAACGTATTACATGCTCCCCACTTACTTCTGATGAAATTCTTACTTCATTTTTAAAAGACGCTGCTGTAGCCTCATCGCCAAATGAATATAATAAAGTTTTCACTGCATACACTGATTTATCCGCTTCACATTCAGCTTTATATACGCATCCAAAACCACCATGACCTAATTCTTCTGTTAATGTATATGTATTTCCTTCTCCATCTTTTACCTTGGATCCAATTGTAATAATCAATGTCCCACCTCAATTCTTTAAACTTAACAAATAACAATTATGATCAAAGTTCACTAAATCTCCTTTTTACCTAGTATAACACATACATAATATATTCACCATCAATAATCCTTATCTCCCTGTGAGACAAGATTTGTCAAGGGTAGTTTCTGCTAAAATGATTTTTTTCCAAAAACAGTAAATGTGATTTTATCACGGAGAGTACCACCGAAACAGGTTATACTACGAGTACAAAAACACAAGGAGGCATTCTTATGAGACTGAAAGATAAAGTTGCAATCATCACCGGAGGGAGCCGCGGCATTGGCTACGCTACTGCAGATAAATTTTTGAAGGAAGGCGCTACTGTAATCCTGACCGCAAGTTCGCAAGGTTCTGCTGATAAAGCGGTTGCGCAGCTGAAAGAAAAATACCCTGATGCAACAGTTGCGGGAATCAGCCCCAACCTGTCCAATTTGGAATCTGTCCGCAATGCGTTCCGAGAAGCTGCCTCGAAATACGGTTGCATTGATATTCTGGTGAACAATGCCGGTGTATCCGAAAGCACTCCCTTTACCGAGTATACGGAGGAAACCTTTGATAAGGTGATGGATCTGAATGTAAAAGGCGTGTTCAATGCTACAAGAGCCGCCAGTGAGTGCATGATTGCAAAAGGGAACGGTGTTATTCTCTCCACATCCTCAATGGTGAGCATTTACGGACAGCCCAGTGGCTTTGCTTATCCCGCATCCAAATTTGCTGTCAATGGCCTGACGGTTTCCCTTGCCCGGGAATTGGGTCCGAAGGGTATTCGAGTGAATGCAGTCGCTCCCGGTATTACCCTGACTGATATGATGAAGGCTGTTCCCAAGGAAGTAATTGATCCGCTCATCAAGCAGATCCCCCTGCGCCGCCTGGGTCAGCCGGAGGATATTGCCAATGCATTTGTATTCCTGGCATCTGACGAAGCATCCTATATCACGGGTGTTGTACTCAGCGTAGACGGCATGGCAAGAACATAAAAACGGAAACAGGGCAGCTGGAAACGGCTGCCCTATCTTCAGAATATGGAGGTCTATACATGAAAAGATTTATTCCCATTTTAATGATGCTTCTACTTTTAACAGGTTGTGGAGCCCAGTCATCTGAAACTTCCTATCGACAGATTTCCATGGAGGAAGCTGTCACGATGATGGAGGAGGAAACCGGATACATCATCCTCGATGTCCGGACTGCTCAGGAATATAGTGAAAAGCATATTCCCGGTGCGATTAATATTGCCAACGAATCCATCGGCACCGAAGACATCCCGGAGCTGCCAGACAAGGAGCAGCTGATCCTGGTATACTGCCGCAGCGGCAACCGCAGCAAGCAGGCGTCCGAAAAGCTGGTAAAGCTGGGCTACACAAATATCGTAGAGTTCGGCGGTATCAATGACTGGACGGGAGAAACCGTCAGCGGCGAAGCGTGACAATATCACGGAACTTGTAGAAAATTCAGGTTATCATGGAGACATCAAACAAAAGATCACAGGAGGACTTGTATATGTCTGTCATCCATATCAATAAGAGTAATTTCCAGAATGAGGTTCTGAATTCCGAGAAACCCGTCCTACTGGACTTCTGGGCGCCCTGGTGCGGCCCCTGCCGGATGGTCAGCCCAGTTGTGGATGAGATCGCGTCTGAGCGCGGCGACATCAAAGTTGGCAAGGTCAATGTGGACGAGCAGCCGGAACTGGCCGCGCAGTTCGGCGTCATGAGCATCCCCACCCTTGTGGTGATGAAGAACGGCAAACTTGCCAATAAAACGGTGGGTGCGAAGCCCAAGGCGCAGATTCTGGCCATGCTGTGAGGAGGACATGGATATGGGATTTTTTGACTTTCTGAAAGGGCCCGACATTGGTGAGGGCGTCAGGGAATACAATGCAACGCCCGGCGCGGTCCTGCTGGATGTCCGAACACCGGAGGAATACCGGGAGGGCCATATCCCCGGCAGCAAGAATGTGCCTCTGCAGTCTCTTGACAAGGTGACCAGCTTCGTAAATAATCAAGATACGCCCGTGTTTGTCTACTGCCATAGCGGAGCCAGAAGCGCTCAGGCGGTCAGCGTGCTGGGGGGCATGGGGTATACCAACATCAAAAATATCGGCGGCATCGCCGCTTATGCAGGAAAGGTGGAGCATTGATATGAAGGTTGTTATCGTGGGCGGCGTGGCAGGCGGCGCTACTGCTGCGGCCCGCATTCGCAGATTGGACGAGCAGGCGGAGATCGTGGTGTTTGAGCGCTCGGGGTATATCTCCTATGCCAACTGTGGTCTGCCATACTATATCGGTGATGTGATTACCGATCGGTCGGATCTGACCCTCCAGACCCCGGAAAGCTTCTTCTCCCGGTTCCGTGTAAACATGAAGGTGCGCCATGAGGTCACAGCTATCCATCCCGAAAAAAAAGAAGTTACCGTGAAAAATCTGGAAACCGGTGAGGAGTTCGAGGAGAGCTATGACAAGCTGATTCTCTCTCCCGGAGCCAAGCCTACCCAGCCCCGGCTCCCCGGTGTGGGCCTCAACAAGCTGTTTACCCTGCGTACCGTGGAGGACACGTTCCGCATCAAGGCGTACATCAGCGAAAACCATCCCAAGTCCGCTGTGCTGGCGGGCGGCGGCTTCATCAGTCTGGAGCTTGCGGAGAACCTGCGGGAGCTGGGGATGGAAGTCACCATCGTCCAGCGGCCCAAACAGCTGATGAACCCCTTCGACCCGGATATGGCAGCTTTCATCCACAGTGAAATGCGCAGGCACGGCGTGAAGCTGGCCCTGGGCCACACGGTGGAGGGCTTCGAGGAAAAGGACGGCGGCGTGGATGTGCTGCTGAAAGACGAACAGCCTCTCCATGCGGATATGGTAATCCTGGCCATTGGTGTTTCTCCCGAAACCACCCTTGCAAAGGATGCCGGGTTGGAACTGGGCATTAAAGGAAGTATTGTGGTCAATGACCGAATGGAAACCTCCATTTCCGACATCTATGCCGTGGGCGATGCGGTACAGGTGAAGCACTTCGTCACCGGGCAGGATGCTCTGATCTCTTTGGCTGGCCCTGCCAATAAACAGGGACGAATCGCTGCGGACAACATCTGTGGCGGAGACAGCCATTATACCGGCTCCCAAGGCAGCAGTGTCATCAAGATCTTTGGCATGACTGCCGCTACTACCGGCGTAAATGAGACCAACGCCAGAAAAACAGGGCTGGATGTTGATACGGTTATCCTGTCGCCCATGAGCCATGCAGGTTACTACCCCGGCGGGAAAGTCATGACAATGAAGGTGGTCTTTGAAAAGGCGACTTATCGCCTGCTGGGTGCGCAGATCGTAGGCTATGAAGGTGTGGATAAGCGCATTGATGTGCTGGCCACCGCTATCCGGGCAGGAATCAAGGCCACCGAGTTGAAGGACTTGGATCTGGCCTACGCGCCGCCCTATTCCTCCGCCAAGGATCCGGTGAACATGGCGGGCTTCATGATCGAGAACATCGCAAAGGGCGTCCTGAAACAGTGGCATCTGGCGGACGCGCTCCCCCGGGACGGCAGCGTGACGCTGCTGGATACCCGCACCGTAGGAGAATTTGACGGTGGACACATCGATGGCTTCCTCAACATCCCGGTGGATGAGCTGCGGGAGCGGCTGGGTAAGCTGGACAAGTCCAAGCCGGTGTACGTCATCTGCCAGAGCGGCCTACGCAGCTACATCGCCTGCCGTATTCTGGCCGGGAACGGCTTCGAGTGTTACAACTTCTCCGGCGGCTTCCGGTTCTACGACGCGGTGATGAACGACCGCTGCCTCATCGAGTCGGCTACCGCCTGCGGCATGGACAAATAAACAACCGCCGCATCTCTCCAACAATTTTGGTAGAGATGCGGCGGATTTTCATCCTCTGACTGCAGCAAACATTTCAAACATCTGAATCACACTTTACCCCAAAAAGAAATCACTGACCAGCATCACACAGAATCCAGCCAGGAGCGCATAGGTTGCTCCGGTCTCGCTGCCGTGGGCATGGGTTTCGGGAATCATTTCATCGCTGATGACATAGAGCATGGTTCCTCCCGCAAAGGCCAGAGCAAAGGGGAGAATGGCCGAAGCAATGCTTACGGCCCAATATCCCAGAAGCGTACCGACGACTTCGATCAGCCCGGTCACCATGGCGCAGACAAAGGTTTTTACCGGGGATACGCCTGCTGCCAGCATGGGCGCAATGATCACCATGCCTTCGGGGATGTTCTGCAGGGCGATACCGAAGGCGATCATCATCGCCTGCGCCGTGTCTTCACTTCCAAAGCTGACACCGGCGGCAATCCCCTCCGGCAGGTTATGGATCGCGATGGCTGTGACAAACAGCAATACCTTGTCAAGGTTGGTGCTGCGGTGTGTTTCCGTATCGGTTCCCACCAGCTTATGCAGGTGGGGAACCAGCTTATCAATGAGATTCAGGCACACCGCCCCAGTAAAGATCCCGATGATGGAAACGAGGATCCCATGGGTTCCGCCATAATTGAGAGATGGCAGAATCAGTCCCAGTACAGCCGCAGACAGCATAACACCTGCCGCAAAGGACAGCACTATGTCGGAGAATTTGTGGGAGATATTCCGAAAGACAAAGCCAATGAGACTTCCAAAAATGGTCGCGCCCCCCACGCCGAGGGCGGTGAGCAATACGATTTTCATCATCAACGATACAGGTCTTCTATGTATCAGAAAGTTCCTGCAATCTCCTTTCTTCACAAATCTCCACGGTGCCCCGCGCCAGCTTCACCATGCCCTCGCTCTGGAAATACCGGAGCATCCGGGTGACCACCTCCCGGGCAGTGCCCAGATGGTTGGCAATGGTCTCATGGGTGATTTTGAGGGTGTTTGTTTCCTCTAAGCTGCATTCCTCCAGCAGAAATTCTGCCAGCCTTTTATCAAAGCTTTTCCACATGATCTGCTCCATGAGCCACATGACCTCGGAGAACCGGGAGGCCATGATCTCATTGGTGAAATTGGATACCGGGGCGGATTCCTGCATGATGCTTTGATATATTTCTGCAGGGACGATCCATAGCTCCGTGTCCTTTTCTGCCTCGATCATCATTTCAAATTGAATGGACCGCATCATGCAGGATGCGGAGAACAGGCAGATATCCCGGTCAAACAGGCGGTAGAGGGTAATCTCCCGTCCCTCGTCGGAGAGGATGTAGGCGCGAAGCTGACCATGCCGAATCAGAAGCAGACCCGTACAATCCAGGTTTCCGTTATGAAGAACGGTCCCCTTCTTTACAGTGCGGCTGATCGCGCTGCTTTTGAGCTGCTGCTGTTGTGCGGAAGTCAATTTCTCCCAAACAGGAAAATAATCTTGAAACTCCATTGTGCGCCCCCTCTGCGTCAGTCATACTCAGTATAAAACTGTTTACGGCGTATGTCAATTATTATAATTGACATACGCCGTAAATCGCCCTATACTGCCTTTATAAAGCCATGTGCAGAAAGGAGGCGTCCCCTGTGCCACGGCCAAAGAAATGCAGGCGCGTGTGTGATTACCCCCAGACACTGACATTTTTGCCGGAAGACCATAAAAACAGAGAACAGGCAGTTATCCTGACGGTGGATGAGTACGAGACCATCCGCCTCATCGACAAAGAGGGACTCTCCCAGGAACAGTGCGGCGATTTCATGCAGGTGGCCCGCACCACGGTCCAGCAGATCTACGCCGGCGCCAGAAAAAAGCTGGCGGATGTGCTGGTGGACGGCCTTCCTCTGCGGATCGAAGGCGGAGACTATCAGCTCTGCAGCGGAGACAGCCAGGGCTGCGGATGCACCAACTGCTATAAACAAAAATTCAATCAACAGCACGCAAAGCCAAAAGGAGAACACATCATGAGAATTGCAGTTACTTACGAAAACGGAGAAATCTTTCAGCACTTCGGTCACACCGAACAGTTTAAAATCTACGATGTGGAAGATGGAAAAATCATTTCGTCTGAGGTTGTGGATGCTGGCGGCAGCGGACATGGTGCACTGGCAGGCGTCCTGAGTGCACTGAAGGTGGATGCCCTGATCTGCGGCGGTATTGGCGGCAGTGCCCAGATGGCACTGAGCGATGTGGGTATCCGGCTTTATGGTGGTGTTTCCGGCAACGCTGATGCAGCAGCAGAAGCACTGGCAGCAGGCGAGCTGGACTTCAACCCCAATGTCCGGTGTGATCATCACGACCACCATGGGGAAGGTCACTCTTGCGGTTTCCACGGCTGCGGCCATCACTCCTGCGACTGAAATAGGTGATTAAGTCACGGAATATGTGTCGTGATTTGATAAAATATAGTTAAAGGAGGCGGTAAAACCTAAGTAATAAATCTTGATAAATTCACAGAATTGTGATATAATTATTGTGTATAAACTGGCAAACAAAAACAATTTCAGAATAAACAATTAAGAATAAAGGAGAAATGAAATGGCAGAGCATTTACCACTATCTGTTCGGGTGCCGATTGAAGCGGATAATCCAAGTATTTGCCGCAAAGAAGAGCTTTGCATCAAGTGCGGACAATGCCGTGAGGTCTGCACGAATGAAATCGGTGTTCACAGTACATATTCCTTCGAGCAAACCGAAGGAAAGGCGATCTGTATCCACTGCGGACAGTGTGCAAACGTCTGTCCTACCGCAAGCATTACCGAGGTCTACGAATACCCGGACGTGAAGGCGGCTATCGCAGATCCCGATAAGATCGTTATCGTCAGCACGTCCCCCTCTGTGCGCGTTGCTCTCGGTGAAGAGTTTGGAATGGCGAAAGGAAGCTTCGTGCAGGGTAAAATGATCGCCCTTATGCGTGCTCTCGGTGCCGATTACGTCCTGGATACCAACTTTGCCGCAGACCTAACCATCGTTGAGGAAGCAAGCGAGCTTGTTCGTCGCATTACGACAGGAGATAAGCCCCTGCCTCAGTTTACAAGCTGCTGCCCTGCGTGGGTGAAGTTTGCTGAAACCTACTATCCCGAAATGCTCCCGCACGTATCAACTGCCAAGAGCCCCATCGGTATGCAAGGCCCCACTATTAAGACCTACTTCGCCCAGAAGATGGGTATTGATCCGAAGAAGATCGTTAACGTAGCACTTACCCCCTGTACTGCGAAGAAATTCGAGATCCGACGCGAGGAAATGAACGCCGCAGGCAAGAAGCTCGGTATCCCCGAAATGCGCGATATGGACTACGTTGTTACAACTCGCGAGCTTGCTCTTTGGGCAAAGGAAGCAAAGATCGACTTTGCTTCGCTTGAGGATAGCGATTACGACCGCTTTATGGGTGAAGCATCGGGTGCAGGCGTGATCTTCGGTAATACCGGAGGTGTTATGGAGGCAGCGCTTCGTACTGCATACTCCTATATCACGGGTGAGATCCCCCCGAGCGCACTTCTTGACCTTAAGCCCGTTCGCGGATATGAGGGCATCAGAGAAGCAAGCCTTGACGTCAAGGGAACCACTGTAAACGTAGCTGTTGTTTATGGTACAGCCAACGCTCGCAAGCTCATCGAACTAATCAAGAGTGGCGAGAAGAACTACCACTTCGTTGAGGTGATGACCTGTCCCGGCGGATGCATCGGCGGTGGCGGTCAGCCCCGTGATTTTGCGGCAGATGCTAATGCAAGCCGTAAGGCAAGAATCGAGAGCCTTTACAAGAGAGATGCCTCTTTGACTCTTCGTTCGAGCCACGAAAACCCTGAGATAAAGGAGCTTTACGAGGAATTTTACGGCAAACCGCTCAGTGAGCTTGCGGAAGAAATGCTCCATACTATGTACACTGATCGCTCAAGCGACATCAATAAAGAAATTATAAAAGGAGAAACAAAGAAAATGGAAAAATGGAAATGCACAGTCTGCGGTCACATTCACGAAGGCCCTATGACACCTGATTTTAAGTGCCCCATCTGCAAGCAGCCTGCCAACAAGTTTGTGAAGATTGAGGATGCTGCGGCTCCTGCAAAGAATCCCTATGCAGGTACCAAAACCGAGAAAAATCTGTGGGAAGCCTTTGCTGGCGAATCTCAGGCACGCAACAAATATACTTACTTTGCTTCAGTAGCCAAGAAAGCCGGTTACGAGCAGATTGCTGCTCTGTTCCTGCATACTGCACAGAACGAGATGGAGCACGCCAAGTTGTGGTTCAAAGCTCTGGGCGAGCTGGGCGATACTGCCGAGAACCTGCTCCATGCTGCTGAAGGTGAGAACGCCGAGTGGACGGATATGTATGACCGCATGGCTCGTGAAGCTGATGAGGAGGGATTCCATGATCTGGCTGAACAGTTCCGTGGCGTAGCTGCCATTGAGAAGATGCACGAGGAGCGCTACCGCAAGCTTTTGAGCAACGTGGAGGCCATGCAGGTGTTTGAGAAGAGCGGCGTTACCATCTGGGAGTGCCGTAACTGCGGACATATCGTAGTAGGAACCAAGGCTCCTGAGATCTGCCCTGTCTGCAAGCATCCTCAGGCATTCTTCGAAGTGCGTGCGGAAAACTATTGATAAAACGGAAGAAATTAAAATGAGTGCAAAGTTTTTTGTCTGTGAACACTGCGGCAATCTGGTGGGTATGATCCATGATGCAGGTGTTCCTATGATGTGCTGCGGTCAGAAAATGACTGCTCTGGTACCCAACACCGTAGAAGCCAGCGGCGAGAAGCACAAGCCTGTGGTTAAGGTAGAGGGCAATACCGTCACCGTCAATGTGGGCAGCGTGGATCATCCGATGCTTTCGGAACACTTCATCGAGTGGGTCTATGTCCAGACCGAAAACGGTGGGCAGCGCAAGGCTCTGAAACCCGATGACAAACCCAATGTCACCTTCTGCTTGGGAGATGATAAAGCGGTTGCGGTTTACGCCTATTGCAATCTCCACGGCCTGTGGAAAACTGAAATTTAACATGGAGGTTCTTGCAAATGAACGACAAAGTACATGCGCTTATCAATCAACAGATTAATAAGGAATTCTATTCCGCATACCTTTATCTCAATTTTTCAAACTATTTCGAGGAAGTCGGGCTTGACGGCTTTGCCAACTGGTATAAAATTCAGGCTCAGGAAGAGCGTGACCACGCCATGCTTTTCTATCAGTACCTGCAAAACGAAAACCAGAAGGTAACGCTTGAAGCCATTGACAAGCCTGATCTGAATGCTGTTTGCCATATGGATGTTTTGAAGGCAGGTCTTGAGCACGAAAAATATGTAACCTCGCTGATTAATGATATCTATGGTGAGGCTTACGAAGCAAGGGATTTCCGTACCATGCAGTTTCTCGATTGGTTTGTGAAAGAGCAAGGTGAAGAAGAAACCAATGCAAATGATTTGATTTCCAAAATGGAACTCTTCGGTTCTGATTCCAAGAGTTTGTATATGCTCAATCAGGAATTGGCAACACGAGTTTACTCTGCTCCTTCTTTCGTTCTTTAATCGCTATAGGCGGGAAGCAAACACGGTTCATTTATATGCTTCTCTCTCGCTGGCGGAGGCAAGAAAAAACATCCGTAAAAGATAAGCAGTTTCAAATCATCCGTTCCAGTGAACATATCCTTGAATTACTTCATAGCGAAAAAGTTTAGAGCGGCAGCAATGCCGCTCTTTTTATGTGATATCATCACCGAAATGTTATTTTAGATTGGCTATACTATGATCAAACAAAGGAAAGGAGCTGGCAATATGGCAGTTGTCAATATCAATAGGAATCAATTTGAAGAAATGGTGCACAGTGGAAATGCTGTTCTGGTTGAGTTTTCAGCCCCCTGGTGCGTATATTGCCGCCGTCTGGCTCCGGCATTGGAAAGCGTTGCTGAGGAATATAAGGATACGCTGGTATTCACTGCTATCAACATTGACGATGAGCCGGAATTGGCTGAGGCCGAGGCTATAGAAGTTGTCCCTACTCTGCTGATTTATCACAGCGGACAGGTTCTTGGCTCTATCGTCGCTCCGGAATCCAGGGCGCAGTTGGTGGCGTTCATTGAAGAAACTTTGCAGCACCAGACGAAGGAAGCAAATACTGTGCAGCATATTCACGACATGATCGTGGTAGGAGGCGGTCCCGGCGGCTATACCGCAGCCCTTTATGCTGCAAGAGCCGGTATGGACACTGTAGTTTTAGAGAAGCTGTCTGCCGGTGGGCAGATGGCTTTGACTGAGCAAATCGACAACTATCCCGGATTCGAAGATGGGATCGACGGTTTCTCTCTGGGAGAAAAGATGAAGCGGGGAACGGAGCGGTTTGGTGTGGAAACCAAGCTGACGGAGGTGCTGTCTTTGGAACTGACCGGCTCTGTGAAAAAAGCTGCGACCAGTGAAGGCCCCTTGTACGCAAAGACCATTGTGATCGCTACCGGAGCAGGCCCCAGAGAGCTGGGGGCTGAGGGTGAACAAGAGTTAATCGGTAAAGGTATCCACTACTGCGCAGCCTGTGACGGAATGTTCTATCGGAATAAAACGGTTGTCATCGCAGGAGGTGGCAATACCGCTGCGGCAGATGCCCTGATCCTCTCCCGTATCTGCAAAAAAGTCATCGTCGTTCACCGAAGAGACACCTTAAAAGCAACAAAGATTTACCATGAGCCTTTGATGAAAACGGAAAATGTGGAATTCCTCTGGGACAGTGAGATCGTTGCTCTGCTCCATAACGAAAAGCTGACCGGTATCCAGATTCGGAACGTGAAAACCGGAGAAGAAAGTACCCTTGCTTGCGACGGAGTATTTGTCAGCGTCGGAAGAAAGCCTTCCACCGAATTGGTGAAAGAGCAGGTTGAGGTTGATCCGGCAGGCTATATTCTTGCAGACGAGAGTACCCGCACCAATATCCCCGGTGTATTTGCCGTGGGGGATGTCCGCACAAAGGCATTACGGCAGGTCGTAACTGCTGTAGCCGATGGGGCAACTGCTGTTCACTATGCAGAGGAATATTTAGCAGGAGGAATGTGAGACGAAAGAAAAAATCAAAAAATGGCTTAAGCCGGTTCTTTTTACCGCAGGCGGCGCTCTGGTCGGCCTTGCATATTACTACTTTGTGGGATGCTCCACAGGAGCTTGTCCGCTGACTTCTAACCCGTTCATCACGGCTGGCTATATGGGCTTTATCGGTTGGCTGTTGTCTGGTGTTTTCGGAAGGGGCTGTGAGGGCGGATGCAATATGTAATATCGTTTTTGGAGGGCATTATCACCTTCATTTCACCGTGCCTGCTCCCTATGCTTCCCATCTATATCTCCTATTTTGCGGGCGGTGGAGAACGCACTACAAGAAAGACCCTGTTGGGGGCGTTGGGATTTGTTAGTGGGTTTTCCGTAATCTTTGTAGCAATGGGCGCACTGGCAGGCACCATCGGCAGCTTCCTGCGGGAATATCAAACCATGGTGAATGTAATTTCCGGACTGGTGGTAATCCTCTTTGGGCTGAATTTTCTGGGTATTTTCAAATGGAATTTGTTCAGAGGCGGCGGCAAGACCGTAAACAGCCATGAGATGGGTTTCTTCTCTGCCATGCTCTTTGGCATGGTATTTTCCTTGGGTTGGACGCCCTGTGTGGGCGCATTCCTCGGTTCTGCTCTGATGCTGGCCTCTCAGCAGGGTCATGTAATCGAAGGTATGCTGATGCTGCTTTGCTATTCGCTGGGACTTGGTATTCCTTTTCTTCTCAGTGCTGTTTTGATCGACTATCTGAAGTCAGCCTTCAACTGGATCAAAAAACACTACCGGATCATCAATACTGTCAGCGGCTGTTTCCTGATATTGGTTGGTATTCTGATGGCGACAGGAACACTGGGACAGCTACTCAGCCTGCTTAATTAAGGAGGGTTTATGAATAAAAAGAAAATAATAATGATTTTTGTTCTTGTATTTATTCTTATTTTAGGCGGCGCAGGAATCCTATATAAGCAGCTTGGACAGAAACTGGCTCCCGATCTACTTGCTACACAAACACCGCAGGAAACCAAATCCACAGAAACCTCCACCCCAACAACGCAAGAGGATGAATCGGAAAAGATATTGGCACCGGATTTTACAGTTTACGATCTGGATGGAAATGAGGTACATCTTTCAGACTTCATCGGGAAACCTGTTGTCCTAAATTTCTGGGCAAGCTGGTGCGGCCCCTGTAAAATGGAAATGCCTGATTTTAACGAAAAGTATCTGGAAATTGGTGAAGAAGTCCAGTTTCTCATCATCAATATGACCGATGACTCCAGGGAGACTGTAGAAACCGCATCCGCTTTCATCGCAGAACAGAGCTATTCTTTCCCGGTATTTTACGATACAGATCAGGATGCCGCTTCAACCTACGGTGTTTATTCAATTCCTACCACATATTTTATCGACGCTGATGGAAACGTAATAGCCCAGGCAACGGGTGTAATCGGTGCAGAAACCTTGCAGCAAGGAATTGACATGATTTTTGAAGATGATTAATAGAGTGAGTTTTTGCATCCTAAACCTACAAGACGCTTTAAAGAATGCGAAAATAGATGTAAAAAGCGGGAGTACATTTTGAACGATGCACTCCCGCTGAAATTTTACCGCTCCCACCTGTCTCGGCTTTTCTTCTTGTTCTGCTTCTGCTGTGCCTGTTGCTTCTGACGCAGACGTTCACGGATGGAGCGTGCCTCTGTTTCCTCATTGAGCAGATTTGCCACATCGCGCTTGCTGTCTTGCATCATCATCGGATCGTATTTCTCACCGTAGGCAGACTTCACACGACTGGCGACAGAGCGTTCCTGTTCCTCACGGACGGCAAGCCTTGCGTCCATCAGCTCGACAGCGTCCATACCGGCGGCTTGTTCTTTCAGTTCGGCGTACTGCTTCAAGGCTTCATCAAGCTCGGCAGAATATTTCTCCTCCTGCTCGGACAACTTCTGCAACGCACTCTCTAATGCGGCAATTTCTTTCTTCACGGCAGAAATGCCCACATCATCGGCGCAGTCCAAAGAACGAAGCAACATTGCCTTTTCGGTTTTCAGTTCCTCCAACTCCTCGGTCAGCTCGGTAATGCAGCGGGTGAGGTCATGCAGCTTGGGTATCTGATAGAAGGGCCTTTCCTTTTTCTCTGCAAGCAGAGCTTTCCGTTCCTTGGATTTGTCCTTAATCTGCTGCACCAATCCCACATAGCGTTCAAGCTCCGGCTTGACTGCTTTGACACGTTTGCCCATATTGTGTTTTCCCACACCTATATGACGGAGCTGATAACTGAAAATCAGTATACTGCTGCGTATCTTTTCCATTGCCTCCGCTATGGCAGGAACGGTATTCTTCACCGCCTGCATCAGTTTCTTGATCGTCGCTTTCAGCTCACGGAGCAGCGCATTGTCTGCCTTGATCTGGCGGTTGATTTCACAGCGGTCAGAGATAATACCCTTTTTCTCCAACGCACGGGCAACTACGCCCTCGTGAATGGTGGGCTGCTCGGTCAAGCCCCGATCTGCATGGCTGCGGTGGTCGATACGTTCATCGTGTCCGTATCGCTCCAAATAGCGGTTAGTCACGTCTGCCCACGCCTTGCGCCACTCAATAAGCTGTTCCTCGCTGTTCCAACGCTCTGCAATGGGATTCTGTCTGCCGAACTTGGTGCTTTTCGGATGCTTGTTGGCTCGTTCATATCCGTGCTTATCCGCTTCGGATGATGGCATATACACTTTCTTCCGCCCCACCTTGTACGGGTACTGCTTTTCCCATCCGTCAGCCTGTGCCGCCTTAAACTCAGCGGCGGTAAAGCCCCGCTCCTCGCCGTTTCTGACACAGAGATATTCTTTCTCGGTCTTGTACTGCCAGTTGCCCTGCTCATCAAGCGGGCGCACCGTCAGCATAATGTGAGCGTGAGGATTATGACCGGGCGAGTGCGGATCATGGATAGCAACATCTGCGCACATTCCCTCGGCAACAAAGTTGTTCTGAATAAAATCGGTTAGAAGCTCCTGCCATTGTGCTGGTGTCAGCTCAATGGGCAGCGCAGGAACGAACTCACGGGCAAGTCGGCTATCCTTGGTCTTTTCGTTTTTCTCCACCGCATTCCAAAGCAAACCACGGTCTTTCCATTCAGCAGGAGCAAACTCCGGCAGAAACACATCCTGCCATACAAGCCCTTTCTTGCGTGTAAAGTCGTGCCGCACTCCGTCATAGTCGTTTAAGATATTGGTACAGCTCAGATAAGCGGAAGCTGCAACCGCAGACCGTCCCGCACCTCTGCTGACCACCTTTGCTTCCAAGTGGTAGATCGCCATTCGTTCTCACCGTCCTTTCGTTCTTGTTTTTGTTTCTTTTTCGCAAAAAGAAAATGGGTGTCGCAGAAGAAGCGATACCCATAACAGTGAAAAACATCAGGTTGATGTTTTTCACTGGCAGTTGGCAAGTTGTTTCCAAAACGGAAACAACTGTTCTGCTGATGAAGCAAAATATAAAGCCGTCTGCGTGGACAATGACAGCAGCACCGCCGTGATGTGACATTGTCCATAAGGCTTCCGCAGAAGCCGCATCCGCCTCGCAGAGCGCACAGTTGCCGCAGGCAATACCACCGCCCCTTCGGGGTGGTGAGTAAGTGCGCCCTTCGGGAGAAAAAAGAGGAAGGCCCCCGGTTTCCCGGAGACCTCCCAGCGGACTCAATCGTGCTGCGGCAGCTTCTGCATCAGGTAATCCTCCAGCGCAGACAGCTCCATCGTTTGCACTTCCGGCAGCACCTTTTCCAAAATTGCACCCTCTTGAATGAGCCTGCGAGTGCGGGCTTTTCGCTCCTTGACGCGATCCCGCGCCTGTGCTTCCTCCAATCGGTGCTGCGCCTGCAACAGCTTCTTTTCCGTATCCGTCATGTGAAAAAATCCTCCTTATCTTCGTTTCTGCCAGACGATCTCATAGCCCAGCGCGTCGGCAAGCTGGACGGCCTCGACATAGCGCAGGGATTCCCGCTGGAGCTTGTTTGAAAGGTTGGAAACGCTGTCAGACCAGCCGTGTTCGTCCCGCAGCAGATCGACCACCTCCTGCATGGTCATGCCCTGACGGACGATG
>OLRX01001401.1_pt1 | contig 18175 bp, 9 predicted proteins | sample 1672991 | NCBI WGS metagenome assembly OLRX01 (sample SAMEA3136744, study PRJEB25190) | human gut metagenome | biome: human gut; feature: human-associated habitat; material: faeces | place: Austria | collected 2013
GCTCCGCGAGTTTTTCGCCGAGCATCAGGATAAGCCTGCGCTTGAAAATCCATCAAGCGCAAGCTAAAAATTTTTGTCGTGTGCTTGACATACGGGTGACTGAAATGATGAAATAACTATGTAATAGAGTAATGAAGTAACTCCGGCGGGATTTTTCTGCCAGAGCTGATTTCATCGCGACGGATTTTGCCTCGATGGATTTTGCTGCAGTGGATTTCACTGCGGTGGATTTTGCCGCGGTTAGTTTTATCGGAAACCTGATTGAAGCCTTAGGGGAGATGATTCCCTTAAGGCTTTGTCTTATCAAGGTGCAAAGCTCAGAGTTCAAAGCTCGGGACTCGAAGCTCGAGGCTCAAAGATCAAAGCTGCGAAAAGCGCATACAGGAAGTGTGAGCCATCGGCGGCACGGCACGCAGATTGCTTCCGCTGCAATCTGATAATCCTTCGCAAGATATAGTGGAAACTTGCTTTTTTTTTAAAAATGAAGCAATGTTGTAAATTTTAAAAATATCTGAGAAAAATACAACATTAAATGTTGTAAAATCTGGAGAAGACGGCAAAAAATTACAACATTTCAAAATCAAAGGAGATATTGACTGGCGCATATTCAGCCGGGTCATGCTTAGCCGCATCATACATGACCATAATGTCTTTATCCGTATGTCGTCGTCCTTTGCCATGCATCGGTTGCAGGTAAAGCGGCGGCTTGATGTTGTCAGAAATCAAGAATGGTGAAAAAATGACAACATTTTAAAACAAAGGCTCCCGATTCCAGGTGTTTCACATGGTCGAATCGTGTCGATGTTGTACATTTTTTAGATTTGCAGCGATTTTGCCAACATTTTTTAAAAAATATGTTGGCAAATTTCCAGATATCACAGAATATGGCAACATTTGTTTCATTTCATAGTGGATTTTACAAGTTTCGATAAGCCTTCAAAGAAAAAATGTTGTCAAAAATCAGCTGAAACAAAGAATTGTACAACATTTCCATAATATTATAAATCAGACATCATATTGTTCAGCTTCGCTGCAAGGAAGCGTTCATTGAGCCGCTTCGCCAAACTTACTTTGCGGTATAATATTTAATGAAAATAGATACCGTTTTCCCGATTTTGGATAACAATAAAGCAATACGGGGCTATTCTGCGGGGGGGCAGACCTGTGATAATTTACGCTTGCGCTGAGAGCCGGCGAGGCGTGCGAGGGCTTCACGTGTTTTGCTGCGGCGAACGCAGTTTTTCATGGGCTGAAACGGAGCTTAACAAATATCAAAAAACCTATCAATAATAGGGCGAAATATCAAATTAGAACCTTGACTTTTATATTTATAAATAGTAGAATATCAAAGTAAATTTCAATATGCACAGACGTTGAAGGAACCAGTAGCCTAAGTCTAATATCCTTACAGAGAACCGCCTCACTGGCTGAGAGGGCGGCGGTGAAGCTTAAGTGCGAATATCACTCCGGAGTCTGATCACTTTAATGAGAGGCCATATCCTGCAGCCGCATGCCGCTGCTTTAAACTGCAGAGGCGAAATTCGGGGAGCAAGGCGTTGGCAACTAGGGTGGTACCGCGGTTAAGAATTTAATCGTCCCTAATCGATAATTTTATCGCTTAGGGACGTTTTCTTTTTCAGGACGTAAAGCGCGAAAAACGCGAAAACGCGAAATACAAAAAACGCCCCTTTAGCAAGGAGAGGAGACAAAAAATGTTTAAAAAGCTTTCAGAAAAGCCTGTTGCGGAAGTACAGAACGAACAGGTAGAAAAATGGAAAGAGGAAGACCTTCTCAAGCAATGCGTAGACGCGAGAGAGGGAAAAACGCCTTTCGTATTCTATGAAGGCCCGCCTACGGCCAACGGCAAGCCTGGAATCCATCACGTAATGGCCAGGACTCTCAAGGATTCCGTGTGCCGCTACAAGACTATGCAGGGCTATCAGGTCAACAGAAAAGCCGGCTGGGATACCCACGGACTTCCAGTCGAGATCGAAGTGGAAAAACAGCTCAACATGTCCGGCAAGCAGGATATAGAAAAATACGGTATAAAAGAGTTCAATCAGAAATGCAGAGAGTCTGTATTCACCTACACCGGGATGTGGAGGGAAATGTCAGAGAGAATGGGCTACCTCGTAGACCTGGATAACCCTTACGTTACTCTGGAAAACGACTATATCGAGACGGGCTGGTGGATATTAAAGAGATTCTTCGACGAAGGGCTCATCTACGAAGGCCACAAGATACTGCCTTACTGCCCTCGCTGCGGAACAGGCCTTGCTTCCCACGAAGTAGCCCAGGGCTATAAGATGGTCAAGGTCAATACCCTGACCGTAAAGTTCAAGAGAAAAGACGCAGAAAACGAATATTTCCTCGCCTGGACGACTACGCCGTGGACTTTAGCTTCCAACGTAGCGCTTACCGTAGGCCCGGACGTTGATTATGTCAAAGCCAAGATGACCGAGGGCGAAGACGCGGGCAACGTGTTCTACGTGGCGAAACTCTTGGCCGACAAGGTTTTAGGCGCAGGGAAATACGAAATCGTAGAAGAAATGAAAGGAAGCGAGTTGGAGTATGTAGAATACGAGCAGCTTATGCCTTTCGTAAAAGCCGACAAGAAAGCTTTCTTCGTGACCTGCATGGATTACGTTTCAGTTGAGGACGGTACGGGAATCGTTCACACGGCCCCTGCTTTCGGTGAAGACGACTATCAGTGCGGCCGCAAATATGATCTGCCTGTGCTTCAGCCTGTCGACGAGAGAGGATGCTATACAGAAACTCCGTGGAAAGGCCGCTTCGTCATGGAGGACGGCCTCGACGTTGAAATAATCAAGTACCTTGCCAAGGACAACAAGATTTTCGCCAAGGAAAAGATGGAGCACAACTATCCGCACTGCTGGAGATGCGGAACTCCGCTCGTTTATTACGCCAAGCCGTCGTGGTACATCGAGATGAGCAAGCTCAAGGATCAGCTGGTGGCCAACAACGACACTGTAAACTGGTTCCCTGATTACGTGGGAGAGAAGAGATTCGGCAACTGGCTGGCGGAAGTCAAGGACTGGGCTATTTCCCGCTCAAGATACTGGGGAACGCCGATCCCTATCTGGAGATGCGAATGCGGCCATCTTGAGTGCATCGGCTCGAGAAAGGAATTGGTTGAAAAGGCCATAGAGCCGATAGACGAGAGCATAGAGCTGCACAGGCCTTATGTGGACGACGTTCATATAAAGTGTCCTCACTGCGGCAAGCCGATGACCAGAATAACAGAGGTAATGGACTGCTGGTTCGACTCGGGAGCCATGCCTTTCGCCCAGTGGCACTATCCGTTTGAAAATAAGGAAGAAGTTGAAACCAAGCTTTTCCCGGCAGACTTCATCTGCGAGGGAATCGACCAGACTAGAGGCTGGTTCTACTCACTGATGGCAATTTCCACTTTCATAATGGGAAGAGCCCCTTACAAGAATGTCCTCGTAAACGACCTTATCCTCGACAAAGACGGCAAGAAGATGTCCAAGTCCAGAGGCAACACCGTATCGCCGTTTGAACTCTTCGACAAGTACGGCGCGGACGCCACCAGATGGTATCTGCTGAGCGTTTCCCCGGCCTGGACTCCGACAAAATTCGACGAGGACGGCCTCATCGACGTGGTGAGCAAATTCTTCGGTACGCTGAGAAATGTATATAACTTCTTTGTGCTCTATTCAAATCAGGACGAGATAGATGTAAACAGCCTGGACGTCCCTTACGCAGACAGACCTGAGCTTGACAGATGGATACTGAGCAAATACAATCAGCTGATATCCGATGTTACCGAATACATGGACGAATACGACCACATGAAGACCGTAAGAGCCATCAACGAGTTCGTCAACGAAGATTTCTCCAACTGGTACATCAGAAGAGCCAGAAGAAGATTCTACGCCGAAGAGATGACCGACGACAAGAGAAGCGTCTACGCGACCACTTATGAGATTTTAGTAGGCGTGGCCAAGATGATAGCACCTATCGCGCCGTTTATTTCCGACGAGATTTATGTAAATCTGACAGGAGAAGCGACCGTTCATACGGCATATTTCCCTAAGGCGGATATGAGCCTGGTGGATAAAAACGTAGAAGAGAGAATGGACCTCGTCAGGACGCTGGCAACTCTCGGACGCGGAACGAGAGAAAAGGAAAAGATCAAGGTAAGACAGCCTCTCAGCGAAGTCATCGTAGACGGAAAATACGAATCTCTGATAAGCGACCTGACGCCGCTCATCATGGAGGAACTGAACGTCAAGGAAGTGGTGTTCGAGAAAGACCTGGACAAGTATATGAACTTCTCGCTGAAGCCTAACTTCAAGGCAGCTGGACCTGTGCTCGGCGCTAAGATAAAAGCTTTCGGAGCGGCTCTTGCCAAGGTAAATGCCGCCGAATTCATCGCTTCTGTTGAAAGAAACGGAAAGGCGGTTCTTTCCCTTGACGGCGAAGACGTTGAAATCACCAAGGATTTCCTCGACATCAGAATCAACGCCAAAGAAGGCTTCGCCGTAGCCATGGAAAACAACGTGTTCACCATCCTGGACACTGCCCTTACGGATGAGCTGGTGGACGAGGGCCTGGCAAGAGAGCTGATTTCCAAGGTTCAGCAGCTGCGTAAGCAGAAAGATTTCGAGATGATGGACAACATCGCCATAACTGTCGACGCTGACGACGACGTCAAAAGGGCCGTGGAAATCCACAGAGATTATATAATGAAAGAAACTCTCGCCCTGAGTCTGGACTTCGGGCCGGTCGCAGAGGCTGCGGCCTGCGCTGACGGTGCGTCAGGCGCTGCAGACGCGGACGGAACGTCAGCCGGAAGAGGCGGTGCTGCCGACGCGGTTGACGGAGGCGGCAAGTATGACCTTAACGGCCACGAGACGGGAATTTTCGTAGAGAAAAAGTAAGAATTTCTCAAATGTTGTCATTTTTCGATTGCAACTTGAAATTTGCCAACATTTTTCGGTAAATCCGGCCTGCAAGAGGGTTGCCGAGGGTATAAAATACACTAATGTTGTACTTTTTGTGGTTTGAAAGGAATTTTGACAACATTTTTTGAAAAAATGTTGTCAAAATCATCTGAAATAGTGAAAATGTACAACATCGACAAATTTTGACACACCGAAAACGTGATTCAGCAGCTTAAAAAGTAAAAAATGTTGGCAAAAACTAAGAAATTAAAAAATTTGCCAACATTTTTACATAATTTTATAATCCCTTCGGCTTTTTCGGAAATATGAGTCCTTGACTGCGGGCGACAGCTCGCAGCCAAAGGCTTTTTTTGTTTGACCAAATAGGAAAACATGGTTGATTATGCATAGACAAAACTGCGTTGCCCTGCCGGAGTTAATACGGCAGCCGACGGCGATAATAGCGGACAATGAATAAAATTTATATTGATAGTTTTTTACATTTTAGGAAACTTGTAGAAAGGCGGCACAAGTTAAATCCCCTGATAATTCACCTTATTAAAGCAAATAATTACAACTTCCTTAACAAAAAATTAAAAACAGCTCTTTCGATTGAAAGTGTGCCGTGCAATGTGGTATACTTTTTTATGGAAAATTTATGCTTCAGACGGCGGCTGTCGGAATGGTTTTATACACAGAACGGACGGCAATTTCCGGAATTGGTTTATATCCGGAACAGCCGGCCGGCGAAAGAACGCCTGACAAAACTGGAATTGCGCCCTTTCGCCGGTCGGCGGGCCGCACGGAACAAAACTACAGGCGGCCCGCCGACCGAGAGCGTCAGCTCTCAGGCCGGCACAGGCATCGCGAGGTCAGCTCGCAGACCAGCCGCCGATGAGCTGCGGTTCAAGTCGCGTGGTTCCGCTCTCAGGCCGGTCGTCAGTTGCCCGGCGGCTTCGGCGTTGTCCCGGATATTTAAACCGGCTGCCGCTCTCAAATCGGCACCCGGCTGCCGTTTGGCACTGCCCGGAGGATTCAAACCGGCTGCCGTTCGGAGCATTACGAACTTAAAAAGGGGAACAAATATGCTGAAACTAAAAAACGTATCGAAGTTTTATTACAGCAAGGGCGTGATCGCCAGCGGCTTCTCCAAAGTGAATCTGGAACTTTCCATGGGAGAGTTCGTGGTCATAACGGGAGAATCGGGAAGCGGCAAATCAACTTTGCTCAATGTGCTTTCGGGACTGGACACCTACGAAGAGGGCGAGATGTACATCAACGGCGAAGAGACCAGCCACTACAACGAGTCCGACTTTGAGGAATACCGCCGTAAGTACGTGGGAAACATCTTTCAGAACTTCAACCTTGTAAACAGCTACACGGTGTATCAGAACGTGGAGCTGGCTCTGCTGCTCAACGGTGAGAACAAGCGAGATGTGAAAGACAGGGTGATGGACATAATAACAAAAGTCGGCCTGTCTGACTTTGCAGACACTAAGTGCTCCAAGCTTTCAGGGGGACAGAAACAGAGGGTGGCCATAGCCAGAGCTCTGGCAAAAGAAACTCCCATTATCGTGGCTGACGAGCCGACGGGAAACCTAGACAGCAAGTCAGCGGAGGAAGTCGTGCAGCTCTTAAGCGAAATTTCAAAGGATAAACTTGTCATCATCGTCACGCACAATCTAGAGCAGGTGGAAAAATACGCCACCAGGCTGATCAAGATGCACGACGGAAAGATTCTCGAAGATAAAACTCTCAAAGTTCCGGAGAGAGAGGATAAGGAGGAGGGCAGGGAATTTACGGATATCACCGTTTCCAACAGGTTCAGGCTGGGAGCGAGGAATTCTTTCAATATTCCCGCCAAGTTTGTGCTGATATTTGCAGTATTCATCTTCATTTCCTTTGCCGTGGCAGGGACGTATTCTTCCTTCGAGAAGATGGCTTATGAGGAAAGTACTTATGGATTCAACCAGTTTTTCTCAGACTCGTCTGACAAGCGTATAGTCATAAACAAGCCTGATAAGGGGGCCATAACGGAAGAGGAGTTCAGCAGGATAGAAGCTCTCGGCAATGTGGAGAGAGTCGCCAAGGACGACACACTTGTGGATTATTCCATGAGTATAGCTGATAAAGATTACTTTTACTATTTCTACGGACAATTCATGGATATAAAAGATTTTGACGGGCAGCTTACGGCAGGCCGCATGCCTGAAAATCCGGGAGAAATAATCATCGAGGGATCAGAAAACGATTATTACCTCAGAGACGACAGTATAGAAGAACTGCTGGGTAAGGAATTCTATACGGAGGAATATGACGAAAGCGGAGAGCGCAGGACGGAAAATCCTCTTAAGATAGTGGGGGTTGCTGTTAAGAGCTATAGGGATTACAGCGGCAGCGATAAATTTTATGTCGGAGATGAAATCCTGGAAAAGCTCAGGCTTGACATCGCTTTAGACAGCAGCAACGTAAAGACTCTCTTCGAGGGACAGTATTATGAATCATATTCGTCAAGCCCTGATTTCCGCGTTGCGCCAAATGAGAACGTGCCGTCTGGCGAAGCCTATGTCAGCAGCATGCTCAACGATTATACGTCAAGCGGAAGCGCTGTAGGCAAGGAAATGGTAATAAGTGCTGACAGCATATACAACAAGGACTCCATGACTGTGAAGATAAGCAGGACTTATACAAAAGCAAATCTTAAATCGCTCACAGGAGTTGAGTTCAAGGAAGAAAGCGACGGCATCATATATGTAAATGAAGAGGACTACAACAATCTGATAAACAAGGGAATTTTCCAGAGCTCCGTATACGTCGAAGACGTGAAGAAGCTGGACGATACCGTTGCTGGACTTGAAGATATGGGCTTTAAAACTCTGCCGATGAGGGATTCGTTATATAAAGACGGCGGAGAAATACTTCAGATGATAAACATGATGAAAACTTTTATGCTGGCGGTGCTGATAGTCGCCCTGTTCTTCATATCATATTTCATAATCAAGATCGTTTTAAAATCCAGGAACGCTTATTATACTACGCTGAGAACGCTGGGCGCTTCGAGGAAGATCTCAAAACAGCTTCTCGATATAGAGCTGTTCCTGACGGCGACCATCGCATATGCGGTTTTCATGGCCGTCATGGTGCTGGTATATATGGGAGTCATCAACGCCTCTATGGTAGTAAGCCTGGCAGATTATATGACGCCTGCAAGCTATGTACTGATATACGTGATAATCATCGCTATGTCCTACATGATTTCCCACAGGTTCGCAAGGAAACTGTTTAAAGATTCCGTGATGAACACTTACAGAGAGGAGGTGTAGCAGATGATCAGGTTAAAAGGAGTAAATAAATATTTCAATAAAGGCAAGAAAAACCAGATACACGTTATCAACGACACCACTTTGGAACTGGGCGGAAAAGGCCTTGTGGCCCTTCTCGGACCATCGGGTTCAGGAAAGACTACAATGCTCAACGCCATCGGCGGTCTGGACAGCGTCAACAGCGGAGACATCTTCGTGGACGGAGCCAAGATAACAGGCAGGAGAGCTTCCAGAGTAGACGAGATAAGAAACTTGAATATAGGCTACATTTTCCAGGACTATAAGCTGGTGGACAGCATGACCGTATACGAGAACGTAGCCATGGCACTGAGAATGATAGGCATCAAGGACGAGGCGGAAATCAAAAAGAGAATAGATTACGTTCTCGAAACGCTGGGAATCTATCGCTACAGAAACAGGATGGCCGACATGCTTTCCGGCGGTGAACGCCAGAGAGTAGGCATCGCCAGGGCCATAGCCAAGAATCCGAAGATAATCATCGCCGATGAGCCGACGGGAAATCTGGACAGCGCCAACACCATCGAGATCATGAATATAATCAAGGCCATTTCCAGAGACAGGCTCGTTGTCCTCGTGACCCATGAAGTGGAGTTGGCCAAATTCTACGCCTCCAGGATCATAGAACTCAAGGACGGCAGGATAACCGCCGATTACGAAAATCAGACCGACGACAACCTTGATTACAGGATAGACAACAAATTCTATCTCAAGGATTTTGAAAAGCATGAGACCGTTTCTAAAGATTCAGTGAGCCTAGATTTCTACGGCGCTGAAAATGATGACATTGCGCTGGATATAGTCGTAAAGAACGGCAACATATATATAAAATCCAAGGCTGAAACGAGGATAGAAGTAGTCGATCAAAACTCAGCCATAGAGTTCGTCGACGACCATTACAAGGAAATCGACAAGAGCCTGTATGAAGAATACGACTTTGATTTTGACAAGGTGGTGGATCACGCCATCGACGAGAAATACAGCTCTATAATAGGCTTCTTCCCGTCGCTAATGAGAGGATTCAGGAAAATAATGGCCTATCCTCTGATAAAGAAGCTGCTCTTCATCGGGTTTTTCTTGGCCGGAATCTTCATAACCTATTCGCTGAGCAGCATATACGCAAGCCTTGATATCAAGGATAAGGACTTTATCCAGGGCAGCAAGGAATACCTTGAAGTAGAGATACCTAAAGTCGACGCTGATAAATATCTGGAATATGAAAAGCTGGAGTCCGTCAAATATCTCTTCCCCGGTTCCGCCCATGTGGATATGATGTTCAAGATGAACTTTTACTATCAGACCAATATGGCTTACGGCGTGATTTCAGGAGACCTGACCGATATAGCGGAAATAACGGAAGAGGACCTTATATATGGCCGCATGCCTGAAAATCCGCAGGAAATCGTCATAGATAAGATAAGCATAGAAAGAATGTTCCGCGACGGAAAAGCATCCCAGGTAGGCATAAACGACGCCGAACAGATGCTGGGACAGAGTCTGACGCTGGATTCGATGGAAGATTTTAAAATAGTAGGAATAACTGACAGGACAGAACCTCTGATATATGCCGACCCATCCCTCTTCACAGATATGCTCTACAACAGCTCCGGCGGCGGTGAAGAAATGACCTACGAAGAGACTGGAGAAATGCCGGAACAGAAGAACATCTTCAACTATCAGACTTACGCAGGCGAATATACTCTGAAAGAGGGCAGAATGCCGGAAAACGACTATGAGATGATAGTTCCCCTCGACAGAAAGCAGGAAATGCCTCTGGGAAAAGAGACAGACGTCAAGGCAGGCGGCCATAAGCTGAAAGTAGTTGGATATTACGAAAGCCCCGATCATGCGCAAGTTTTCCTTGTAAATCAGAACACTATAAAGTATTCTATAATTGAGGGAGCAAAGGGATTTTCGATAGCGCCTCAAGACAAAGAAGAGGCCATGGCCGATATGCAGGCCCTGAATCTGAATGTGAAATCCGCCTACGAGAGCGACAGAGAGGAATACGCCAAGGACAGGAGAGAGTCCACAGGAGGCGCCATAGCCATGGGTCTCATAATGCTGGCGATTTCCCTCATAGAGATACTGCTGATGACCAGATCTTCTTTCCTCTCAAGAATCAAGGAAATAGGGATTTACAGGGCGATCGGCGTAAAGAAGACGGACATCTACAAGATGTTCCTGGGAGAAATCTTTGCCGTGACCACCATCGGCAGCCTTACAGGCATAGGCGTAATGACGTATATCCTCTATCACCTGCTCAAGATAGAGATGCTTTCCTCCATGTTTGCCCTGAACATCGTCGTAGTGGGAGGCGCGATAGCCATAGTGTACGTCTTCAACGCCATAGTGGGACTGATCCCTGTATTCAGCACGATGAGAAAGAGTCCTGCCGCCATTCTGGCAAGACACGATGTGGATTGATTATGACGAATTTAAAAGATTTACAGCTAAATGAACTGGAAGAACTTCTCACCGGAATGGGAGAACCTAAATTCAGAGCCAAGCAGATATTTGCTTGGCTCTATAAGGGTATTTCGGATTTCGATGAGATGAATAACTTGCCCTTAAGCCTGAGAAAAAAGCTGTGGGAAGAGGGTCTTTCGCCGGGAACGATGGAGCCGGAGCAGGTTCAGGTTTCAAAACTCGACGGGACGAGGAAATATCTTTTCCGCCTCGGTGACGGCAACGCGGTGGAAAGCGTTTTCATGAGATACAAATACGGCAATACGGTGTGCGTGTCGTCGCAGGCAGGCTGCCGCATGAGCTGCCGTTTCTGCGCTTCCGGCATAGACGGACTGTGCCGTAATCTGACAGCCGGGGAGATAGCTGAACAGATCATTGCAGCCGAGAGAGATACGGGAGAAAGGGTGAATCACGTGGTGGTCATGGGTACGGGAGAGCCCTTCGACAACTACGAGAACCTTTCACGGTTCATAAAGATCATCAACGACAAGGCCGGCAAGAATCTGGGCATGAGAAACATAACGGTCTCCACCTGCGGCCTCGTTCCGATGATAGGACAATTTGCGAAAGATTTTCCGCAGGTAAACCTGGCCATTTCCCTGCACGCGCCGAACGATGAGATACGAAGCGGCATGATGCCTGTAAACGGCAAATATCCGCTGAAAGAACTGATAGGAGCATGCAGGAGATATACTGAGACGACTTCCAGACGCATCACCTTTGAATATACTCTCGTAAGAGGCGTCAACGATTTGCCGGAACATGCCATGCAGCTGGCTGAACTTCTGAAAGGCATGCTCTGCCACGTCAATCTGATACCGCTGAATAAGGTCAAAGAAACGGGCTTTGATACTACTCCCAAAGAGGAAGCGGAGAAGTTTCAGGCTCTGCTTGAAGCACGCAATATCCCATCTACCATAAGGCGCGAGCTGGGTGACGACATAGACGGCGCATGCGGTCAGCTGCGGCTGAAAGGAAAAAAATAAATTTTCATTGAAAAGACAGCTTGGTTATTGTATAATGAAAGAACTAAATCAAAGGATTGAAGAGTTTAAGCAAAATTTATTTAGGAGGCGATAACCATGGTTAAATTATTAGTGGGACATAAAGGCAGCGGCAAAACCAAGCAGATGATCGACTTGGCCAACGAATGTGTTGAAAACAGCAAAGGAAGCATTATCTTTATCAACAAGAATCACAGATTGATGTATGATTTGAAATATAGAATAAGAGTTATATGTATGGAAGATTTCGAGCACATCACCAACAGCGATGAATATATCGGATTCCTCTATGGAATCATAAGTTCAGATCACGATATCGAGACCATATACATAGACAGCATCTTAAAACACGCTGATTTTTCTCTCGGAGACCTGCCTGAGTTCGTGGAAAGACTCAAGAGCATATCCAAGGATTACGGCATGGACTTCGTCGTAAGTCTCAGCGCTGAAAAGGAAGAGATGATCGGCGTCAACTTTGACGACTGTGAGATTCTCAACTGATAAAACTGATAAATTTGCTTTAAATAATATGCGGGCGGTGGGGAACCACCGCCTTATGTTTTACTCGCGGCGCGATTTTGCCTGCGCTTTTGCCGCTTGCGGCATGATTTTGCTTGCGCTTTGATTCCACTCGCGGAATGATTTTGCTTGCGACTGCCGCTGGCGATGGCAGAGCGCGCCGTCAGAAGCCGCCGGCAGAGCTGACCGATAGAACTGGCCGGCAGAAACGGATATCGGCCGCGCGGATAATATATCAGGGAGCGGATAATGTGTCAGAGAGCGGATAATATTTCGGGGAGCGGAGATAAATGTCAGACATTATAAAAATAGAGGAAAAACTGAAAACGAGGGAAACAGGACCAATCGGCAGGCATAATTTTTTCAGCGTTGTAATACCTATATGCGTCGGAGCAGGCGACAGCCAGGAAAAGGCTTGCGACGGCGATAGCCAGGAAAAGGCTTGCGGCAGAGACAGCGCGGAGGGGAAATGCCCCGAGGATAATGCAGATAGCAGCGGCCTGAGCCTCTTGTTTGAAGTCAGGTCGAACCGGCTCAAGAATCAACCAGGCGATATTTGCTTTCCCGGAGGAAAGATAGAAAAAGGCGAGACTCCCCTGGCGGCCGGGCTGCGCGAATTTGAAGAGGAGACGGGCATACCGGCCTCAGAGGTGAATGTCATCGCCCGGTTCGACACGCTTTACGGCTTTGCTGACTACACAGTGCACACCTTTGTCGCCGAGATCCAGGAGACGTCTCTGGCAAAGCTAAAAATAAACAAAGAGGAAGTGGAGGAATTTTTCACAGTGCCGCTCCAGTTCTTCAAAGACAATCCGCCCAAAGTATATGAGGCTGATATCATCTCCGATGTGGCAGATTTTCCCTACGAAGAGGCGGGAATTTCTTCCAGCTATAACTGGCGCAAAAGCAAGAATATCATTCCTGTGTATCGCTGGCAAAACCGCGTGATTTGGGGGATGACGGCCAGAATTGTAAAATGGTTCACAGAGAAAATATTATGATGGCAGCCGACGCTGCCATTTTTTGTTGGGTTCACAAGCTCCGTTTCAGTTAATATAGTTTTGCTTGTAAGTGAAAACTATTTTAAATGCTGAAAGCAAGAAAGGAGCAATGAGATGAAAAGAAAACTTACGATTGCAGTCATAGCTTTAGCTGTGGCGGTAGGTTCGACAGGAGTATCGCTTGCGGAAACCAAAGGGAGTGTTTCTCTCAAATCGTGCTTCGCGGACATATATAAGATATTCAGCTTCATCATCGGAGGCAGCGGCTGGAATGACGATGATTCTTCAGAAGAGACAGGACCGGGAAACGGAGCGGCAGATTCGGATCAGGACAATGGAACAGAAAATGAGACGCCTGGGCTCCCGGACTTCGGCGGCGGTGAAAACTTCGGCGGCGGTGAAAACGGCGGCACAGAAAACGGCGGCACCGGCGGAACAGAAAACGACGGCACGCAGGACGGCGGCTGGTCCCAGGGCAGCGGCGAAAGCTATGTTCAGGCAAACAAAGTCCTAAACCTTGTAAATCAGGAAAGAACAAAAGCCGGACTTTCGCGGCTGACTTTAAACAGCAAACTCTCCAGCGTGGCACAGATGAAAGCAGAAGACATGGCAAAGAACAGATATTTTTCCCATAACTCGCCTACTTACGGCTCGGCATTTGACATGATGAAAGATTACGGAATAAGCTACATGACCGCGGGCGAAAACATCGCCAAAGGCCAAAAGAGCGCTGAAGCCGTCATGAACGCCTGGATGAACTCGCAGGGACACAGAGCTAATATTCTCAGGGACAGATACACGGAGCTGGGAGTAGGATACGCGGTGGATGAAAACGGAACAACCTATTGGGTGCAGATGTTCATAGGCTGATGAGCACGACTTCCCGGGGAGCAGCGGAAGGAAGAGCCGCCTCGAGCTCCCCGGAAATTTGATTTTAGGAGTACGGATATTGTATGGCAGATGATGCAGAAATAATATTCAGGCGCGAAAAGGGGAATATTTGAAAAATACAGATACATGACCTCGACGAAAATTACAACTTCTTCTAACAAAAATTTGACAAAAAATACATAAGAACGCAAAAAATACTTTTACTTTTGGAATCTTTATTATATAATTGACTTATAAAATTTATTGCCAAATTACTTAGGAGGGAAAAGATGAAAAAGTTTCTTTCATTATTGCTCATCATGGTAATGGTATTCGCTCTCGGCGCTTGCGGCGGAAACGGTGATTCCGGCAACGACGGCGGCGATGCTGACAATGATGGAGCTGTTAACTATGATTCGATTCCGGATACTATGGAATCTGAAGACGGAACTTATGAATTGGCGTTCATAACAGACGTCGGCCAGCTGAAAGACGGTTCCTTCAACCAGTTCACTTGGAACGGAGTTAAGGGCTATGCTTCAGAAAACGATCTGTCATACAAGTATTATCAGCCGGCCAACGGCGATCAGGCTACCGATACTGACAGATACGACGCTATGAAGGCAGCTGTAGACGCCGGCGCCAAGATCGTTGTAGCCGCAGGTTATCTGCAGGCTCCGTCGCTTACACAGGCCGCCAAGGATTTCCCAGAGGTTCAGTTCATATTTATCGACGGATCAATTGAAGGCGTTGATAATATCGCTTCCGTAAGCTACAAGGAAGAACAGGCGGGTTATCTGGCAGGATATGCCGCAGCTATGGAAGGCTACACTAAGATCGGATTCTCCGGCGGCGGCGGCGGAAGCAACCCTGCCTGCATCAAATACGGATACGGATTCGTTCAGGGCGTAGAAGCAGGAGCTGCAGAAAAAGGTTCTAAAGTAGAGATGAGATACAGCTGGGAATACGGTTCATCCTTCTCCGCTTCTCAGGACTTACAGGCTATGCTGGGCGGCTGGTTTGAAACCGGTACAGAAGTCATCTTCATGTGCGGCGGAAGCATGTTCCAGTCAGGTACTGCTGCTGCAGGAGCCAACGACGGCGACATCATCGGCGTTGACGTTGACCAGTCAGGTCAGTCCGATACAGTAGTTACTTCAGCCATGAAAGACCTGGCAGGATCCACTATGAACGTTATCGGAGCTTACTATGATGACAAGTGGGCTGATTTCGGCGGAAAGATCACTGTTTTCGGAGCTGAGTCAGACGCAGTAGGTATCCCTACAGACACTTGGTCGCTTAAAAACTGGACAGTTGAAGAGTACAACGCTCTCTATGAAAAGGTTAAGAGCGGAGAAATCGAAATCTCCAGCGAACAGGTTTCAGACCCAAGCACAGTTGAATGGGAAAACATCACATTTGTTAAATAATCCGTACAGGCGGATAAATTAAACAAGTTATCAGACTTGCATAAAAGGGGGGATTTTTATGTTCCCCCTTTTTGTAGGTTATAGAATGTTTGCAAAGGATAAAGCGATGTCAGAATACGTAATTGAGATGAACCACATACGGAAAGAGTTTCCGGGAATTGTGGCCAACGACGATATAACGCTACAACTGAAAAAGGGAGAGATACACGCGCTCCTGGGCGAAAACGGAGCGGGGAAATCCACTCTCATGAGTGTTTTATTCGGACTTTATCAGCCTGAGAAGGGCACGATCTTAAAAGACGGAAAAGAAGTAAAGATCAACAATCCTAACGATGCCACGGCTCTTGGCATAGGAATGGTGCATCAGCATTTTAAGCTGATCGACGTTTTCACCGTTCTGGACAATATAATTTTAGGAGCCGAGACGACTAAAATGGGCTTTCTGCAGAAGAAAGAAGCCAAAAAGAAAGTTATTGAGCTGTCGGAGAAGTATGGCCTTAAGGTAGACGTAAACGCCAAGGTTGAAGATATCACCGTAGGCATGCAGCAGCGCGTAGAAATTTTGAAGATGCTCTACAGAGAAAATGAAATCTTGATTTTCGACGAGCCTACAGCAGTTCTGACGCCTCAAGAGATAGACGAACTTATGGAAATTATGAGAGGGTTTGCGCAAGAGGGCAAATCTATCTTGTTTATCACGCATAAATTGAATGAAATCATGGCTGTATCAGACAGGGTCACCGTGCTGCACAAGGGAAAGTACATCGGAACTGTCAACACCAAAGACGTGACCAAGCAGCAGCTTTCCACCATGATGGTAGGAAGACCGGTACAGCTGGAGATAGATAAGACAGAGGCTAAGCCGAAAGACGTGGTGCTGTCTGTGGAAAACCTCAGCGTTCCGTCAAAGCTCCATAAAAACGACGCCGTCAGGGGAGTTTCTTTTGACGTGCGGCAGGGCGAGATCGTATGTATAGCCGGTATCGACGGAAACGGCCAGACTGAGCTGATACACGGTATCACCGGGCTTGACAAGACCAGCGGAGGGAAGATAACTCTCTGCGGCAAAGATATTTCACATGCCAGCATAAGAGAACGCAGCCTTGCCGGAATGAGCCACATTCCGGAGGACCGTCATAAACACGGCTTGATTCTTTCATACACGCTGGAGCAGAATCTTGTTCTGCAGAAATTCAGAGAAAAGCAGTTCCAGAACCATGGATTTATTAAATTCAGCGAAGTAAGAAAATACGCTGATAAGCTCATTGAAGAATACGACATCCGCTCAGGCCAGGGTCCTGTGACTGTGGCACGGAGCATGTCGGGAGGAAATCAGCAGAAAGCCATAATCGCCAGGGAGCTGGACAGAGACGAACCGCTGATAATCGCCGTACAGCCGACGAGAGGCCTTGACGTCGGAGCCATAGAAAACATCCACGGACAGCTGGTTTCAGAGAGAGACAAGGATAAGGCCATCCTGCTGGTTTCCCTCGAGCTGGACGAGGTCATGAGCCTTTCGGACAGGATACTTGTAATGTATGAGGGCGAGATAGTAGGAGAACTTGACCCTAAGAAGACCGACGCTCAGGAGCTGGGACTTTACATGTCCGGAGCAAAGCGTCAGGACAAGGAGGTGGGGGCAGATGTATAAGCTGAATCCTGATACCGGAAAACAGAAATATTATTCCACAGATGCTTTCAAGAGTATACTTTCAGCGATTATTTCCATCCTCATCGGCATGGTGGTCGGAACTCTTATCGTAATCATAGTAGGACTTACAAAAGAAGGCATAACCACCAACGGAATATTTGAGGGCGTTAAGCTGGTATTCCTCGGACTTTTCAGCACGGGACGAGAAGCGGGAGCACTTACTTTTGGCTTCAACCCTGTCAACATGGGCAACATGCTCTTCAGAGGAACTCCGCTGATAATGACGGGACTTTCCGTTGCCGTAGCTTTTAGAACAGGTCTGTTCAACATCGGCGCGCCGGGACAGTATCTGATGGGAACGACTGCTACGCTGTATATAGCGCTGACAATGCCGACCGAGACGATTCCGGCCTGGATAGTCTGGATACTGGCCTTCCTCGGCGGAATGGTAGCCGGAGCCATATGGGGCTGCATCCCTGGCCTTTTGAAAGCGTTCCTCAATATCAACGAAGTAATCACCTGTATAATGACCAACTGGATAGCCGCCAATCTGGTGACATGGTTCTTTGAAGTGCGGGACGAGCTTAAAAATGCAGAAGAGGGAGGAAAGGTAGGTTACATCAAGCCTACGTCTTCCAACGGAGTGGAGACATTTGACTTCGGACTGGACAAGCTGTTCCCGGGCTCGCAGGTGACGGGCGGAATAGTGATCGCAATTCTGATCGCTATAGTAATATATATAATCATGACAAAGACCACTTTCGGCTATCAGCTCAAGGCCTGCGGAAGCAACCGCCATGCAGCCAGATATGCCGGAATCAACGATAAAAGGAGCATCGTACTTTCGATGGCAATAGCCGGAGCTCTTTCGGCGGCCGGAGCGTCGTTGTATTACCTGTCGGGACATACTGAGTTCTTCTGGTCCACCTACCAGATGCTCCCTGACGAAGGATTCAACGGCA
>OLRX01001406.1_pt1 | contig 18164 bp, 27 predicted proteins | sample 1672991 | NCBI WGS metagenome assembly OLRX01 (sample SAMEA3136744, study PRJEB25190) | human gut metagenome | biome: human gut; feature: human-associated habitat; material: faeces | place: Austria | collected 2013
AAAGAAAGCGTCAAACAAGCCGACATAAAACTTATCAATTTTTATACAGACAAACCTAATAAACCAGAATACGTAATAAAAAGAATCATGAATGAACTTGCGATATCTATACCAAATTATGAAATAAATCAAATTAAAGAAGATGAAAAAGACAAACAGCCATCCACAACACACCAGGATGGACGAGAAGCGATTTTAAAGGATTTTAAGGAGGATAACCCATATGAATGAAAATGAAATGCTAGAAGCCATCAGAGGAATGCTACAAGAAGAACTTAAACCAATCCATGATAGCATAGAAACTCTAAAAGTACAAAACAAGGCTATAAAAAACAAATTGGAAGAAATAGACATAAGACTAACCAACCTAGAATCCCAGACAAAGAAGGGAACCAAAGAAACCAGACAAGACATAGAAACATTAGTAGAAGTCCTAGAAGCAAAAGGCATATTACCAAAAGCACTATAACAGCAAAATCCCCGGCTCTATGCCGGGGATATCTTTATCTATGTAACACATTTTCACCTGCAGGTGATTTCTGGCCTGGCCGGAGCCGGCATGACCATGTGTTACTAATCATCATCAATTACCCCACGCTTGACGGCATCAGCCAGGCCAATTGATACTAACCGGGTAGCCAGTTCCGCAGGAGTGGCATAACATTCACAGTATTCCATGTAACGGCAGAGTTGGTTATACTGCTTCTTTGTAAGGTATGTACTGACTTTGATTTTTCCAATCGGCTTATTCATAAAAGTTTCCCTTCTGATATCTTAATAACTGATTCCGTAACTTGTTAAATATGGAACCCTCAACTTCAAAGGGACGTTCCAGGAGCAGCGCCTTGTATCTACGTTTCGTAGGAGCCGACATCTGCCGGAGATAATAGTCCATCTTGTCAACAGGTTGTTCCGCAAGCAACTGCACAATAACCTTTGTCTCTGCAAGGTCAATCACTTTACGAGTATAGACATTGGGCCAACATCTACAGCAATCACTGTAATCCAGGCTGTCCAACGTGACCTCAATCCGAGTAAGTGGATAATCAAGTTCTGCCTCAATCTGTTTATTATATACCTTGACACGGCCTGGACTGGACATAGAACCTAAGTATTCAGTAAAATCCTGGGCTGATTTATAAAACTGGCTGTATTTCCGGTTATCCTTGATAAGCTGCACACAATCACGACCGTACGGCACATCAACCGCCAAATCCCATCTCTTGATTTTTATAGATTCCACACTTACAAAAAGCTGGTCCAATACTTCCCTCAGAATGTCGCCTATCTGGTCCCGTAAATCACGGAAGGATGTTTCCTCCTGGGTAAAGGGAGATATTGTGGTGGAGAGAAAGCCATCACCATAAGCAACTTCACCCAACAGCTTATTAGGGTTAAAATCCAGGAACCCCTGTAAGACAGTTTCTTTTTTAACTCCATTCATACAAAGACCGATTGAAAACGATAAACCTTTGATACCAAATACAAACAGATACCGGTAATCAAAATCTTTGAAAGACGTATAGGACGTGGAGCCGGACAGATGGGAGAGAAAGGCAAGAAAGGATTCCACCGTATCAATATCCAAGAACTCAAACGAGTAACGGAGGGAATCACAGGAGTAAAAAATACCATCCTCAAGGAGTGGATTGAAGTAGTAAAGCATAGGCAGAACCTCCTAAAAAAAATGTCAAGCAACTTTACAAGTGTAAAGAATTTTTACGCACTTCGGACCTAATTAGACGGGGGTCCGAAGTCATCATTATTTCTTACGACGAATCGTGAGCCGGGGAAGCTTCCTCCTGACGGCGCCCGCGCTGCGGTGCAAGCGCGGACCAGCCGCCTGGAGGAAGGAAACAAAACGTTCCCTAAAAGATGGAACAGAGGGAATGGGGGTGTAATCATAATTAGCAGGAACCAGTGCGGGAACATCATAAGAATTAAAGTACTTAACATACTTGGGAATATATGTAACCTTAACAGCACCGCACCAGAAAAGCCAAAGGGGAGTAAAATCCATATCATCCGCCAAAGTGGAAACACCCTGGCCTTCATTTGCATGTACAATGGTAATCCTTTTATCAATACTGCGGGCAAGGGAAAAACAGTTGAAGAAATTTTTAGTCAAATACATCCGGTCTGTCAAGTCCCTGATTTTTTTATCCACGTCAAACGACTGGGAAAACAAATACACAATGTTACGGTAATGACGCTGAAGCTTAAAATAATCACGTGTATGTGTCTTGAAATTCTTAAAATCACGGTTATCCCAAACCATTCCAACCTCATCCACTAAAATCACAGAATTAGGTGGGAAAGAAGATATACCAACCTGGGACGTATCAAAGTAATATGTACCAGGAATACCAGGAGTGGAACAGAACACCTTCCAGCCTTTACGGTTATACTGCAATGAAAGTTTGGCCTGCAAAGTGGATTTTCCAGAACCCTTTTTGCCAAACACCATAATAAGCTTATAGGGATTGCGGTATTTCCAGACATGATATAAAATCCAGAAAAATATTGCCAAAAAAATATAGAAAAAAGCTTTCATATCAAAACCTCCTGAAAAGCTTAATAAAAGAACCAATCACCATCACCATAAGAAGAAGCCAAGCGGGAAAACTGAGAATATACGATATATCAAATGTCCAATGAAAAGGAACATAAAACACAAATTGAAATAAGGCATCAGCAAATATAAGCATAGCATCCATACATAAAACCCCTAAGAAAATCTCCCCGGATTACTCCGGGGAGAAACCAATCCTAGACCGAACGGAGAACACGGAACAGGAAGCCGACAGCAACAGAGATGAAAAACACGGCAATGTAAGTAAATGCCAAATCATCACCGAGCACCCACGTAGTGAGTGCAGTAAAACTTGTAGTTATCCATGTTAAAAACTGAGTTGCACCTGCTAAAATTTCAGCCATACCATTTACCACGGGTTCCTCCATATAAAACCCTTCCTTTCTTAAAATATTTTTCTAAACACAGTTATGAGCTTGCGAAGAATAGGAACACAAATAACAAAAGTACCAATGATACCAGCGTTCATAAGCCCGTCACGCCATACCCGTGATATAGACTGTAAAATAAAATCTAATATCTGCCGTAGTTCAGCAAAACCATACATGCACATCACCTCCGCAGAAAATGATTGCAAAGAATACGGATAACACCATAAAAACAATCCGTAAGATAGAGCAGGACAAGAACCGCAAGCACATAAACAAGAGGCTCAAATCCATAGGGGATATCACCAATTAAGACCGTGATTTGTTCCAAAAGCATAAAAGCATCACCCCTTCCAGGAAAATCATAACAAGCAGATAAATGTTAGCAAAATAACTGCGGTCATCTGAAACCGTATGAACCGTATCAGATACATAAAACAAACCATAGGTATCTGTATAGGTCAAACGACCATTTGATTGATAATAACGACGATTAAAAGAAGGAGAATCGCCATTATACAAGGTACTAGCATTGTTACCAAGACACGGGGATAACGTAAAATAATTAATCCTGTAATCAAGCGGGTTAAAATCATCATAGAAAATACGCCCAGTAACAGAAGAAACCCCTACGTTATAAAGCGCTCCATCCGTATCTACAAATAAGGAACCTTCAACCGATGAAGGCAGGACAAGACGGGCTGAAGAACCATTCCAGACACCCTCATAAATAAGAACATTGCGGTTAAGAGTAAAATCACTGCCAAGAGCAAGCGTATCCAAATCCTCCGGTAATGAAGCCAGCGCCGTATCTGAGCCCTCAAACTCGCCAATATCGGGTATAAGGTAGGACTGAATGTTATCAACAGAGGTTTTAATATCCTCCAGGGCCTCGGAGTTAGAAGCCACAGCAGGACCAGAAAGAGAACCCAAAAGCAGGTCATAAAGTTCCATAGTGCTAATGTCGTCTGTTTCATTCAAATAATCCTCCAAAAATTCAAGGTAGGCATCATCAACACGCTCAGCATCCGAAGCAGAAGCAACCGGAACGCGAACCGCTTCGGACGGAGTGGCAGTTCTAGCAAAAGCTTCCAGCGTAAAAGAGAAAAACAAAATTTCCAAACTGCCCAAAAACAAAAGAAGAAGTAAAAAACGAATCAGTAACACATAGTATTGCAGGCTCCGGGCTGGCCTGGAGCTGGCAGCGGACAAACATGTGTTACAAAACGTAAATAATCGCATCAATATAACCACCTTTCATCCCTGCTGCCTAAAGAAGCGGAATCGGGGAAACGAGTCTGACGTTCCGGAAGGGAATCCGGAATAGAGCCGACAACCTTAACAGAACCGACAAGGGCAGTAATGATAAAACTGACAATAACAATAGCAAGAAGAACATGGCCATATGAAACACCATCCACAAAAGGCAGAGAGAGCAGCAGGCCAACCAATTCCTCCATAGCATAAATGATAAATGAGAAAAAACCGGAAACGTCCATAAATTATTCCCCCTTATTCATAATCTGCAAAATAACAGCAATCGAGATAAACAGCAGTACAAAGGCACGCAGAAAAACAGGCAGATATAAAACAATCGCACCGATATAAGCAACCGCTTTTGGAATGGAAGTAATAAAAAACAAAACCATCTGAATTAAGGAGATTGCATAATCTATCACCATGCCAATGGTATCAGCAATGGACTGGAAAAAATTAAACATGAATACCCTCCCTAACTGCGAATACGATAATAGCCAATCATAATAACCACAAATATCAAAACAAGCGATATTGTGACAGGAAGATTAAAAAGCCCCATAGAAACAAATAGCTGCTGCATAAAATCAGAAACCCAGACAATGCCTGCTAAAAGGGAAGAATCCTCAATTTTATAATCATCCATATTAAAATCGGAAATATTGCCAGAAACAGAATCAAAAATTTCCGATTCAGCAGAATCATATTCATTCAGTTTATTGCCTAACTGGTCATTCTTTTGGTCCTGAGCGGAACTATCATAACCATATGCTAATTTATCCGTATTCGCATTGTTATTGTTAATGATATTCGTGGTATTGGATTCCTCAGCGGCTATCATATCCTCTGTATTCGTCCGGTCAGCTTCCAATTGCTCCGTGTGCTGCTGATTCATTTTGTTAAATAAATTGGTAAATTCCCCGGCCAATTGATTCCAGAAGGCTGTAAGCTGAGATGAGATAGTTTGTATTGTGTTCTTGATAAGCTCAATTATTGTGTCGCCTTGTTCGACCTGCTGGGCTGTATTATTGGCAATCTGATTGGTATTGTTTGTCATATCTTGCGTATTATCAATATCACCGCCAGAAACAGATGGACCCGAATTAGAATTCAAAGTAAATTTGTAATCACAACCGCCCAAATCAAATGCTGTAGTAGGATTTTTTAAGCTAAACGCATAGGAGAGTGACTTGCAATTCGATGGTATTGTAACATTACAATTTCCAACATAAGACGTACCATTATTAGCATTAGCATTTGTAAGATAAACAGAGCGATAATCTGTTTCAACGTTCGTGCCACCCACATCAAACTGAATATAAGACGCTGAAATGTCAGCATCAATATTGCCTTGCGCAATATTAACACTTAAACCATATGTACCAGCAGAAGGAAGTCCAGCCCTATGAATATATAAACGAAACTGTACAATCCGGTATCCAGCACCAGGGGACGAAAAATGGTAAAAACCATCTGAACCCAAATATCCAGCAGTATACCGAGTATCAGTCCCAGACCAAACAGCAACATAATGCCATTTAACATTATAATCAGAATCATCACCAGAAGAAAACAACACCGGAGAATCTATTGTGTCAAATTCATCTGTATCCACATAATCATCAAATGGCAAGGCATCACTAGACGTGGCAACCGGAACCTTTATAACATCTGAAGGAGTAGCAACCATTGCAAAAGCAGTTAGAGGGCATAGTGCAATGATAGACAGCGATAAAAAGATACTTAAAACTTTCTTAATCACAAAAAAATACACCCCCTAACTAAATGTTAAAAGATGTATCCAAATATACTTAAATTACACTTAACTATTCGTTAAACTAGACTTTCGCGAATAGTTGGAGGTGTTACTTATGTCTGCTATTGAGTTGCGTAAAATTTTATTATTGAGTGTTTTATTGGTTGTTGTTATTTTATATCCTTTGACTACTTTTGCAATGGTTGCTACTTCTTCAGACGCTAAGGAACTTCCAGTTTCCACGTTTAGTAATGCATTGCCATCCCAGGATTATATGGAATCGGATGATTTTGATACGTTAGATTTTGTGCCTTTTTCTGATGCTGGTATGCCTAGTGTATCTAATACTGTATCTTATACTGGTTTGCGCCTTGTTACTGAATATTATGATATGCATGGTGTTTTACGGGAGGCTTTTGTTCCGTTTAATTCTGAATTTTATGCGTCTATTGGATTGCCTAATGATTGTGTGTCTGTATTAGGTTTTCGTGTTCGTTTATTAAAGGCTTCATTGCCTGCATCTGGTACTTATAAAATGTCTGTTCGTTTTGGCTCTAATACTGGTCTTGAATATTATGATTGTTATGTTAATTCTACAAAGGGGAATTCTAACGCTGCCCCGCAATATAATGATGCATATATTAATTTTGTTCAGCAGTCTGGTGATTGGTATACTGATTTAAATATTGATGTTGGTTCTGTTAATTTTATTGATGTTGGTGTGCATGTTAAGGATACGGCTACAACTGTGTATCCTTATGGTGGTTATGTTAGTGTATCTTTTATTAAAACTACTGTTTCACCAGATTATACAACAGCTGGGGGGTCACAGACATCACAGGATGTGCAAAGTAACATTGCTGATAATACAGCCCAGCAGGTGGAACAGGGGGACACAATTATTGAGCTTATCAAGAATACGATACAAACTATTTCTAGTCAGCTTACGGCTTTTTGGAATCAGCTTGCGGGTGAGTTTACAAATCTCTATAACAAAATGAACCAGCAACATTTGGAAAGCATGGATAAGGTGGACGAACAAATAGACAATGATAATACTAATACGGATAAAGTTACTACAGCCATTGAGTCCCATGGAAATTTTATCATTGAGGGTTTGAAGAAACTTTTCATTCCCTCGGATGAATATTTTAAGGCTTATTTTGATGACCTCTATAGTTGGTTCAGTGAAAGGTTTGGGTTTCTCTCCTTCCCTATTGATTTACTATTAGAGGTCATTGATATTTTTGTTAATTCATCCCAGACAGACTGTGTGTTGGTACTCCCCTCTTTCACTATCATGGAAAATCTGCTCTGGCCTGAGATGTCTTTTAACCTGACTGTATTTTTAAATACAAATTTTTCTTTTGTCGTTGTTGCGATTAAGACTGTAACAAGTATCTATTTGGTAATGGCATTTGTGCAGTTATGTGAGGAAAAATGGAATGAGGTGATGATGAATTGATTTTGGAAAGTGTGTTTAACCTCTTTTCTTCTGCCTTGAAACTGATATTTGGATGGATTAATCTTCCAGAGTTGCCGGCAGAGATACAAACGGTAGTGGATTCACTCTTTCAATACATGCGTGCTGGTCTTGGATTTGTATTCTTGTTCTTTAACATGGATTTGGTTAAAATTATGTTGCCGTTCGTGATTGTGGTGGCGAATTTTGAGAAGGTTTATAAGATTGTTATGTATGTGTTGCGTAAGATTCCTTTCCTGGGTATTGAGTGAATGGTTGGCATGGCTGCCGGAACCGCACCAGCGGTGCGGTCCGGTAGCCATTACTTGACAGTATAAACACTTAACACTCATTTTAATAAAAACAGGGGGAAATATGGAACCGTATAATGTCAAGATAATCACTTATCCTGACCTTACAAAACAGTATCGTATTTATCATAATACGATTGGTACGGATGATTTAAGTATTCCTGTACGGCCTCATAAGAAGGGGGAACGGAATCCATTTGACGGTAAGGTTTGTAAGGAAATATTGGTTGATATAAAGGACTATAAAAACCATGTGGATGAGGTGAGTATAAAACGAACAAAGAAAAAGGTCTATGATTATGCTAAATCAAATGAATGGGAATGGTTTGTCACTTTTACTTTCAGTCCTGATAAAGTGAATCGTTATGATTATGATGAATGTACAAAGTATCTTAGTAAATGGTTTAATAATCTAAAACGTTCCTCTCCTGCTCTCTCCTATCTGGTTGTTCCTGAACAACATAAGGATGGCGCATATCATTTTCATGGATTATTTAGTGGGATGAATGAACATCAGATAGTATGGACTGGTAAGTATGTTATAAAGCGTGTCCGTGGGCTTAGAAGTAAGTTTGTTCGTACGAAAGAAAAGATATATAAGATAGGCAGTTATAAGTTGGGTTGGATGACGGCTACAAGGGTTCGTGAGATGGAAAAGGTCACGTCCTACATAACAAAGTACATCACGAAAGATATGTTGAACGGTCTGCATGGTAGAAAACGTTATTGGTGTTCCAGGAATTTGGTTTTGCCTTTGGAAGAGGTTTTTATCCTGGATGCCACAGACCGGTTCATTCTGTCCCAGGAACTGGATGACAGTTCAAGGTTCAAGAAGGTTTCGCAAGTGTGTTATGGGGACATGACCCAATCAGTTAATATATATGAGGTTTGATATCAGTGTAGCTTATAAATTGATGAATGTCAAGGTGTTTAAGGAATGTAACACATGTATCTTCCGGAGCCGGGCTGGCCGGGGAATTTCCTGCAGCAAAAATGTGTTACAATGAAATGAAAGGTGATGTGATTATGAAAAGTGCTAAGAATAATATACGTTCATTTAGGTATTCAGACAGAGTGGCGGAGATTCTGGAAGCAATGGAAGGTGATAGTTTGAACGCAAAGTTTGAGAATCTGGTACTCTTTTGTTATGACAGACTGCCAGAGGTAAAGTCTAAGTATGAATCCTATAAAAAGATGGCTGATAGGGAATGGAATGAGTTTATGGAACTGTCTGATTTGCGTGATTCTATCAAGAGAGATTTAAACAACATTGATTCCCGTCTCCGGTCATTGGATGACCTTATGTCATATGTAGAGAGAAAGTGTAACATAATTGTTGATAAAAGAAAAGAGGGGAATCAATGATAAATAAAATATGGTTATGGCTTAACTCTCCCTGTCAACGGCAATATACGCATATTGAATTAGCCTTGCTTTGTATACAGGTGTTGGCTTTTACGAATGCTATCATTTTTTCTTTATTATGATTCCGATAATAGTTGCGATAATAAAGATGGCAATCCAAAAGTTTGGTGATTCAATATTCATGGTATTCTCCTTCCAGCGGAGCAGCGCGTACTGCTCCGTTTTTTCATGAGTTTCTTTAACCAGTCTTTGAGATAGATGACTTTTCCAGTTTACTCTTCTGCTCTGTCCGGTTCTGCTGGGCTTCATATTTTTCGACATATTGTTTGATTAGATATTCAATCATATTGGATTCAGATCTATTTTCTTTATTGCAAATAGTGGTTAATTTTTCTTTGAGTTCTGGGTCTATATATGCTTTTACTTGTGGTTTTTTTGTAGCCATAATAAGATTCTCCTTGACATAGTGGTACCACTGTAGTATATTAAACATAAGTGGTACTACCGTGGTACCTGTGATAGCGTGGTTGTTGTAGGTGCATTGGTAACCTTCCGAAAATCTGAGTCATTCCGAATAGGTGTAGGGGTACAACTATTTTACCATGATTTCAGATTTTTGTACATACTGGCTGAGGAAACAGCTATCCGTGTAAGTCGGTATATCTGTTCGGTGTTTAAGAAGTCTCCGGCCGTGCCATATCAGCGGTAAAGTGGTATGGATGTTCTGGACACAATTCCAGAGGGGAGATATTTTCCTGTATCTCCTGTTAGATATTTGAATACTGGTTGAATGGTTAAGGAGGTATGTTATGAAAGTACAGGGTGAATTTAAGTTTTTAGGTGTTGAAAAAAGGCAGGGTTTCAAGGACCCGTCCCAGACATTTTATGTCGCTGGCTTTGCCCAGGGATTGGATTCTCTTCGCTGCTATGTGGATGCGGAGGCATATGGCAGGTATTCCGGTATTGAACCTTATTCCGATGTAATGGCGGAATTAGAATATAACCCGGTATCGGGTAAGGTTGCACTTGTGGGCATTAACTAGAAAGGAGGATTTAAGGTGAAGTTGTATCAGTCTTTGAAAAAGTATGGCACTCTCCCGGTCGCTACTGGTCTTATGGCAGTTTCATCTTTTCCGGCTTTGGCATCCGAAGCTGGGGCCACTGTCACATCCACGGACTGGGCGCCTATCATTTCAGCTATGACGGGTCAGATATCCGTGTCGACGGTAGTGGGTGTGATTGCTACAGCCATCGGTGCCGGCATCGGCCTGGTGTTCATGTGGTGGGGCGGTCGCAAGGCAGTCCGTACACTCATGTCAGCATTCCGTAAAGGTAAGGTGTCCATGTAGCTCAGGGTTGGGGGTGGCGGTTGCCACTCCCTTTTTTTATTTGGAGGTTGTCATGTCTTTTAAATGGTATATGGGTTCCCTGGACATTGGGAATGTGTTTAAGGTCTGGAAGTATAACAAGGAATTCCGTAAACAGCATCCTGAGTATTTTGACCCGGATGGGATTATCGTTTTTTGTGGGATGCAGGGAGCCGGTAAAACAATCAGTGCTGTCCAGTATGTACAGAAACTTTGTGAACTGTATCCCCAGGTAAAGGTGTGCAGCAATATGGATTTGCGCCTCCCGGATGGCATTGAAGTATATCCCTGGGACGGTGTTCATTGCTTCACAGATATTAATAATGGTTATGCTGGTGTGATTTATCTGATTGATGAGATACATCTGGAATTCAATTCCCTGGAATCGAAAAAGATGGACAGCAATATTTTTACGGTCGTCTCCCAGCAGCGTAAACAGCGGAAACATATTGTCGGCACATCCCAGGTATTCAGCCGAATTGCGAAACCTTTCCGGGAGCAGTTTCGCTATGCGGTCGCCTGTCGCACGGTGCTGCGGTGCATTCAAGTCAATGCGTTGATTGACGCGAAAAATGCCCGGGAGGTTGACGGCGAGGTCGTTGCCAGCAGTATCAAACGGTTTTTCTGGTTCCACTCTCCTGCACTTTATGATAGCTATGATACATATGCGGTGATGAATCGGTATCGCCAGGATTGGGGGTGATTGGATGCAGGTTGCAATTGGATTATTTGCGGATGTGATTCGGGAAGCAATGCCCTATGCAATTGTGTTTGCTCTTGGCCAGCGGGTTGTTTCATTGTTCCTTGGGATGGCCTTTAGAGGGGATGTGCGCTTATGATGTGGAGGAGGATGTATTGTGTATTACTTTGTTTGGTTCTGTGTGCTTTATACTGTTTTCGGTCTTTTGCGGATGAGTATACGCTCACTGAGGAGGATTTTATGGCTCCTGAGGGATATCCTCAGGCTGAGACGAATGATGTAAATGGGTGGCTTTCCAGTGTTCCTGATGAGGATATGGACTTTGACCAGTATCAGCAGATAATGGAAATCTTGTATCCTGAGCTGGCGGAGGATGATGATGAGGATGATATGGCTGATATTGAGGACGATGATGACATGGAAGATATTCCTGTTGCTTCTGGTTCTAATGCTCGCGTTGCTAGTGCTTCTAATGCTGGGCGCACAAAAAAGGCCCAGACGGTAGCGAATATTCTGACTGTGAATTCTCCTGTGGTCTATAGCTCGTATACGCCTTATGATTCGTCTATTTCCACCACAGTGATAACTTATATGTCGGATGTGCTTCCGAAGCTGGGGAACGTCCATTATGTGCTGTTCCGCCACGGACAGTATGCGTACCGTTTGGTTTATGCAAAGGATATGATTTGTAATGGTACTACGTTCACGGCGGAGGATGCGCAATATATTGCCTATGATTCCCGGTATTATACTTGGTCAGCCGGCACGGAAGGTTCTTTTCGGCTCCAGGCGAATAATTACATCGTATACAGTGACCTTGCGGAATATCCGATGCTCCAGAGTGAGGGAACATATTACTGGCTGATTATCTTCATTGCCGGGGTAGCATTCCTTTTTGTGATATACCGCTCTCTGTTCAGTCCTGGCCGTGTACGGATATGATGGGACATCTTCATTTCCTTGTCCGCTGACAGTGCCAGGGGATTTATGGGTACGAATCGTAATCGTTTTGTATATCTTCGTTTTGGATTTATGTAACACATTTTCGCCTGCAGGTGATTCCAGGCCAGGCCGGAGCCAGCTGTGTCGTGTGTTACAGATATGGTAAAGGAGGGTGTTATATGCAGGTGGATTTTAATAAGACTGAACTGCTCTATCTGGACATATTGGCAACGGAAAAATTGGATATTATAAAACACCGTCATGAACGGGATAAAAGAATCTTTGACACTTTGGATATTGATATTCATGAGCGTATTGTTTTATATGAATCCCAGATTAAGGCATTCACTGATATACATAACAAGATAGTTTCTGCGGTTGGTTCCTTGAGTTTGGACCCTACTGTTTAGTGCTTACTGATTACTAGACTTTCGCGAATAGTTATCTCTGTTCTATGAATATCTCTTTCGTATCCACCATGGGCTTGTTAAGTACGGTAAGTCTGTATTTACTCCTCTGTATTTACTCCCCCGTACTACCCGACCAGGGTCTGTAATCTTTGTGTAGTCCGTATATTGACAGAATTTAGTCCTCCCGTATAACTATATGGGAATGGAAATTACAAAATTGAAAGTATGTACAAAACAAATGAATCAAGATAATGACTGGATAAGAACCAGGTACATTTAATTATTATTTAATTACATAGACTGCCAGGTACCAATTCTACGTACCATATCTATATCTGTTTAAAAAGCCTCCTCCTTTCCTTTTGTGCTGTCAAGGGTCTCCCTCCCTTATCCGTCCCAAAACGGCAGGAAACGGCATTCTGGACATTCAGAAGGTTTGTTCATGTACATGTATCCTCTCATATCCAACTATTCAGCCGAAATGATACTTTCACGAATAGTTGGAAACAATTAAACAATTTTAATATCCCTGCTCCGGATGATAGAATTTTTTCAAGTTGTTATACATCGGGTCAATGACACCGAATATAGGAAGCTGTATATCGGATACGGACTGGTCCACGATATCTCCGTTTATGACATACCAGTGATGATAGGAAGCTCCCTTCTGGTCTGAACCTGTAGGATAAATGATTTCTGCATTCACTGTATGTCCCGTATATTCGTTGAGGCGGGCCAGAACCTGCTCCGCGGTTTCCTCCAGGGCACCTGCTTTCTCCGCATACTCAGCCGGATCCATATCCTCCAAATAAAAATCCAGAGAAACACTCAAATACCATAGGTCCGGCTTTCTTTTAAAGATGCCGGCGTAATCAATATCATATAAAGGGAAAGCTGATTCCGGATTTTCCCAGTCCATGCTGCTGTTCGATTCATCCAACAGAGGCGATGTTTTTAGCGTCACTTCTGCCCTGGGACCTGCTGTAGACGCAGGTCCCTCATACGGCCTGTCTGTTAAATGGTCTCCGCTGACATAATAATTGAGAAATCTAATCCAGTACTCAGGCTGCCAGCAGACAGCGGGTATCACAGGACTGATTACATCCCTGGCATATACCTCTCCTGTCATGGTCTGGAAATTCTTTTCTATGCAGTATCCGAATGGGTGTTCCATGCTTCTGTCCTTAAAGTTGCTGAGCAGTATGGAACGCTCCTGTCCTTCCTTATCCTTATAACCGATTTCCCATGTGTAGATGTTTGGGGAATCAAAGGGCGTGGCCGTATAACCGTTCTCTTTTGCCAGCACCGTCCACCCCTCTCCCAGCAGCCGGTCCAGGTCATCATGGTATACTTTTGTATAATCCGTGGTTATATTATTTTCAAGGTAATCAATCATCTGATTGGCCAGCAGGAGCCCCGATATCATGACAATAAGGATGGCAGTCGCCAGGATTCCTGTGCTCTTTTTCAATGGCTTCATTGTCCTCCCCTTTATCTGGTGTAGCTGAAATACAGAAAAATTGCTGTGGTCACCTGCTTACAGAAAAATATGAGCAGCAGATCCAGTCCAAGAATGACCAGACTGTTGGCCGTTGACAGGCCGCCGTCCTCTGCCAGCTTCTTTATCAGCTCCTGGTTCTCTTCCTCCGTCCTGTCTTTACACCCATGAAAATCGAGAACTTCTTTGGTGTGTTTCCAGAACATCCGGTCAGCGGATTTTCCCAGAGGATAGAATTCCAGCGCCAGCATAATCAGGAAGAACAGAAATACATAGCCGGTATCATAAGGCAGGGAACGGCTTCCCTTGTGCATCCATCCATAAGCGGCAGCCATCAGAGGAACAGCTGTCATATTTATGACAATGAGCCACAGGGAGATGTCGAACATGCCTCTTTTGGCAAACCACAGGTTTCCGGCAAATCCGGCAAAAGGATTAAATTCCGGCTTGTTCTGGGCCTTCCTGAACCGTTTCAATGTATCTTCCTCGATGTGGACCAGACAGTCCCGGATGTCGGATACCAGGTAACCGTCCAGCCGCGTTTTTTCATCCTCAGGACTGTTTACGCGCTTGGGCACGATTTTGAATCTGTATTTACAGTAAGGACATTGTATACTGTCCTGTTCCAGCTCTTTCTGGCAAATGGGGCATTTTAATTTTTTCATGTACGGCCAGCCTTTCCCGCCAAAAGCCCATTGGTGCCTGGCGCTGTCTGTCTGTTTCAGTGAGGGTTTTCTGTCAAAATCTATCTGGCTCTATTTTATCACACCTCACCTGGATATGCCAGAAAAAGGAAGCCGCAAAGTGCTTCTATGGATATATTGTATTGTTTGTGGTATAGTGAAAATATCAGAAAATGATAAAGGAGAATGAGAATGGATAGTGGGGAAATGGTATGTTACTGTGCTGGTGTCACTAAGGCACAGATTCTGGAAGCTCTGGATAACGGAGCCCGGAACTTAAACGATATAAAACAAATGACAGGGGCATGCACCATTGGCAGATGTAAAGAATTAAGTCCCACAGGGAAATGATGTTCCTCTGCGATTATAGGTATAATCAGGGAATACAATCATATTTCTTCAAACTAGCCCTATCATTACATCATAATCATACATTCTAAACATACATTCTAATTATACGGTCCAATCATACGGTCCGCTGATTCCCAAAAGCTTCAGTATTTCAATGTGTGGCTTGTCTGCATCTGCCTGGAATACATCAATGTGATTCAGATCTCCGCTTCTGTCCGTAAAGGCAGGAAACAAAAAGCCGCACACAGGTTTATCCGGCTCATACTCCCCGCTCAGGGGGCAGACAGCGCAAATCATATATTCAAATACTTCCTCTGATTCCCACTGGCGTTCCTTGTCAGAACCTTTTGCTGGGATATCATAACGGTCATGGAAAACCAGGATGGCATACGCCCTGTCTGCACGGTAATGCTCCATGACAACATCATAAAAGGTATCCATCAGGGCATCATTTTTCAGGCCGCATTCGTTCATGGCCATGAGCAGCTGCCACATACTTCCCGGCTTCCGTGCGCTTTGAGTATATTCGTATTTTCTCAGGTTTACATTTGTGGCTGCAAAGGGGATTTCCTTAGCCAGTTTCAGTTTCTTTGTCCGTTCTGATGCTGATAATTTCAGAAAATTAATATTAAAACTCCCATCAAAATCCCCGTCCCTGTCAACATAACATCCTGCAATCCTGGTAAAAGAGGTGCGGGAAAGGGTCATCCGTCTTGTAAGCTCCAGCATGTCATCTCTGTTTATCATAATCTGTCCGTTACCTTTCCGTCTTTTCTGTCATTCACAAACAGATTGTACCATATACTTCATGGACCAACAACTTATTTTCCGACTGTAAAGGAAGGCCTGTAAAAGAAAGCGCGGTTTTAGCTGCGATTATTATGAAGCCTGAATTGAGATATCTGTCTGGTATGGATGGGAAGGTCGATGGTTAAACAGCAGCACTTCTCACAGAGGACAAATATCCGTATCCTCCCACCCATACCCCTGTAATCGTATTATCTTCGGTATCCAGCTTAACGTATATTCTGGAAATGCTGTTTAGATTACGCCCCTGCTCAAAGATATACTGGTCTTGTTTTGATGCGTACCTGTATAAATAGCAGGCCAGCGCACAGTTGGAGGTGCCGGTGGCGGATTCCTCATCTATGCCGTAAAGCGGGGCAAAATTTCTGCATATGGCAGTCAGGTCCGTTTCTTTTGCCGGGGAGAAGGCATGGATGCCGATGCATTCTTTCTCAAGGCTCAGCCTGGTGATGGCGGAAAAATCAGGCGTCATCCTGCCCAGAATCTCAGGGTCCGTCACAGGAACCATAATATCCTTTAATCCTGTGGACACGATTTGCACAGGTAAGGTATCGGCGATGCCGTCCGGCTCAAAGCATGCCTCCACATCCGCCTTATCCAGCCTTTCGTAGAATTCCGGGGTATTCTGTTCCATGAAAATCAGGCCGTTTTCATCCACACGTATTCTCAGTATACCGGATTTCGTCTCAATGGTATACTCCTGTTTTTCAAGCATCCCCAAGTGCCGCAGCACAGCAAAAGTCCCGATTGTGGCGTGACCGCACAGAGGGACCTCCCCCGCAGGGGTAAAGTATTCTAATTTAAAATCAGCCAGCTCTGAATCAGCGACAAAGGCTGTCTCTGAATATCCCATCAGAAAGGCTGTTTTTGTTTTTTCTGCTTCATTCAGGCGGTGCTGCCGCAGAACTACGCCAGCCTTGTTTCCGCCACTGTTATCTTTGCTGAACGCATTTGCCACATAAACATCCATTGTTATTCTCCGATGGGGAACATAACCCGGTTCTTAAACTCCTGTGCCTTGCCGTCGTTCCAGTCATGGACTGGTCTGTAATAACCGGCGATCCTGCTGTAAACATCTGCAGCGCCATTGCATTTCGGACAACGCTCCTGTCTGCCGGGCAGATAACCGCAGGTCTGGCAGATGGTGTAAACAGGAGACAGCGTGAAACAGGGAATACAGTGTTCTGTAATCATGCCGCTGAGCAGATCCCGTGCCTTTCTCCAGTCCTCCAGTTCCCTCTCCATGTACACATGGAATACAGTGCCTGTGGTATAAAGGGGCTGCAGGGAATCCTGGTTTATGAGTGCATCCTGCAAGGTGCCGTCATAATCCGCCGGCAGTTTGGTGCTGTTTGTATAATAGGGGACGTCGCCTTCATGGCCGGCTGTCCGGATCCCGGAAAAACGCTCCCGGTCCAGTCTGGCGAAACGGAAGGTGGCTGACTCTGCCGGCGTCGCTTCCAGGCCGTAGAGATTACCGTACTCCATCTGATATCCAATCAGCTTTTCACGCATATGGTTCAGGACAGAGACAGCGAACTTCTTTGTCTCTCCGGATTCCAGGCCGGCCTTCAGCCACCGCGCATTGAGCCCTGCTTCATTCATGCCGATGACGCCGATGGATGAAAAGTGATTGTCAAAATCAGTGAGGTAACAGGCCGTATAGGGATAAAGTCCATTTTTTAACAGGGTGGAGATCACCTTCCGCTTAATGCTCAGGGAACGGGCAGCCAGGTCCATCATCTGGTCCAGCCGGGCATAAAACTCTTTCTCGTCCTTTGACTGGTATGCAATCCGGGGCAGATTGACCGTGACCACGCCGACAGAACCAGTATGCTCTCCGTATCCGAAAAAGCCGCCGGCCTTTTTCCGCAGCACATGGAAGTCCGGCCGGATTCCATCATAAGAAGTCCTTACATCTTCCGGTTTCATGCCGTTTCCCATGTAATTGATGAAATACGGGGTCCCGTAATGGGATGCCAGGGAAAACAATAACCGGTTTTGTTCGGTATCCGACCAGTCATAATCCGCTCCTATCCCATAAGCCGGAATGGGATATTGGAATCCCAGGCCATTGGCATCGCCTTCCAGCATGGTCTCCAGAAATGCCCGGTTGACCATGTCCATCTCCTTCTGGCAATCCCCATATGTAAAATCCATTCTCCTGCCGCCCACAATGGCCTTTTCGCCAGCCATGTCCCCCGGCACCTTCAGGTCCATGAAAATATGGGAAAACGGAGCCTGGGTACCCCAGCGGCTGGGGGTGTTGACTCCAAAGACAAACGCCTCCATGC
>OLRX01001409.1_pt1 | contig 18120 bp, 20 predicted proteins | sample 1672991 | NCBI WGS metagenome assembly OLRX01 (sample SAMEA3136744, study PRJEB25190) | human gut metagenome | biome: human gut; feature: human-associated habitat; material: faeces | place: Austria | collected 2013
CGTACGCCTCAGAAATTTGGGCACAACTGACAAAAAATCTTCTCACAAAATCAGGTACGGAAAGATTCCGAGAGAACATTAATATTCCAGGGAGGGAATTATCATGGGCGAAAAAAAGAAAAAAGCTTCTGCCTATCGTGAACCACTGATCCTTATTGCCTTTGTCATCTTAGGCGCCATTATTGGAATGGTGATGGGAGAAAAAGCATCATTCCTGTATCCAATCGACCAGATCTGGCTGAACCTGCTGTTTGTACTGCTGGTTCCGCTGCTTTTCTTCTCAATTTCCAGTTCTATTGCTAATATCAGCGATACAAAAAGCGTTGGAAAGCTGTTAGGATTTACGCTGGTGATCTTCATTGTAACTGCAGCCATTGCCGGAAGTTTTATGTTTATCGTATTAAATATCTTTGGTGTCGATACTTCCGTTCAGTTAGGTGCAGGTGATGCTACTGCACAGGCTGCTGTTTCCAGTATTGGTGACCAGATCGTTAATACCTTTACTGTTGGTGATTTTCCTGACGTGATTTCCAGAGGACATATTCTGGCTCTCATCGTATTTACTGTATTCTTCGGCGTTACTGTTTCTTCCCTTGGAGAAAAAGGCCGCGAAATTGCAAACTGGTTAAACAACATGTCTCTGGTATTTTACAAAATGGTTGCTATTTTAATGAAAGCTGCTCCTTTAGGACTGATGGCTTACTTCGCAAACCTGACCGGTACATATGGCTCTGACCTGTTAAAAAGCTACGGACGCGGACTTCTGATCTACTATCCAACAGTGCTTGTTTACTTCTTTGTTTTCCTTGGGCTTTACGCATTTATTGCTGCTGGTCCATGGGGTGTAAAACATTATTTTAAAGAAATTTTAACACCTGCACTGACTGCACTTGGTACCCGTTCTTCTGCTGCTGCTCTTCCAATGCAGCTTGATGCATGCGACAAATTAGGTGTTCCAAGAGTGGTAAGTTCTGTTGTTGTACCAGTTGGCGCTACCTGTCATATGGACGGTGCATGCCTTGCTACTATTTATGAGATCGTGCTCTGCTGCACCTTGTTTGGACATCCATTCAGAAGCATTGGTGATTACGCTTTTGCATTGACCATCGCTGTATGTGCTTCTGTTGCTGTATCTTCTGTTCCTGGTGGTGGTGCTGCTATGGAGACCATGCTTATTTCTTCCTTTGGTTTCCCTGTTATCGCCCTTCCGGTACTGATGATGATGACACAACTGTTTGATGCAGGCTGTACCCTCATCAACTCCTGCGGCGATACCGTTGCTTCTATGCTGGTTTCCCGTTTCCTGTACGGAAAAGACTGGTACAAGAGAGATTTAAATAAAGAACTGGCAGAAGCAGAAAACAAAGAATGAATTGAGAAAAAATAATAAATCTGTTCTTTTAGATTTAGAAATGAATGTCAGAAAGGACCGTTTATATGTGTTGTAAAAATACAAATGCGAAAGAAACTCATTTCGGCGCCTGTTGCAGCCGGCCCGATCTATATGGTATCATAATCCCCGGAAAACATGGAAAACTCCTTGCCACTTTATACTCAGCAGGGGGCGAAGGTCCCCATCCTGCCGTTCTCCTTCTCCATGGCATTCCCGGATGTGAACAGAACCTGGATCTTGCACAGTCTCTTCGTCGGACCGATTTTTCTTCTGTTATTTTTTTCTACCGGGGATGCTGGGGCAGCGAAGGTATTTTTTCTTTTGAGGGAAGTTTTGAAGATACAAAAGCAGTTTTAGATTTTGTATTAAATGATACTCAGTATAATTTTGACAAAAATCATATTTTCTTTATCGGCCACAGCTTAGGTTGTGTCAATGCAGCCCGCATGATCGCCCTTTGTTCCCAGGCAAAAGGCGGCGTATTCTTAGCCCCCTGCGATCTGTGGCGCATTTATCTTCTTGGACTTGAAAATGATGATTACAGAGAACACTTAAATGATCTGCTGGAAGAAGGGATTCCCTATATTCATGGTACAGACGAAAAAACGCTGACCAGTGAAATAAAAGGCAGTGCCGGACGGCTTTCCATCAGCTCCTGTCTCCAGGCTATCTCTGAAAAATCCATTCTCTGGATCAGCAGCCCTGATGATGAAGTAGTTTCTGAAGCAGAAGAAACCTATCCATATATAAAAAGAATGAAGCAGTTTTCCCCCTCTTGTTTTAAATGGCTGCGGGTTTCCTCTGATCACTATTTTTCCAACATGCGTTCCCAGCTGACGGAAGATATTGCACGTTTTCTCTTGGAAAATACAGATCATAAGAAATCCCATATTGATCAGATTGCTTTTGAAACCCAGCTTCGCAAACTGATCTGTCAGCAGCTGGCAACCATTACACTGCCGGATGTAGCCAGCTATTTCCACATCAGCGTTCCCTATGCCAGTGACCTGATACGCCAGGTCACTGGGAAAAATTTTACTGCTCTCGTATTAGAAGAACGGATGAAAGAATCTGAGAAGCTTTTAAAAACCAGCAATGTGCCCATTTCCAAGGTAGCACTGCTCTCCGGCTATCAGGAACCTTCTTATTTTATGAAAGTATTTAAAAAATATTTTGGCTGCACCCCCAGCCAGTACCGGGAAAATATCTCCCTAAAATAGATATTATACACCTGGCCTGATATAAGCGGATCAGCGTTCAAAATTTACCGGACGCAGATCCCTTTTTAATATCTTCCCGCTTTCATTTACCGGAAAAGCATCCAGAAAAAAGACATACCTGGGGATTTCTTCTTCTGATAAAGTATTTTTTAACAACCGGCGGATTTCCTGCGATCCTACTGATAAATTTTTTTCTCTTGGAATGATCCATGCAGCCAGATAATCCCTTCCATTTTTCTCTATGGGTTTTACAGCCGCCTGCTCTGCTATTCCCAGATTCAAAACAGCCTGTTCTACACGGACTGCGGATATTTTCCTGCCATTGATATTACAGATATCATCTTTTCTCCCGTCAAAACAGAAATATCCATCTGGATCCTTATGGGCGTAGTCCCCTGCACTTGCCTCTTTTCCTGTCCCGATCACTCCAAAAGCTGTATTTACCAGCAATCTGCCAGCATTAAGACGTACGTCTACTTTTGGAAAAGGTCGGCCGATCCGGGTCTTATCCTCATTCATCTCCTGATCCCGTATATAAGTAACATAGCTTAACTCACTGGCTCCGTAATAAAGAGTGATCTCTGCTTTTGGGAAAAATGTTTTAAGCTTCATAGCGTCTTTCTTTCCAAGACTCTGGGAGCCGCTTAAAATGGTCTGGATTTTTTCTACCGGATTATGGTCTTCGTGTTTTAATGCCTGATACAGGGCATGAAGTTTTGCAGGGATCAGGTAAATGCCATCTGCCTGCCACTGCTCTATGTCTTTTATCCACAATCTTGGATCAAAACGATCTTCTGAAAGTATGGTGGCACCTGCAGACAGCTGGGCCATATACAGGTTCATATTTCCGGTAAAAGCCAGGCTTCCCTGCATAAACAGACGACTTTCCGGCGTTATATGGAAAATCTCATTCTGAATGGGAAAATAGTCATACCAGCTTTCAAAGGTTCTGAAAAGCAGTTTATTCTCACCGGAGGTCCCTGAGGTCATAACTGCCATACAGGCTTCTTCCGGCACTTTGGTTTCTGCACAGAATTTTTGTATCAGTGCAGTTTTTTTATCTTCTTCCATATCCTTTGGAAGAATTACCGGCACATAGCCCATTCCCTGACAGGTCAGAAACTCTGTCAATTGGTCTAATGCCTGCTCCTTCTGGATAAAATACAATTCTTTTTTAGCCGCCGTTTTCCACTTTTTCTGTTTTTCCTTAACCAGAAGAAACAGTTCCCTGTATGTAAGAGAACTGTTTCCTGTACAAAATGCTTCTTTTTCCGGTGTTTTGTTTTTTATATCTTCTATCATTTCCAGATAGTTGCTTATCTTTCCCATAAATTCTGTATCTCCAACATACTCAATGTACTTTCTATGTCTTTGCTCTCTATGCCTTTACTCTTTCTACCAGAAGGGAGGTTCCGATCCCCCCTGCTGCTGCTACGCCGCAGATGCCAAATCTCCCCTTATTTACCTGCAGATTTTTTAAAAGATGCAGAAGGATAATGGCTCCGGAAGCACCGTAAGGATGTCCGTAGGCAAGAGCTCCACCTAAAGGATTTAACCGGTCTCTGATCCCCGGAAATTCCCGCTCTAAAAGTACATCGATCACAGCAAAGGCTTCATTAACTTCCAGGCTGTCAATTTCATCTATGGAAAGTCCAGTCTGCTTAAACAGCTTTCTGATCGCCAGAACCGCTGTTTTAGGGCTCATAAAAGGGTCGCTGCCAATGGATGTACTAAAGCGAAATGCTGCCTGAGGTGACAGTTTATGGGCTTTTCTGTATTTTTCAGAACAAAGGACTACAAAAGCCGCCCCGTCATGCATCAGACAGGCATTGGCTGCTGTGATCACTTTTCCCCCTGGCAATATGTATGGAAGGCGGTCTAATAATCGCTGGCTCATAGAAGGTCTTATTCCCTCATCTTTCCTGCTGCCTTCAATGGAAAGCTGTATATCTGACAAAATACCTTCTTTTGCAGCCTGTGCTGCTCTTTTATGGCTTAACAGCACCCATGGATCCATTTCTGCCTTAGTGACATTTTCTGTAAGAGCTGTCTTTTCTGCTCCTTCCAACATTACCTGCTCTCCCTGAAGATCAGGAATGAATTTTGCCACTGTATAGCATTTTCCTTCCTGATAGTCCGGGTGGTTAGGATTCCACATACGAAAAGGCTGTGTAGAAGAACTTTCAAAACCGCCTGCGATCACCAGATCTGCCAGACCGCTTTCGATCTTCGCAGCTGCCGTTGCAATGCTTTCCAGAGAAGATCCACACTGGAGATCTAAAGTAACAGCAGGTATCTCTTCACTTAAACCTGCTGTAAGCGCCGCAAGGCGGGTGATGTTTCCACCTCCCGCCACAGCATTTCCACCTATTATGTAATCGATCTCATTGTCTTTTAAAACAAATCTGTTTTTTATTTCTTTTAGAACCTGGGCACCTAAAATTTCCGCTGAGATTTTACGGTACATGCCGTCTTTCACACCAACAAAACTTCTCAGACCACCTAAGATCCATACATTATCCATAGCTTATACCTTTTTTGTTATATACTTAATCTGTCGGGAACAATCTGCGCAGAGGTTTTGCGATTCCTGCTGCCACAAAGCATTTTACTATATCCAATGGAATAAACGGAAGCACAGCCTGGATCATAATAGCACCCCATGGCTGGTTAGTCACGTATTTCATCTGGACTGCGCCAAACAAATAAATAACCGGAATTCCTACGATAATGATAAATGCTGTCTGCCATTTTACTTTCTTAACTTTGCAGCAGAACATGGAGATCATAACAGCTGCTACCAAGTTGCCATAGCGGTATCCGCCTGCCGGTCCTAAAAGCTTTCCTAAAGAACCGCCAATACCAACAACACTTAACAGGATCCAGGTTACCATAACCGCCAGTGTCTGTAAGGGGGAAAGCAGAAGTCCGATCAGGTTTACCATTAAAGTCTGAGCTGTAATGCTGGCACTGGAAAATGGCAGCGGGATCTTTATATAAGTGGATACGATCAGAAGCGCTGTCATCAATGCCATGATAGTAAGGCTCCGTATATTCCATATGCTGTGTGCTTTTACGTTGTTAATAGATTTTGTTGCTGTCTGACTCATATCATTTTCGTCCTTTCTTTTATCACGCAGAATATATGGCTATGGTGGATCACTTCAGATCTCCGTTACAACTGCCTTTAAAATGGTCCTTTCAGAAATTTTAAATAAAATGGTCTTCTTACTATCTTCCGTTTTCACAGTGACCTCTGTTTCTTCTCCCACCTGTAAGGGTGTAAGAAAACGGACATCCACCTGAAAAGAACCTGTTGTAAAAATCTGAAACATTTCAAACATCTTGTTTACCATAAGAAAGCCTGGAACAATGGCACTCTTTCCCTGGTGAATAGGGTTTGTGTCATTTACTGCCTGTAAATATGACTGGATCTCATTTTCTGTTACTGTTAAGGATGATGCGGAATGACAGGGCCTTGATTGAACACCTATTCTCTCTGATCCTTTCTCACCGGAAAAGCATCCAGGATCAATAAGGGTGACATTTAAGCTGTCCTCCTCTTTTCCTCTGCTCTCCTCTGTAATACAAACCTGTACCAGTCTTGCATCACTTTTTAAAACCTGCATCTGATAAGCAAAACTTTCATCCTCTAACTGATTAAAATCCACTGTCTCACCGGCATGGTTCCTTTTCTTTTCATCAAAACGGAACCTACACTTTGCGACCATCCAGCCTTCATATCCTGCAAGCCCTGAAAGTGTCTTTTCCAGTCCCAGAAGCCTTTTTGTGTGATCCATAGCAGTTATAAGCTTCCTTTCTGTCTGTAAATGATGTTTTATACAAATATTCTGTTTGTAGTAAAGTGTTATATCAATTGTCTCCGAAAACGATTTGAGTATAACAAAGCTGCTTTTAAATGTCAACCATTATTTCGCATTGGTTAACATTCAAAAATGCTGATTCCCTTTTACCTATTCTGGTTCCAAAAATTTTATCATTTTGCTAAAGCGACTGTAAAATTTCCACAGTTCGGTAAATTTCTTCTTCATCGGTACGATAGATTTCAAATTCACTTATCCCTTCAAGTCCCATATGCACCCGTTCATTCCGATATTGCATACCACTGGAACACAGCTTTTTACCGGACAAATGAAAAGCATAGGCTCCTGTTGCCTTGGCAATTTCTGCGATATTAGACGATTTCACTCCACCGCCCACCAATATAGTTGGTTTACCGCTGATATTTTCCATTTTAAGCATGTCTGCAGATACCTGAATCAGATGCCTGATAAGTTTGCTTCCCAAAAGACAGTCTGCTTCCTGACCCGATGTCAAAATCGTATCCACACCCATTCCTGCTGCTTTTTCCAGCGCTGCAATCGGGTCTGCGCAAACGTCAAAAGCACGATGTAATGTAATACCGATATTTCCCGCTGCCTTAACCATTCCGCCTATTTGCGCTTCATTAAGTGTACCATCTGTATTCAGGCTTCCGATCACTACACCATCAGCGCCTGCCTGGGAAAAATGGTGGATATCAGCAAGCATCTGCTGGTACTCATAATGTGTATATAAGAAATCACCAAATCTTGGGCGTATCAACACTCTGACAGGAAGACCCGTTTCTTTTTTTACCTGTTCAAATAAAGTATATCCCGGTGTTGTCCCGCCTATCACAAGGTTTGCACATAATTCCAGTCGTGTTGCACCGCCCCGCTTTGCCTCCAGCGCCGATTCTACGCTATCCACACACACTTCTAAAATATAGTCCTGCATTTTTACCTGCTTTCATTGTCAGAGGGGCAAAATACATTTGGACCCCAACATCATATTTATGTCCTCTTGGAGTCTTGCCTGCATTTGCCTTTGTGACCTATTTTCATATATTACAAAATCTTTATTCTATTTTCGTTCAAAAACATACTCCAACTCTGATGACAGATCCTCTCTGAATCCATAGCCCAAACGGTCAAATTTCTTTATATCTAAAGGATCTTCCATCAGTTTTTCTGCCATATATCTAACCATTTCGCCCCGGGCCATTTTTGCATAGGTACCCTTCGTTACCAATCTGCCCCCAGATGATTCGCAAAATGTGATCGTAATATACCGATCCTCAGGAGACAGATATTTTTCTATACATTTTGAGTACTCTTTTGATGCCAGGTTAATTATGATCCCACTGTCATCTCTTACCTCATGATATAACCTGCTACCCCAGAAATCGTATAAGTTTTTTGTATCCCCTATAGCAGCTTTTGCCTGCATTTCAAGACGATACGGTGTTACTCCATCCATTGGCTTTAAGGCACCATAAAATGCAGACAGTATCCTCAAGTGGTTTTGCACATATTCTAACTGCCTGGTTTCAAATACTGCCGGAGCCATATACTGAAAGGCAATCCCTTCATAAGCCATGATCGCCGGAGTCAGCCTGCTATAAAGGTCCATATTCTCTAACCTTTCAAAATTCTGCTCTGCGATCTTGTCATTACATTTCCAGATCGCCTTCAGTTCTTCTCTGGACTTCTTCTTCAGCCAGTTCAGTATTTCCTTTGTCTCCTCTATAAAAACAGGGAATCCTACTGACTCAATACTGTCTGTATCCACATTCATCTTTTTTGCAGGTGATAATATGATCTTCATCCGTTCAGTTCCTTAAGCATATTTTCAGGATCATCTGCTGCTTTAACCTTGTCATTTGCTTTTACAATGATCCCCTGTTCATCAATAAGATAGGTAGTTCTCACAACTCCCATGGAAACCTTGCCATAATTCTTCTTTTCTTTCCACACATCATAGGCTTCGATCACCTTACGCTCCGGATCTGCCAATAAGGTAAATGCAAGCCCATATTTTTCTTCAAATTTCTTGTGGGATGCTACAGAATCTTTGCTTACTCCAAGAATAACTGCACCTTTTTCTGTAAACTGAGGATATCTCTCTGAAAAGCCACATGCCTGTTTGGTGCAGCCTGGTGTATTATCTTTTGGATAAAAATATAAAATCACTTTTTTACCTACATAATCGCTTAATTTATGTACATTTCCATTCTGATCCGGTAACTCAAAATCTGGTGCTTTTGTACCTGCTTCTAACATATCATGTGCCTCCATTTCTTTTCCATGTTCTCTCAGAGTCTTTCATGCACCTGCTTTTGCGGCCGATTTTTCTCCTGCGTCAGCTGAAGCTCAGTTATTACAACATACCTCTGGAACCTTTAAAATCCTATTTTTAGAATGTATCTCCTATACGGTATATTCCAAATTCCTTGTGTCCAAGAACCTCTGCCTTAGTCAGTTCACCATTTGCCACAGCCACCATTTTATCAAAAATCTCCTCACCTATATCCTGTGGGGTCTTTCCTTCTGTGATGATCCTACCAGCATTTATATCAATATTATCCATCATTTTTTCATAGGTTTCTGGATTTCCTGTAACTTTGATCACTGGTGCAACAGGACTGCCGGTAGGAGTTCCCCGTCCTGTGGTAAAAAGAATGATCTGAACTCCACCTGCAACCATGCCTGTAATAGAATCAATATCTTCACCTGGTGTATCCATGAAATAAAGGCCGTGCTTCTTCGGATCAATACTTTCTGAGTACTCTAAAACGCCGATCACAGGACTCTGCCCTGCTTTGTGAATGCATCCAAGAGATTTTTCTTCTATAGTTGTAAGTCCGCCTGCAATATTGCCCGGTGTAGGCTGTGTACCCCGAAGGTCCACTCCATAAAGCTTTGACTTATCTTCAATGCGCTTGACCATAGCTATAAGTTTATCACCCATTTCTTTTGTTACACAACGGGCTGCTACCAGATGTTCTGCGCCTATAAGTTCTGTGGTTTCGCTAAGGATACTTGTACCTCCCAGTTCGATCAGCTTATCGGAAGCTGCTCCTACAGAGGGATTACCTGCAATACCACTGGTTGGATCGCTGCCTCCGCACTCCAGACCTAAAACAAGTTCACCGATATCAAATTCTACCTTGTTTTGAACAGAAAGTTCTCTGGCCATTTTAGCTGCAATTTCAGCGCCTTTTGCAATACATCCCAGTGTACCGTCGCACTCCTGGATAATAACAGTTTCAACAGGCTTTTTACTCTCACGGATCTGATCCGCTACCACATCCGGCTGAATGCCTTCACAGCCTAGACTGACAACCAGCACTGCTCCTACATTGGGATTTTTTCCAAATCCAACCAGAGTATTTACAGTCTGAAGGTAATCTGCACCCACCTGACAGCAACCGTGCTGATGAGGAACTGCAACAGCCCCAGGCACTAATTCAGCAATTCTCTGTGCTGTCTCGCTAGAACAGACAGATGTTGGCAAAATCAACAGATGATTTCTTATCCCAAAAGTTCCATTTTCTCTTTTGTATCCCATTAATTTCATAATTATATTTCCCTTTCTTCTAACGGTCACCGCGACCTCTGCCTGATTCTAAGTTCTGGGTATGAACCCAGTCGCCGACCTTGATATCACAACTGGCAGTACCTATACTCTCACCATATTTTACCACGGTCTCTCCTGCTTTGATCTCTTTGATCGCGATTTTATGGTATACAGGGATGTCCTGGTTTGCTTTGATCTCTTCTCCATCTACATTGAGCATTTCTCCGGCATTTAAATGGCAGATCATAGTTACCACATTATCCTTATCGGTCATGTATACGTAATTTTTCATTTTCTCTCCTTTGATCCAATCGTATTTTTCTACTGTAATCTCAACTATAACAAAGTATTTTCTTACATTTTCCCTTCAAAAACATCAATCTGGCAGCTCTTCATTGTTTCTAATGCAGCTTTGTGTTTTTCTGGTGTTACACCGGCACAGCAATCAGCATCTACAGATATGACAGTTTCTGGATATTTAGCTTTTAAAATAATAGCATTGGATACAACACAGATATCTGTGCATACACCGATCAGTTCAATCTTATCATCCTCTGCAAATCCATCCCAGTTCAGCCAGCCAAATGTCGGCTTATCTATGTATTCACAATTTTCTATTTCCAGTCCGGGAACAATCTGCCAGCCGTTCGTCCCTTTAACGCAATGCTTTACTGGCAATTTCTTTCCTTCTGGCGTTTCCAGATAATTTTCCCCATGAGTATCTCTGGTAAAAATAATCCGGTCACCTCTATCTGCATATTCTTTGATTTTCGCCTTAACATTTGGCACAATCGCCTGGGCTTCTTTGCTGCCTAACGTTCCTGTTATAAAATCATTCTGCATGTCAATTACAACTAAAATCTTACTCATTTTATTTTACCTCCACTTTTATCCTGTTTATATACCACTGTTGTCCTTTAAAATCTGCTTAATCCCTTCTATATTATCCGCAAAATAAATTCCAGCTTGTCTTTCTTTTGAAGATAGTCCTTTACAGATCATATGATCAAGCAGATCCTTCAAACTATTGTAATAGCCGTTTAAATTATAAAGAATACACGGAGCATCCAACTGTTTCAAAGATACTTTTGACATAACTTCTGCGATTTCTTCTAATGTACCTGTACCCCCAGGAAAAGCAATGAAAGCATCTCCCAATTCAATCATTTTATTCTTGCGCTCTGACATATCCTTTGTAATGATCAATTCAGTCAATCCATCATATTGAAACTCTTTATCTATAAAAAACTGCGGTTCAACTCCGATCACATTCCCGCCAGAACTCAGAGTACTTTCCGCAAGCATGCCCATTAATCCAGTTTTTGAACCTCCATAAACCAGAGTGTTTCCACTGTTTCCAATCCACATTCCTAATTCTCTGACTGCCTCAGCCAGCATTGGATCATTCCCTTCTAAAGCTCCAAGATATACTGTAATATTCATTTTCATTTTTCCTTATCCTATCGAAATCCTCTATTTAAATAATCGTCCATTGCTCCGCATTTTAAAGCTTCATCCTGCTGTTGTATCATTTATATAGAGAACAATATGTTCACTATACTGCTATACTTCACACCTGTGTTCCAACTTCGATCAAGTGACCATCCAGATCATAAAACCGAACAACCTGTTGACCCCAGCTGCAGGTCATAAGCTTATTAGCATACTGGATAGACGGATACAGACGTTCCAGTTTTTCTATAAATGATTTTATATCCTTTTCCTCAAAATATAACTCAGACGAATTATGCTTTGATGTTATCTTTTTTCCTAAAAAGCTGGTCCAAATTTTTTCATCCTGAAGTACAAGACCTTCCGTTAAGATCACATTCCCATCCTGCTTCAAAACCACATCAAGGCCAAATAGATCATGGTAAAACTGCTTTGCTTTTTCAATATCTTTTACAACGATTAAAATATTTTTTAATTTCATTTTTTATCTTTAGTAGCAGACTGTATCGTATGTATGAAAGTATTGTAAAATAAACATTTATCACTTCCTTTACATGAAATACTGTCTACTACGTTCTCCTTTCCTAAAATTATTCTTCATCCAATAACTCTTGGCAGGTCATTGAGATGAACACACCTAACTTAATCAATTCATTGAGATGCTTTTCTGAAAGAACAGCATCCTTTCTCATAAGTTTTGATATTTCAGCACTCAATTCATCTGCCTGTTGTTGAATATAGTAAATCTTTTCTTTATGCTCATCATTCATAGGCGTACATCTACTTCCTTATTAACTGTTTCTTTAGTCGTTCATTCTCGGATTTCAATTCCTCATAATCGACTAACTGAACAATCAGTTTCTTTTTGTCATCCTCTAACTTTTTAACCTGTTCCCTGAGAGATGCAATCTTATCATCCTTGAGCTGTATTTTATCCTTTTTAACAGCAACCACATCATCTAAAGGACTTGCCTTTGAGATTGCTCTAAGGCTTAAAATACGCTCTTTAAGCTGTGCATTATTGTAAAGAGTTGCTCTTGATACGCCTGCCTCCTTACAGACAGTTTCAAAGTTAATAGGTTTGTTCTTCCTTTTAAGCTTATCTATAGCCTTGTTGACCTTATCAATGGTTTCTTTGTTCTTAGCCTCTGCGTGAGCCTTAATGCCTGCAACCTGACTATCCGACACTTTCTTTGCCATTTAACTGCACCTCCAGACTTTCTACCAATGGTTTCAGATACTTGTACTTAATGTACTGTTTCTGCCATTCTCGTTCGTGACCAAGTTCCTTTAACCTTGCCATTTCTTTTTCAAGCAAATCCAGTTCATCCTTTAGGATTGGATAAAACTGAACCTCTGTGATGTAATTAGGACAGTTATAAAAGAAACAGCCATCTCCATCGGTGCAATTACCTCGTCTAAAATCGTATAAACATACTCCTGTAGGCAAAGGATTGAAACTCATTGTTTTTGCTAATCCATTGATTACTTCATCAATCTCATCCTCGGTTTTTCCATGAAATAAATCATCAAGTTTACCCTTGATTTCTTTTGCACGAAGTCCTGCAATCTTTGACTCTGGACTTAAAATCATATCGGAATAGATTTCTTTAACTTCTTCTTCCTGCAAGGTAAGATAGTGTGCTGTCATTTCGATAGAAACATGCGAATACTGTTTCATAATCATTGCGATAGGTACTTTTCTTTTGATTAGTTCCCTTACAAAGGTTGCTCTGAATTGATGTGATGTAAGGGAATATAACTCGCCTTTGTTGTCTCGAATATCATATTTATTTATAAATGGACTTAATTTCTGGTCATTCCAATGCTCTAAAGAATACACATTGATAGCATTTTTCTTTTTAGCTGACTTACACAGAAACAATTCTTTTAAACCACTTTCCTTACGAAGCTCTGCTGTGTATTCTGAAAGCTCTGCAATGGCGTCTTTTACAATGTCATTGATAAACACCTTATGAATGATAGGCTCACCCTTTTCGGTCTTACCAAGTGTTACTTCCATGTAATCGTAACCATCTGATGTGCGCTGTACACAGCCTTCCTGTATGGATAAAACCTCGTTAATACGAAGTCCTGTCTGACTCTGAATAATAATACCCGCCTTTGTAAGCACATCCTTTTCATCATGTACGGCATGGTACAAAATCTTATCAAACACATCCTCTGGAATAGACTTCGTCTTGTTGGATTTCATAGACTTTTGAGTAGACCATAACTGATTAGCTGTTTCTGTCTTAGGAAGATGAAACTGTGGTACATTCCATCCTTTTATCTGACCGATACGGATGATTTCTTCTACCACATGACACGACATAAAGCCCGTCTGCATTGCCACTTTCTTTTCATCCTTCATCCAAAGATTAAAATTAAAATAATCTTCCAAGGTTATATCTGCAAAGCTATGAATACCATTTGTAGAGCAGTATTGGATAAACTGTGGCAATGATGTATTTATATAATCTCTAACAGTCTTAGGTTTAATTTTACCAAGTTTAAAGTAGGCATACTGTTTTACAGTTTCCTTCATATCTGCATCAGATATGTACTCAAAACGGATATATTTCTGCGATTCCTTTGTTGTTTTAGCAGTAATAAAAGGTCTTAAATCCCATACATCATCACTGTATCGGGAGTTGCCTATCATTATGCTGTTTAAGTCTGTATCAGGCTCTATGACCTGTAGCTGTAAAGCCAAGTTAGTTGCCATTTTGCAATCCCTCCAATCTTTCAATGATGACTTTTAATACCTCAATAGTCGGTATAAAGTGTTCTGCGTAATGCTCACCATAGATAGCACCTTCTTCAAGCTGTTTTTCAAGGTTTGCCAAATGCTGTTTATGAGCCTCCAAATACTCTGGTGTAGTGATATAACGACTGCAAGTATAGCATTTCTGCCTTTTAATGAGTCTGTCACAAATCTTTCCATCTACAACAGGCTTAGTACAGTAGCCATCACACATACAAGCACCTTTATCTTTATTAGCCTTGAACCATTCAAACTCTGATACATTATCAAAAACACTGCTTTGTATCTGATTGATGTTGCCTATAACGCCTACACTTTTAAATACTTCTGCTCGTTCCTTATCCTTTACATCTGCATAGAAACGCTTTGTAACGGATGGATCTGAATGACCTAACACCTGCTGAATAACATTTATGTTAGTGCCTTTGGAAAGCATATCTGTTCCGAGAGTTCTTCTGAACTGATGGCTTGTAAGGTTGTAGTAATCGCCGTTGGCATCTTTGATGTTGTTATCTTTGATAAACTTATCAAACCATACAGTTCCAAATGTTGTTTGTGATATAGGCATTACTTTACCAGCACCTTTTCCCACAGGCACTCGCCAAATCATCAGAGTATCTTTATCTTTTTCATCAGCTTCATCACGAAGCTCTGATGTAATCTCAACAAGTTTCTCTATCGCAGCTGCACATTCACTTCTGACAGGCATAGGGGGCTTGTCTTTGTGTCCTTTATGCTGAGTCCACTCGATTGTATATCCGCTAATCAAATGTGGCTTAATACAGTCAATACGCAGTTTTAAGAGGTCTCCAATACGCATCCCTGTCAATCGCAGAATGATAATGCCATACTTTAGATATGGATTTTCTTCTTTTTTAAGAGCCTCATTTATCTGTGCTACAATATCATCTGGAATAAAGTCGATTTTAAGCTTACGATTAACACCGATATACTCATTTCCTGTAAAGATTTCTGTTGTAGGCACATCATTAGGTCTGTGAAGCTGACACCAACGAATGATAGATTTCAATGCATTTAAACTGTTTCTCTGCATACCTGTTCCAAAAGGCTTTTTTGTTCTTTCTGAAATGGTTGTATGCAGATAAGAAATAAAGTGGTCTACATCAGTATTAGTTAATCCTTTTAATGATGTGATATTTCTTGTATCAGCAAACCTAATAAACTGAAAGAAGAAGGTATGAGCCTCACCGTATAAGGTATATAAAGACTTATTTCCAACCCTGTAATTCTGCCAAACATAGTCCTTTACAACATCCTTGATTTCTTCGCTTGAAATATAGGAAAAATCAAACTTAAAGTTCTTTCCATAGTGCTGTGAGTCCTTGTCATTGTCAACGATGTTCCATACATCACCATCTGGTCTACTTGCCATCAGAGCCACCTCCAATCAATGCACTCTGATTCCAATACCTTGAAAGGCTGTCCTCAATGTATGGATTAGAGAGATGCGTGTACTTTTGCGTAGTAGATAGATGCTCATGTCCCATAATCATTCTCACAACACTTACATCCATTCCAGACTGTACTAAGTTGGAGCAAAAAGTATGTCTTAAATCGTGAAAGTTGAAATCAATTTCGATTTCTTCCTGCACCTTTTTAAGTTTGTCATAGGCTGCACGATAAGTAAGCTGTTTGCCAAGCTGTCTTTTCTGCTCTGATACAAAGATGTAACTATGGTCTGTATCAATAAGATTTCTTTCTTCCATGATGAAATCATCAAGTTCCTTTATTAGTGACATAGGCACATACAAATCTCTGGTCTTACCCTTTGACTTTATCTGCCGAAAACAGCCTACTAACTGTGACATATCAGGCAATGGTACAGAGTCAATTTCAAGGTCTAAAACCTCTTGTATTCTTGCACCTGTAAGATAGAGCATCTTGTATAAAAGAACATCTCTACGCTTGTCTAAACGGCTTAAAAACAGTTCCATTTCACCGTCAGTAACAAGATTTATCTTGTAATCGCTTTCCTTAACCTTGAAGATGGACTGCTTTGTTTTATTATCAGACTTTGCGTGTTCCAAGATACCTTTAAAAGCATTAAAAGGTCTGTTTACATCATGCATTAGGATAGGATTATCTATTTCCTGCATATCTGCTTCAAACTGATAAAACATATGGATTGTACTCAATATACGATTGATTGTTTTATTAGTCCTTTTACTTTCCTTGTTAATAGCTATGACATCATCATCTGATGCCCTTAGATAGTCTATAAACTCAGCAATCATCTTAGGAGTAACCTTGTCATACTCATAACCACTATCATTTAAGAACTCCCAATAGGTTCGTAAATCACTTCCACTTGCTTTTAAGGTATTGAGAGCTTTATCCTTTTGTCTTTGGAATTTTAGATAGTCGTATACTGGCTTTACAATTCTCATCTCATTATCCAGTAGAACAACTGTCTCCCTTCCTTCACGTTCTATAACATGTAGTTCCATGTATTAAATACCTCCAATACATTTATGATATGTCTATAATGTTAAAATACCTATTATTACTTTATATTTTACCATCAACAGAACATATGTTCAAGCATTATTCTACTGTATAATAATTATTTAATATTCAATTTTTAAGGTACACATACTTTACAATGATATATCCTAACAAACCCTTACATTTACTGAGTTTATTAGGATATATTTATTATTTAACATACTATACATTAACTACTAAAGATAACATAGATTATCTCTTTCATCCTTTTCCATTTTCCGTATTTAAAACCCATGCAAATGCTTTTGCAATTCTCAAAACCGGATCTTTAAAATGGCCACCCTGATTCCATTCTAAAGCACATTGTACCTCTTCAGTTTGCATCCATGCATATAATTTCCGAAGGCAGTCTCCCACATTTGACATAACTGGGCTCTTCGTTTTTTCTTCCTTATCACCAAGACTGAGATAAACAGATTTGCTTTTAATTTTCTGCTCTTTCAGGTATTCAACAAATCCAGGAAACCAAACAGAAGGAGAGGCTGCTGCCACACCATAAAATATATCCGTTTGACACGATGCCCATAATGCAAAAAGCCCGGAAAGGGAATAACCTCCAATATAATATATCTTGTTTTTATCTGTACAGATCTTCAAGATCTCTTTCAGAGTTTGCCAAGCACCATCACCAAAGTTTTCGTTTCCAAATACAGCCGGCGCTTTCCATGGAGTTAGCTCCTGATTCCAGCTATCGACCTTTACAGCGATAAACTGAAAGTCCTCGTTTACAAGTTTTCCGATCTCCATAACCTCATTTTCAATTTCAGGCAGATCATGATCACCTACTGGCTGGATCAAAACAACCTCTGCCTCTGGATTTCCATATTCATATATCGTCATCCGGTCATCAGCCCTTCTCTTAAATAACATATTATGTTTAGTATAAAACACAGGCTCTTACTACGTCAACTATAGTCCGAACATTGCTATATAAATATAAAAAGAAACTGGCTTATTTTATCATTTACAAAAAGCGAGGAAAATCAAAGCTTTCCAGACTTTCAAATACACAACTTTTTGTGTAGAAGGCCCATTTTCTCCATTTTTCTACTACACAACTTTTCCCCAAATAAAGAAATCGAAAAATTCACCTTCAAAACCACTACACAACTTCTACACAACCCATACACAATTTCAAATATTTACCCGCAATATTCCCTACTAACTTGTGATATTTAATCTATAACACATATAACAATAAAATAGACAAAGAAAAAGCCCGGAAAACCGCATTTCTGCGCAGTTTCCGGACTTATATCATTCATTATCAGTTTATACCATGATGTCAATTTTTTAAAGAAGTTTCATGCAACTATCAGATTATTTACCCATTTGCTTAGCAACTTCTTCTGCAAAGTTCT
>OLRX01001414.1_pt1 | contig 18091 bp, 14 predicted proteins | sample 1672991 | NCBI WGS metagenome assembly OLRX01 (sample SAMEA3136744, study PRJEB25190) | human gut metagenome | biome: human gut; feature: human-associated habitat; material: faeces | place: Austria | collected 2013
ACGTACACCAGCATTAGTTATATTCATTCTTTTTTATCCTCCGTTTGTTCTTCTTCCGCTTCAGGAGTCTGCAGATAAGTTATCAGTCCTCCCGCAAAATTGTCTTTTGTTCTCTGAGTCACGCCGAAAGCGATAACGGCCATGGACTGATTTTTGGAGCTCACAGTGAGGGCAGGAGTCCATTCGGCCATGTCGACCTTGTCCAGATTGATGTTCTGGTATTCTGTGTATGCGCTGTGGAATTCATCCGCCAGTTCTTCGCCTGATTCGTTGGCGTGGAAAGGCGCTGAAGATTCGCTCAAAGTATATTTAACGTCTGTGAGGGCGCTTATGGTTTCATAGGCTTCCGCCATTTCTGCAGTTAACTCGTCGCTGTAACTGGAAGCTGCGACTTCAATATTCAGTGTCCTGTTTTCGGTGGAGATGCGGCCTATATTTGCTATGGAAGCGATCTCACCATTGTCGTCCTTGTAATGCTCGCCGTTTATGGCCGTGTAGAGGAGACTTATGATGCTTTCCGTGTCCTCTGTGCTTATCACCTGCGAAGGCGTCTCGACCACTTCAAAAGCATATTCAGCGTCGGGATAGTCGTCGCCATATTTGTCATAGAATTTTTCTATCGCACTGTTGAGATTCTTTTCCAGCTTTTCCGCCGAATCTTCGTTGACAACGATGACCACCGACGCATCCTGAGGAATAACGTCCGAATCGCCGCCTCCGGAGAAAGAAGAGAGCTCAAAGAGGATGGAAGTAGATTTAAAATTAGCCAGCAGATTGCCCAAAGTCTTTATAGGGTTAGGCACATTGGAATTCATGCTGGAAAACCTGTGCGCAGGCAGTCCGGAGATGCTCACTCTGTACGCCGTATCGTAAGAAGTATCCGTGTAGTTCAGGTTCTTTGAAAGCGCATATTTGCTGAATCCTCCAGTCGAAAGGGAAAGCCTCGATGAATGGGTATCGCCAAGGCAGAATACCTTTGTATCGTCGGTAAAATATTTTTCAGAAAGCGCTTCTGCTCCTTTTTTGTTTCCCATCTCCTCTGACACGAAAATGACTTTGTATTCTCCATGAGGATTGTCGTTCTTGGCGACCGTAAGCGCGCAGGCGATGCTGTTTACATAAGAACCCATGCTGGCGTAGTCATATCCGCATAATATAACGGAAGGAGACTGATTTTCAAAACCCTCCGTCGCTTTAAGAGAGTATATGACATTGCCGGCGCTGTCTGTTTTGACGTCTATGCCTTTATTTTCAGCCCAGTTGACCAGATATTTTCTTACCGCCTCCTGACTTGTCATCGACGGTATTGAATCGGTCAGATCCGTTTCGTAAGCGGAGATCCTGCTGTTGACGGTCTCCTCCATGGTAGGAGGCTCTTTCTTTTCCTTGGAGAAATAGAAATATGCCGCCGTAGCCAATAATGCTATCAGAATTACGGCGCATACTGCGATGATTATCTTTTTCTTTTTATTCATATAGTTCACCCTATAATCTTATTTCAAATATTTTAATTACGTCTGAAAACGTATATAATGAAATATAATATCACAATTTTAGCCTCAATGTTATAACTTCATAAAAATTTCACATATTTGTAAAGAGCTTGAAAGATAGGAGGAGAGGCATGGAGCCATTGAAAATCAATATCAGAGAAAGTATTTTTGACGATCTGAAATATTTTGCCCGCTGGGAAAGTATGCCGGAAGTGACGGAATTTTTTACTATCGACGAGGGAAAGACTTATGAGATGACCGTTAGAGAATTCTGCGAAAGGGAGGAAGATGATAAAGCCAGACAGCTTACCGTATGTTTGGCCGGCACGGACGAGACAGCCGGCACGGACGAGGCAGCAGGCACGTGTGAGCCCGTAGGCACGGATACGCCTGTAGGAAGAATATATATAAGCAATATCAATCCCCATTATGATTCTCTTGATATAACGAGGATATATATTGCAGAACCCGCCATGAGAGGAAAAGGCCTGGGAGAGCAGGCTCTCAGATGGACGTTAAAATGGGCATTTGAGGAAATGGACTGTCAGAGAGTGACTCTAGATCACTTCATCGATAATATGGCGGCTGCTTCGCTGTATGAGAAAGTCGGATTCGTCGAAGAAGGCGTCATGCGGTGCGCCGGGAAGAAAAACGGAAAATACGTCGATCTGCGCCTTATGTCCATGCTGAAAGAAGAATATTATAGGAGAAAATAAAAAATATCAAATATAGTTATTTGACCCTTGACATATAGCGTAATTAGTGGTAAGTTTTTAATACGGCTACTACATATTGTGGGTATGCCTGATTTAGAAAAGAGGTAGAGATTCATGGACAGCATCAAAAAAATAACCAAGAGAGACGGACGCACAGTCGACTTTAACGTCGATAAGATCGCCGACGCTATATTCAAGGCAGCTCAGGTTTTGGGCGGCAAAGACAAAGAGATGGCCATGTACCTGGCCAAACAGACGGAATTATATCTTCTTGAAGTATGCCACAATCAGGTACCAGCCGTAGAGCAGATTCAGGACGCGGTCGAAAAGATCCTTATAGAGAACGGTCATGCCAGAACGGCGAAAGAATACATCCTTTACAGGGCGGAACGTACAAGAGCTAGGGACATGAACACCAAGCTCATGAAGATCTACGAGGATCTGACCTTCAAGGAAGCAAAGGAAAACGAAATAAAACGTGAGAACGCCAACATAGACGGCAACACCGCCATGGGAACAATGCTGAAATACGGTTCCGAGGGTGCCAAAGAATTCTACAAGATGTATGTGATAGATCCTAAGCACACTGCGGCTCACGAAAACGGAGACATACATATACACGACATGGATTTCTATACTCTTACGATGACATGCTGCCAGATAGATCTGGTGAAACTGCTGAAAGGCGGCTTTTCCACAGGTCACGGACATCTGAGAGAGCCTAACGACATAGAAAGCTATGCGGCTCTCGCATGCATCGCGATCCAGTCCAATCAGAACGACCAGCACGGCGGCCAGTCGGTGCCTAATTTCGATTACGGCATGGCTCCCGGAGTGAGAAAGACATATAAGAAACTCTATCTTACTAATCTTGGGAAAATGCTGGACTTTCTGCACGACGTGGAAGACGGCGTGGACAGAATGAAAGAGATTGGAAAGAAGATCGAGGAAGAGCACGGAGTATGTCCTTGCATGGCTTGGGACAACGATTACAAAGAGCTGGAGCTTGAGGAACTTAAAAAGATAGTTCCTGAAGATGAAGCCAGGAAAATGCAGGACAGAGCTACCAAGTTCGCCGACAATGAGATAAGAAGAAAGACTTATCAGGCTATGGAAGCCTTTATACATAATCTTAATACCATGCATTCCAGAGCAGGCGCGCAGGTGCCGTTCAGTTCCATCAACTACGGAACAGACACTTCCCCGGAGGGAAGACTTGTCATGGAATCAGTAATGCTGGCCACCGAAGCCGGCCTGGGCAACGGAGAAACGCCTATTTTCCCTATACAGATATTCAAAGTCAAAGAGGGCGTAAGCTATAACCCTGAAGACCCGAACTATGATCTGTTCAAACTGGCGTGCAAAGTATCCGCCAAGAGGCTGTTCCCGAACTTTTCGTTCCTGGACGCTCCGTTCAACAAACAGTATTATGTAGAGGGCGACCCTAACACGGAATGTGCTTACATGGGATGCAGAACAAGAGTTATCGGCAACACCTACGATCCGACGAGAGAAATAGTAACCGGACGCGGAAATCTGAGCTTTACTTCTATCAACCTGCCGAGGCTTGCCATCAAAGCCAAGGGCGATCTGGACATGTTCTTCGAGGGACTTGACCACATGATAGACTTGGCGTGCGATCAGCTTTACGACAGATTTAAGATCCAGTCTCAGAAGAAAGTAAGGAACTTCCCGTTCCTCATGGGACAAGGAATATGGCTCGATTCGGACAAGATTGGTCCTGACGACACCATAGAAGAAGTGATAAAACACGGAACTCTCACGGTTGGATTCATAGGTCTGGCGGAGTGCCTTAAAGCCCTTACCGGCAAGCACCACGGAGAGTCGAAAGAATCACAGATACTGGGTCTTGAGATCATAGGATATATGAGAAAGAGAATGGACGAAAAGTCCAGAAAGACAGGTCTGAACTGGTCGCTGATAGCGACTCCTGCGGAGGGCCTTTCCGGCAGATTTGTAAGGATAGATAAGGAAAAATACGGCATAATCGAGGGTGTTACGGACAGAGATTACTATACCAACAGTTTCCATATCCCTGTATACTACGATATCAACGCCTTTGACAAGATAAGGCTGGAAGCTCCTTACCACGCCCTTACCAACGGAGGACACATCTCATATATAGAGCTGGACGGAGACCCGCTGAAAAATCTCGACGCTTTTGAAAAAGTAGTGAGATTTATGAAAGAATCGGGAGTAGGCTACGGCTCCATAAACCACCCGGTGGACAGAGACCCGTGCTGCGGCTATACGGGAATCATCGACAACGAATGTCCTATGTGTCACAGAAAGGAAAGCGACGGCGATGTGGGCTTTGAAAGGATACGCAGGATAACCGGTTATCTGGTCGGAACCATGGATCACTGGAACAGCGCCAAGGCTGCCGAGGAAAGAGACAGGGTAAAACACGATGTCAGGACAGAACTTGAAAGAATTTGATACTATTAGAATAGCCGGGGTCGTGCGCGAGTCCATCGTTGACGGACCCGGACTGCGTCTCGCCGTATTCTGCCAGGGTTGTCCCCATGGATGCAAAGACTGCCATAACCCTGATACCCATGATTTCTGCGGCGGATACGACTGCGAGATTTCAAAGATAGTTGAAGCTGTCAAAGCCAATCCGCTTTTGGACGGAGTTACATTCAGTGGCGGCGAGCCCTTTTGTCAGCCGGCGGCCTTCTGCAGTCTGGCGGCGGCCCTCAAGGAAGCAAGGCCTGACTTAAACCTGATGGCCTACAGCGGATATACCTACGAAGAACTCACAGAGATGAAAGACATGGACGTAGACGAGCTGCTTTCAAAGATAGATCTCCTGGTGGACGGAAGATTTATCGCGGAGCAGAAAGATTTGACGCTTTTGTTTCGCGGAAGCTCCAATCAGCGCGTCATAGATATGAACCTTACACGCCAGAGAGGCGAGGTGGCTTTGGCGGAAAAATATGTGTAACAACGCATGCCGGCAATAAGAAAACAAAAAACAGGGCAGGAACCCTCCGGCCCGAAAAGGAAGTATAAGGGCAGAGGGAACCGGCATAAGGGAAGGAAAAGGACAGGCGTTTTTACCTGTCCTATCTTTATACGTCCAAACAGTTCAAATTCCGTCATACTAAGAGTGAGGCGGGAAACTGCGGAAGGGAACAAGCAGCGGAGAACAAAGAGGGAAGCAAGTAACGCGGAAGAACGGAGAGACAGGAGAAACGGACGGAGACATGCATAGACAACCGGCCTCGCCGCTTGACGAAACTTCGAACCTTTCGTCGGGCGGGCCACTGCGGGCGGCGCTCCCATAAATTTGGGGCGCCGCTTTTTTGCGTTTATTGAGTGCTATCAGTATTCGTCATACTAAAGATGTAGCATGAAAAGACGAAGGGCGTGAAAAAAGCAGTGGCCTACCTTGACGATAAAGAGGCGGCTAAAGGGTTCGAAGAGCAGCGGCCCCGTCCAGACGGATAATGGCGGCAAGGTGCGGGAGATTGACGTGCTTCCGGGAAAAGAAGAAGCGGTCTTGAAGTTTGCGGGAAATCCTGCCGGAAAGCCGGTCTTTGCTTCTGTCCCCTCCCACATGGACGTACACGGGTGCCGGAGGGAGTACGCCAACGCCATGTATCACAGCTATCAGGAAAAGCTGCGGAAAACAGAAGGAAGGGATTTCCGAAACCTCCCGCCCATATGGGAATTAAGGCCGGTGCGGAAACCAGACGGAACCTATCTCAAAAAGCCAGACGGGAGCCGCGTCAAAACATGACAGCTTGTACCTTCCTACTATCGGTGCAAGAAGGACAGGCGGGGCGTGGTCTACGACAAAAAGGTCATGCTGTATGTCAGCCGACAATTAGGTCATAACCGGATTTCCGTTATTGCCGGACACTATCTGGATAAGTAAATAACAGTCGGTAGGGAAAGAGAAACGGAGCTATCGGAATAAAAACAGCCGCGTGTGGAGAAAAACGGCAGTCATATCCGGATAACTATCTATAAAACCGCCGGAAGCTGGAAATTCCGTTTTTCTCCTGTGCAGGCCGTTTCCATTTGTTTTCCGCCTCTCTTCCCTGCATATTAAGTGGGAAGGGAGGTGGTTTTTTGGAATATGGATATATCCGCGTTTCCAGCACAGACCAGAACGAGGACAGGCAGCTCATAGCCCTGCATGGGAAAGGCATACCGGACAGCCGGATTTACATGGATAAGCAGTCGGGGAAAGACTTTAACCGGCCCAAATACAAGCGGCTGGTACGGAGGGTAAAACAGGGCGATTTGCTGTATATCCTGAGCATTGACCGCTTGGGCCGCAACTACCGGGAGATACAGGAGCAGTGGCGATTATTGACACAGGAAAAAGGCGTAGATATCTGCGTTTTAGATATGCCGCTTTTGGACACCCAGCAGGGAAAAGACCTGATGGGGACATTTATTGCCGATTTGGTATTGCAGATTTTATCTTTCGTGGCCCAGAGCGAACGGGAGAACATACGCAAACGGCAGGCGGAAGGGATTGCGGCGGCGAAAGCAAGGGGCGTTAAATTCAGCAGGCCGCCTGTCCCCTTGCCGGGCAACTTTTATGAGGTACACAGGGCATGGAGGGGTAAAAAAATGACACTCCGACAGGCGGCGGAAGCCTGCGGAATGCCGGAAGGCACATTCTATGCGAAAGCGGTCAAATTTGAAAAAGCCGATTAAATAAACTGCCTGAAACTTTGGAAAAACCTACTTTTGCAAAGTAGGAAAAAAGGGGTATGGCGAACGAAGAATTTTCCCTACAGGGTCTTGAAAAACGGCGTGATTTCTGGTATATTCAATGTGTATATTTAGGCATATGCTGACTTTGCAAAAGTAGACGATTGCAAAGCGGGAAAATTTAAATGCGTGCAGAGGGGAAGGAGATGAGTTGTGAACGGGACGAGCCTGTTTGAGTTCTTTGGCAAATCATCAATCAATAAAACGAAAGGAAGAAGCAGACAATGAAGAAAAGAAAATGGCTGGCAAGTTTGCTGGCGGTTGTCATGGTACTGGCAATGATGCCGACAATGGCATTTGCGGCAGGAGATACAGTAGAAGTATCTAATGGAATGACCTTTACAAGTGACACTACACAAAGTGACATTGACACGTGGGCCAATAGTGCAGCAATTATTACGAATAACACAGACGGAACCTACACTGTGACCCTGCAAAAGAATATTACCCTGCAACAAGGGGCAACGTCCCCGATTACATTTGGGAATTACTGGGATGCAGCCGGGGCAAAGCAGCCTACCATGATTTTGGATTTAAATGGCTTTACCGTGTCTGGAAAAACTATTGTTATCAGCAATATGGGAAATCTAATTATCCGGGACAGCAAAGGGACCGGAAAGGTTGTATACGATGGCGGGAAATATCTGGCGGCTGTTCAAAATGCTGGATATTCGCTGACCATTGAAGGCGGCACGTTTGAATGCAATGGTGCAAACAGCGCAGCCTATAATGCGGCAATTAGCGCAGCAGCGTCTACCAAAACAGTGGTCAACGGCGGCGTCTTTGATGGAAATGGTGCAGGTGCGTTGATTGCATACGGAGATGTGATCGTAAATAGCGGAACTTTTAATGGCGCCTATGGGGTTGTCTCGAAAAAGGCGAGCAATAGCTCAGGAAACATTATATTCCCGGAGACATCTACTGCTGTCGTTAATGCTGAAAAAATGGCTTTTGTGGTGCAAGGGGACGACACGGCAGCCGGAACCATCTCAGCTAACGGCGGAACCTTTAATGCGCCCAATGTTGTAGGTAAGATCGGCAATGTAACGCCGCAAGATCAGGTTGTGATTGCCGGAGGTAGCTATAACCGCAGACCCTTCTGCTTTTGTCGCTGACAATACAGCACTGATAGGACTCACAAACAATGGAACTACCCAGTACGCTGCTGGCGGTGACGCTCAAATCATGGCTGATTCAGCAAAAGAGGGGGATACTATTACTGTTCTCCAGGGAGATAAAATTACAGTACCGGATAAAGTAACGGTAAAAAACCAAACCGGCAGTGAAATTACTGTGAATGGTGAAACTGTCCAAAATGGCGCTGAAATAGAAGCTCACGTACACAATTATAGTACAGAATGGAAGTTTGACGATACAAACCATTGGTACGAATGCTCCTGCGGAGATAAGACGGATATAGCCGCCCATACTTTTAAGTGGATTACCGATGAGGAAGCTACCGCGACCGAAGCAGGCAGCAAACACGAGGAGTGCACCGTCTGCGGTTATGCGAAGGCAGCAGTAGAAATCCCTGCAACGGGAACAACAGAACAACCTACCAAACCGTCTACCGACGCTCCGCAGACCGGAGACAACAGCAATATGATTGTTTGGGTTGCTGTTATGCTCATGGCCGGCGCTGGAATGGCGGGCACCATTGTTTACAGCAGAAAGAGAAAGCACAGCAGATAATTAAGGCATAATAGGCCGGGGTACGGATATTCGGTATCTGTCCCCCGGTTTTTCTATCCCATTTCAGTATCCGGCATACTAAATACAGGAAGGATACTCTTCCAAAGAAACAGCCGGAAACCTGACGGGGTAACATGGGAAAGACCTTTTCGCGGAAACAAGGGATAAATCCGGCGGAAAGGAGGCCAGATGGAGCATAACAGGAAAGAGCCGCAGGAATATCTTTACAAAACGATGGAGATACAGAAAGGCGGCGCAACTTTTCTTGTGAACCTGTACCTCCCCACAACGGGGACGGGCAGCCTGAAAAGCCGCCTCTTGCGCCTGATGGAACAGGATTTGGAACGGCAGGGAAACCAAACAGAAAAATACACGCTATTGTATGGCAGGCTGTCCAACGAGGACAGCCGGGAAAGCACCAGCCTGAGCATACAGCACCAGGAGGAAATGCTGCGGGACTATGCGGCAAAACAGGGCTTTTCAAACGTCCTGTTTCTGTATGACGATGGTATTTCCGGGACAAAGACCAATCGCCCCGGCTTTCAGAAGGTCATGGCAATAATACGGGAGGGACAGGCCGCAACGCTGATTGTGACCGACCTGACCCGCCTGTACCGCAACCAGTCGGAAGCCAATAACCTGTTGGAAATCGTCTTTCCCGCGCTGGGTGTGCGCTCTATCGCCATTACCAACAACTACGACAGCGCCACCAACACGGAGAGCGACGAGGATTTAGCCATGTTCTCCAACCTGTTTAACGAGTGGTATCCCCGGCAGACCAGCCGGAAGATCAACGCCGTTATTCAGCACAAGGCGGAAAAGGGTGTGCGGATTGCCTCCATTCCTCCCCTACGGCTACCAGAAAGACCCGGCGGACAGGTTCAAAATCATTCCCGACCCCGGAGGCGGCGGAACAGGTGCGGCATATCTTCCGCCTGTGCGCTTCGGGCATGGGGCCGGAGCAGATTGCAAAGCGGCTGGAACAGGAAAGAATACTTGTGCCTACAGAATACGCCTACCGCAAGTTTGGGCGGGGCCATTCCAGCCGCAACCCGGACTTTCCCTATCGGTGGTCGGGAAGCAGTGTAGCGGATATACTGGAAACCCCGGACTATATCGGCATACAGACAAGCTGCAAGACGCACAAGCCTTCCTACAAAAGCGACCTTGTAGTCGAGGTGCCGGAGGAAGAACGCTACCGGGTGGAAAACGCCCATGAGCCGATTATTGACCGGGAGCTGTGGGACATTGTGCAGCGGGTACGGGAAAACAAGCGGCGGCCCACCAAGCTGGGGGGGAAAATGGATATGCTGGCGGGCATGGTACAGTGCGCCGACTGCGGCAGCACCCATTACCTTTGCCGGTGCGGGAGCTGGGACGAGAGCCAGTACAGCTATCTGTGCGGGCGGTATCACAGGCACAAGGAAACATGCACGCCCCACACGGTAAAAGCCCTGTACCTGCGGGAAACGGTACTGAAAGCCATACAGGACGCCTGCGCTGCGGTGCAAAAAGACCGGGAAGCCTTTATCTCCCATCTGACGGCGAAGAAATCCGGGCAGTTGAAAAAGGAGCTGGCGGTAAAGCGGAAGGAGCTGGAACAGGCGAAAAAACGGCAAGCAGAGCTGGACAACCTGATAGCCGCTACCTTTGAGAAGCTGGCAACCGGCATACTCACAGACGGACAGTTCAAGCAGTTAAACGGGCGGTATCTGGCGGAGCAGGAAGCCTTGAAGGGGCATATTTCCCGCTTGGAAACCGAGCTTGCCGGACAGCAGGACGAGCTGGACAGCGTGGGGAACTTCCTCGCCATTGTTGACCGGCATTTAGAGATGCCGGAGCTGACCCCGGAAATCCTGCGGGAGTTTGTCCACCACATCACGGTGCATGAGCGCGACGGCGCTTACAGGAAGAAGTTTTACACACAGAAGATTGACATTCACTTCAACTACATTGGGACAATACAATAGAGCAGGACACGTTTTGCGTGTCCTGCTCTACCGAAAATCGTTACTTCCCTATCATGCCGGGGCTAAAACTGCCCTGTTTTATTTTCGCTATTCTTCGCCTTTTATCTCCATATTTTCCAAAGCGTACTGCAGAGCCAGTCCTATAAGTTCATTGCGGGATCTGTTGGTGGTTTTAGAAAGGTCGTTATATTTTTCCTGCAGAGAACGGTCTATTCTTATTGTCATAGTCACTGATTTATCTTCTTTTTGTATAACAACGAACTTATTCATATTACCCCTCCTTTAAGTAATCAATTATATTATAGATATAATGGGGCAAACCAATCTATAACACAAAATACAGTGAAAAATCAATGGATTTTTAAAGTGGAATGTGATATACTGAACTAAACAAATAACCTGTATATAATAAGCAAGAAATTATATGAAAAAGGTTTTAGCATTATTGATGTCGCTTTTGATGGTATTTGCTTGCGCGTCATGCAGCTCAGAAGACTCGGGAGATGGAGAAGCTGAAAAGAAGACAAGCTTTGCCGTAGGAGAGACTGCAGATATCGACGGAGCAAAATATACCGTAACGGATGTGGAATATTCGCAGGGAGACGAGTGGGACACTCCTGCCGAGGGAAAGGAATATGTCATAGTCAGCATTTCCATTGAAAACGGCAGAGATGAAGATCTGTCATACAATGTTTTCGACTGGGCCATGATAAACGGAGAGGGTCAGGAGGATACGGAATCCATAACTATCATAGATACGGACACTAACCTCGGTTCAGGAGACCTCAAGCCAGAAGGAACAAAGAGCGGAACCATTGTGTTTGAAGAGCCGAAAGACACAGAATCGCTGACTCTCGTATATTATGAAAATTTCCTGATAGACGAGGAGCCTGCTTTTGAAGTAGTTATAAAATAGTTACAGAATAAAAGAGAGATTGAGGCGGAAGCTGAGGACACCATGGCTTCCGCTTTTTTATAAACAAGCAATTGCAGACGAAAGCCGTTTTGTTCCAGAAAATAAGGATATTTCCAAAAAATTTTTGAAAAAATATCTAAAAAATGACTGCTGCAGCTAAAAAAGTGCTTGAACAGCCTCATTCCTTATGATATAATAACATTCGTTCGAGTGTGCATAGAAGCGCTCAATATGTAAATTAACAATGAAAACTAGCTGATAAAAGCTGCTTAATATACTAAGAGGAGGTGCGGTAGATGTCAAGAAAGTGCGAGATTTGTGGTAAGGGTCAGGTATCAGGAAACGCTGTATCCCACTCCAACAGACATACCAGAAGAAAATGGAATGCTAATATCCAGACTGTAAGAATTGCTGAGGAGAATGGCGCAGTAAGAAAAGCTAATGTATGTACAAAGTGTCTTAAATCAAATAAAGTAAACCGTGCCATCTAATTCAATGATTACCGAGAAGAACCGCTTTCAGCGGTTCTTTTTGTGTGCAGACGGTGTCTTATCCTGTCCTGAGAGGGAGTTTTAATTTGTGAAGCTAAGGGGAGCTTAATGTAAAATATTGACAGTAAAGATTAAAGAATGTATAATAACACCACAGATTTCGTTATAGCGCTTATCACGCTTCTTATGAAAAGCGATAAGTAAAGCAAAACCGCCAAACTCAAAGTTTGACGGCTCATACTATGTACTTAGGACTGGACCGCCATACCAAAAGCGGCAATCTTTCTTATTGAGTAATATATATCATATTTTTGATACATAAGTAAAGTATATTGCAATAATGGGATAATAATGATATTATGTGTTAAATAAACAACAAACAATAAAAAGAAAGGGTGGTAGAAAAATGAAAAGATTAGCAGTAATATGTATGGTAATGCTTTTGATTTTGTCCACCACTATATTTACTTGGGCAAATGAAGCTGGTGCAGATCTTTCTACAAAAACTGTTGAATTTGGGAAAGATTGTGATGTAGTTATTTCTCAGTATGATAATTCCGGCGCACCATCACAAAATATTGATGGCAAAATTGTGACTAAAATTTAGAAGAATTTAGATGATTTTTTTAAATTTGAAACACATAATAATAGTATTTCAATTGATGGAGATGTGAATTATTATATAATTGAAGAAAGTTTAGGAACAATTGAATCGTTAAGATCTGCCAGTTTAATTTCAGCCAAAGAATATAATGATCTTATTCAAATGGGTAAAGATACTGATATAGAGATGTATGCGACAACCTCTTATGCTGTAATAGATAATGTTGTTGTTCGTTCAACAGCATCAACAGGAAGTGTTTCCGATTCCGAAAGAGTTACAGGAAGACATGTTCTAAAAGGGACGATTCAGTTTTATAAGTTAAAGGGAACAGGAATATCCAGCACCTTTGTTGGCGTTAAACCATATAAGGTGGCTTCCCATATAGTAGAGTCACCATCAGGTACTCAGCTCACAAAGCATAGAGGCTCTTTAGAATTACAAGGTGTAGCATATAAATACCCGACTTCTAATTCTCCTATAAACGGACCTTATCAAGTAAGAAATTATGCTTATGCACTAAATTGGACAGAACAATTCAGTTCTGTTACAGGTTTACAGGACTATTATTATTTGGCAGATGATTCCGCAACTGTTAAATTTACTCATAGCATTGCATATGTATTAAATGGAAAATATCCGGGAGAAGCATCATTTGCAACATATGTAAATGTTAACTAAAAGAGGTGAGAGTCGTATGAAACATGCACATGGATTTTTCCTTGCGTTGGCCATACTCATAATGCCTAATGCAGCGTACTATGCTTTTAACTGGTTGCTCGTCCTTAAGCGACAGATAAATGAGGAAAACTTCCTTCGATTACCGCTGTATGTCGACTATATACCAGAAGCTATAATCCTTGTAGCCATGTGCCTTTTAATTATTTATGCGGTAAAAGACTTCACAAGGGCGGGGAAGTATGGCTATATGGCGGCGCCGACTATACTGCTTACCAACCTTGCAATAAACAGCGTCGTGTTTATGAGCATAGGCATGCCTCAATACTTCGGCATGGGTTATACGATGTTTCAATGGTACAGGGCGGTGGTGTGGTTCTTCATCATAGGAAGTACTCTGTATGGAATTGTCGCCAAAAAGAAGTAAAAACAGCTTATACGACCGAAAGCCTGCTTTCCATTACAAGAGGGAGAGCAGGCTTTTTTGCTATCTGAAAACAGAACCTTACTTCGTTCATAAAAAGTCACAAAATGCAGTATTTTCCTTGTAAACCGACACAAAAAGTAGTACAATATAATGTAAAATAAAATGCCTGTATTATGTATAAAAGACAATTTTGAATCAGAGCACAGCTTTCAGCAGGTTTGCTTGTCTGAGACAAAGCGGAGGATTGTTAAAATATAGGAACGACCGGAAACGTAAGAAAAGAGGTTTTGAAATTATGAGTCAATCATTCAAGAGGGTACTGGCAGGGCTGGGACTGATAATAACGTTTTTTGCCTGGTATGTCAGCATATTTGGGATAGGATCCATGAATTCTGCCAAAGATGCTTTAAAGTATGGTCTCGATATAAACGGAGGCGTATATGTAGTAATGGAAGCCCAGACAGATCTTGAAGGAGAAGAACTCAGAAGTCTCATGGAGCAGACCAGAGCCGTCATAGATAATCGTGTCAATCAGATGGGAGTCGCAGAGTCGTCTGTCACCATAGAAGGCAGCGACAGAATAAGAGTGGAGATACCGGGAGCAGAAGACGCAGATGAGGCGATAAAGGCAGTGGGCAAGACTGCTCAGCTCAAATTCGTATTGGCTGACGGCAGCCTGGTAGTAGACGGAAGTCACGTAAAAGACGCCCAGATAGCCACAGACGGTTCCCACTACAAGATAGAACTGGAGTTTGACAGCGAAGGAGCTTCCCTCTTTGAAGAGGGAACCAGAACTGCTCTTAATAAAACCGTTACACCGTCCATAGAGGGGATGACTGCAGACCAGATAGCTATAGTGCTGGATGATGAAATAATCGTTCATCCTAACGTACAGCAGGTGATTTCCGGAGGACAGTGTGAAGTTACCGGAGGCTATACAAAAGAGGAAGCGTCTACTACAGCCGCTCTCATCAGGGGAGGCGCTCTGCCTGTAGACCTGGTGGAAGTACAGTCGTCTGTACAGGCGGCTTCTATCGGGGCCGATGCTTTGGATAAGTCCATAATAGCAGGCGCCATCGGCATAGGAATAATATTCATATTGATGATAGTCTTTTACGGACTGCTGGGTCTGGTGGCCGATATTGCTCTCATGCTTTATATAGCCATGTTCATATGGTCCATGTCTCTTTTCAATGTTGTCCTCACACTTCCGGGAATTGCGGCCCTCATACTGTCCATAGGTATGGCGGTAGACGCCAACGTAATAATTTTCGCCAGGATAAAAGAAGAGATATGCGCAGGAAAGAGTATAAGAGTTTCTGTTCAGGCGGGCTTTAAAAACGCTTTATCCACTGTTTTAGACGCTCAGATCACGACCTTGATTGCGGCGGTCGTATTATATGAGGTGGGAACCACGTCAGTAAAAGGTTTTGCCCTCACTCTGATGATAGGTATCATCATAAGTATATTTACGGCGGTGATAATAACGCAGCTGTTTATTTCGCTTCTGGCAGAGAGCAAAAAGTTTTCTAAAAACAAGTACTTCGGAGTCAATGAAGACGGAACTCCGAAGCAGTTTCTTCACAAGACTTTTTCATTCATCAGACATAGAAAAGTATTTTATATCATCAGCGCTGGAATAATAATCATAGGTTTTGCGGTTACCTTTGTCAGAGGAATGAATTACGGAATCGATTTCACAGGCGGAACCATGATACAGGTTGATCTGCATGAACAGGTAGCCATATCTGAAGTGGAAGAAGCTGTAAAAGAGTATGATCTCAATCCGTCGATAATCTACTCGGGAGAAGGAAACGAGCAGGTAGTCATAAAGACTATAGAAGCTCTTGATACTGATCAGAGGGCAGAAGTTGTAAAGACTCTCGAAGAAAACTTCGGAATAACCGATGAAGATGTATTAGCTTCGGAGCAGTTTGGACCTTCTGTAGGAGACGAACTTAAGCTCAATGCGGTAAAAGCGGTAGCCATCGCCTCCGTGGGAATGCTCATATATATCATTTTCCGATTCAAGTCATGGAAATACGGCCTTTCAGCTATCGCAGGAGTAGTTCATGACGTGCTGTTAGTGATAGCTTTTTACGGTATTTTCGGATTTACGGTAAACAATCCTTTCATTGCGGCAATACTTACGTTAGTAGGCTATTCCATAAACGATACTATAGTTATTTTTGACAGGATAAGAGAAAATACTGGGTTATATAGAAAAGCAGGCCTTGAGGCCAATATAGACAACAGTATAAACAGCACTCTCAACAGAACCATAATGACGTCTCTCACCACCCTCGTAGTGATGATTCCTCTGTGTATAATGGTCTCGTCTTCCATCAGGGAATTTATAATCCCTCTGATGGTAGGCATAATCGTTGGATGCTATTCGTCTATATTCGTATGCAGCCCTCTTTATTATGATTTATGCAAGAGCGGAGAGGAATCTAAATATACTAAACAGATAAAGAGAAAGAATAAAAAGAAATAAAAATCAGAAGCAGCACAGGAGTTTTATTTGATGGAAAACAGAGAAGAATTTTTACAAGAATTGCTGAATATAAACTCTAAATACGACACCGAACTGATAGGAAAGGCTTACGATAAGGGAAGGGAACTTCACGACGGACAGCTCAGAAAGAGCGGAGAACCTTACTTTATCCATCCGATCAACGTGGCGCTCATACTGGCCAGACTAGGAATGGACGAGGCGACTATCATCGGTGGGCTTCTGCATGACGCTGTCGAGGATACCGATTATACGAGAGAAGAGTTGGTAGCCGATTTCGGAGAAGAGATAGCTCTCCTGGTAGACGGCGTCACTAAACTGGGAACCATCAAATTTGAATCCAAAGAAGAAATACAGGCAGAAAATTTCCGCAAGATGTTTCTGGCCATGTCCAAGGATATAAGAGTCCTCATAATAAAATTGGCCGACAGACTTCATAACATGCGCACCATAGAATTCATGAAGCCAGCCAAGATAGAAGAAAAATGTAAAGAGACGCTGGAGGTATATGCGCCTTTGGCCAGCAGACTGGGTATTTCCACGGTAAAGTTCGAGCTGGAGGATATAGCTCTTAAATACCTTCATCCTAAGGAATTTAAAGATCTGCAGGAGAAAGTCAGCTTGAGAAGGTCTCAGAGAGAGGACACTATAAATACTGTCATCGGAGAGATAAAAGAGTCTCTGGACGACATGGATCTTCACTATGAAATATACGGAAGAGCCAAGCATTTTTACAGCATATATAAGAAGATGAAGTACCAGAAAAAACAGATAGATGAGATCTTCGACCTTATAGCTGTAAGAATTATCGTAGATACCGTAAAAGACTGCTATGCCGTCTTAGGCATAGTCCACACCATGTGGAAACCTATACCGGGAAGATTCAAGGACTATATCGCCATGCCTAAGCCGAATATGTATCAGTCCCTCCATACCACGGTGATAGGAGACAACGGAGAGCCTTTTGAAATTCAGATAAGGACTCATGAGATGCACGAAGTGGCTGAATACGGTATAGCGGCTCACTGGAAATACAAGGAGGGAGATACGTCCGGCAAGGCTTCTTCTGATGATATAAAGCTTGCATGGCTTAGACAGTCTCTCGAGTGGCAGCAGGACATCAATGATCCCAAGGTATTTTTAGAGACTATGAAGATGGATCTGTTTGCGACTCAGGTATTCGTGTTCACCCCTAGGGGAGATGTGATAGAACTTCCGGCAGGATCTACTCCTCTGGATTTCGCATTTAAGATTCATTCGGCCATAGGATGCAAGTGCGTCGGAGCTAAAGTTAACGGTAAAATGGTTACTATAGATCACACTCTTCAGAACGGAGATATCGTCGAGATAGTAACCTCTTCAAATTCCAGCGGTCCCAGCGTAGACTGGCTTAAGATAGCCAAGAGCTCCAACGCCAGAAACAAGATAAGAGGATGGCTAAAAAAAGAAAATAAGTCTGATAATATAGATAAAGGTAAAGATCTTTTAGATAAATCCATCAGGAAAAAAGGATACGATCCCGTTCTCTGCGCCAAGTCAGCTTATATCAACAGAGCGATGAAAGCTATGAACTTTGCCAGCAGCGACGAGGGATTCGCTCAGCTGGCAAGCGGCGGTTCTCTGATGAGCAAGTTCTGTAATCTGCTTTTCTCTTATTATAACGAGGACAATAAAGCAGATATTAAGACAGACGAAGCGGTCATGGAAGACATAAAGGCTGCGGAGGCTAAACGTCAGAAGGCGGCTGAACATAAGAAAAAGGACAGTCCCGGAGTAATAGTAAAGGGAACGGACAATTTGATGATAAAGCTGGCCAGATGCTGCAACCCTGTACCGG
>OLRX01001416.1_pt1 | contig 18050 bp, 21 predicted proteins | sample 1672991 | NCBI WGS metagenome assembly OLRX01 (sample SAMEA3136744, study PRJEB25190) | human gut metagenome | biome: human gut; feature: human-associated habitat; material: faeces | place: Austria | collected 2013
TGCCGATGATAATTTACTACGGCCTTAAAATCATCAGCCCATCCGTATTCTTACTGACTGCGAGCATCATTACGGCCATAATAGGAATAGCGACAGGAAGCTCATGGTCTGCTGCGGGAACTGTCGGCGTGGCGCTGATGGGAATCGGCGCAGGTCTTGAGGTCAATCCGTCGATGACGGCCGGGGCAATAATTTCGGGAGCATATCTTGGAGACAAGATGTCGCCTATGTCAGACACTACAAACCTGGCTCCTGCCGTATCTGAGGCGGATTTGTTCGATCACATAAAAGCAATGGTATACACCACTTTCCCGGCATTCCTGATTTCGCTTGTCGTATACGGAGTGCTCGGGATGAAACATTCATCAGGAGCAGTTGAAAGCGAAGCAGTGGCGGCCACTCTCAAAGCTATAGAAGATAATTTCAACATGAATATCTGGCTTTTGCTTCCTGCTGTAGCTGTAATAGTGATGGCAGCCAAAAAATGTCCATCCATCCCTACTCTTTTAGTGTCCACCCTTGTCGGCGTGATTCTGGCGCTTATATTCCAGGGAGAGGGATTCGGGGAAATAACCAATATACTGAATTCGGGATTCAGCATTGAAACCGGAATAGAAGAGTTTGACACGCTGATGAGCAGAGGGGGACTTCAGAGCATGCTTTCTACCGCAGCCCTCGGAATTCTCGGTATGCTCTATGGCGCTATAATGGAAAAGACGGGACTGCTCAACGCATTCCTGACTGCGATAAAACCTCTGATAAAAAACCTCGGAGGCCTGGTACTTGCAGTTGTGCTTACGTGTACTCTTCTGCTTGCTGCTACTGCCAGCCAGACTCTGGCTATCATTGTCGGCGGAAGAATGTTCGTTACTGAATTCAGAAAACGCGATCTGCTGCCTCAGACTCTTTCAAGGACTCTTGAAGACAGCGGAACAATTATATCGCCGCTCATACCATGGAGCCTTTGCGGAGCATACATGGCGGGAACTCTCGGCGTATCAACGGTCGCCTACCTGCCGTTTGCAGTATTCTGCTGGATAGACCCTATAATAGCGGTGATCTACGGATTTACAGGAAAGTTCTTTTGGAAAACCGGAGAAAAGAACAGCATACGTACATATCGCCCTCTTACTTTGGAGGAAACAGAACGACTGAAGAGCAGAGGAAAAAATAAAAAATAGCTAACGCCGGGACGGCAAAATCGACCGGCAAAAGCCCTTGACCTGAGCCCCTGGCCTGAGCAAGGGCTTTTACTTTGACAAAGCTTCGCAGCCTTTGTTCGAGATTTTTATTAAAATAGTATAATGAATTTGTGAAAAATAGGTGTTGACAGAGAAATTTTAACTGTGATAAAATTATATTTTTTCTTAGAGCCTTGACATAAAAGCCGGATTTCTTTTATACTAAATTTAGGTATGCAAGGGAAGGAGCGCGCCATGTTCTCTGTCGGTGATAAGATCGTCCACCCTGTGCACGGGGCAGGCATCATTCAGAAAATTGAAGAGAGAAAGATTTTGGGAGAAGTTAAGCAATACTACGTTTTAAAATTACCGTGCAGCGATATGGACGTGATGATTCCCATAGATTCCGAGACGTCGGTGGGAATACGCCGGATAGTGGACAAGACTGCCATAGACGAAGCGGTCAATATACTGAAAGATAAAAGCTCATCCATGGACGGAAACTGGAACCGCAGATGCAGGGACAACATGGAAATGCTCAAGACAGGCGACATTTTGAAAGTGGCGGAAGTAGTCCGCAACCTTACCCGCATAGACAGGGAGAAAAAGCTTTCCGCCGGTGAAAAGAAGATGCTGTCAGGAGCCAAAGAAATTCTCGTAAGCGAGATCATTTTGACATGCGGTATCTCGGAAAAAGAGGCTTCCGACATGGTAGAGCGCGCCATCTGATAAAGGGACATTTATTTACCTAGCGCATACCGGAAAAAATTTATAGAGAAAGGGGGAAAAGGAGATGTTTAAAAAACTGTTCAGGGGAATCTTCACCGCAGTAGGCATGCTTGTAGGATACGGACTGTTTGCTCTGTTCAACAATTTTGCTGTCGAAGAAGCCAAGACTAATCCGGATTATATGGTACTTTCCAAGATGGGAGCTCTTGGAATGGGAATTGTTTTCGCAATTATATTTGGAATTTTATTTTATAGAATAGCCCCGGCACTTGGTAAGACAGGCAACAAGATGGCTACCAACATAGGCAAGGACCTGCAGAGCGTTTCAGCCAACGACCTGCTTGCAGGCGTAGTCGGAATGATAATCGGTCTTGTCATAGCTTTCCTGCTGACAAAGATATATCAGGACATAGTTTCGCCGGCCATATACGTGACTCTGACGATATGCAGCTATGTGCTGCTGGGTTTCCTCGGCGCCGTAGTAGGAAGCAAAAAAGGCTCGGAACTGATTGTAAGGTCGATTGCCCAGAAAGCCACGCTTACACAGAAGCAGCAGGAGGAAGAAAACGACTACGCTTACAATGCCAAGGACAGAAAAAAGGCTAAAGTTCCGAAGATCCTCGATACGAGCGTCATAATAGACGGCAGGATACTGGAAATAATCAAGACCGGATTTATGGAAGGACCTATAGTTATTCCGGAATTCGTATTGGTGGAACTGCGTCATATAGCCGATTCATCGGACGCGCTCAAGAGGACAAGAGGAAGAAGAGGGCTTGATATTCTCAACAAGATACAGGAAGACTACGGCATAGAAATTTATAATTCCGATTCGGAAAAAGCGCTCAAGGAAATCCCGGAGGTAGACGTAAAGCTTCTTAAGCTGGCGCAGATAATGAAGGGAAAAGTCGTTACCAACGATTTCAATCTCAATAAAGTGGCTGCCATCAAGGAAGTTCCGGTGCTCAACATAAACGAGCTGGCCAACGCCCTTAAGCCGATGGTTATCCCGGGAGAGAGAATGACCGTCACATTGATAAAGCAGGGCAAGGACCCTAGCCAGGCCGTCGCTTACCTGGACGACGGAACTATGATAGTCGTCGAAAACGGACGCAAACAAATAGGCAATACCGTAGATATTCTGGTGACCAGCGTGCTGCAGACGGCCGCAGGAAGAATGATTTTCGGAAAAGTTACCAAATAGCCGACGCAATATTGGCTTTGAAAATCCGCCAAATAGCCGCCGCGTGCAATTTACGGCTTGCAACTTACAAACCGCGGGGGAATATATGTTTCAGGATAAAAAAGTTACAGCTATTATTACAGCAGCCGGAAAGGGAAGCCGAATGAAGGCTTCCCTTCCTAAGCAGTTTCTCGCTTTGAACGGCCGCACCATACTCGAAAACGCCATAGAGCCGTTTCAAAAGTCGTCTCACGTAGACGATATTCTTGTAGTTGCAGGCAAAGGTTTTGAAGAACTGTGCCGAGAGAAATGCAGCCATTTTTCAAAGGTCAGGAAAATATTGACCGGCGGAAAGGAACGGCAGGACTCGGTCGATGCCGCGCTCAGGCAGGCAGAGGAGGGCTACGTACTGATACATGACGGCGCGCGGCCATACGTCACCGGGGATATCATAGACGGTGTTCTGGAAGCCGCCTCGAAAACGGGAGCCGCGGTTCCCTGCGTTCCGGTAAAGGAAAGCGTAAGGCAGCTGTGCAGTGGTGAAAAAGAGGATTCAGATGAACTTCGGCACAATGCGCCGACCAACTGGAGTATAGACAGAAGCTCGCTCTATACCGTGCAGACTCCCCAGTGCTTTGAGACGGGACTGATCAAGGAAGCTTTTAGAAAAGCCTATGAGGACGGTTTTTACGGAACAGACGACGCAAGCCTGGTCGACAGGCTGATTGCAGGAACTTTAGAAGCGAAAAATTCGGAAGTGAAAAATCCGGAGACGGAGACTTCGCATAAAAAAATAACAGCAAAAGTGACCCTGACTGAGGGAAGCTACAGCAATATAAAAATCACCACCAGGGAGGATTTGCCCATGGAATTCAGAGCAGGCTCCGGATACGACGTTCACCGGCTTGCAGAGGGAAGAAAATTGATATTGTGCGGCGAGGAAATCACGTTTGAAAAGGGGCTTTTAGGCCATTCAGACGCGGATGTGGCCGTTCACGCCCTCATGGACGCGATGTTGGGCGCTGCCGGACTGGGAGACATCGGCAGACATTTTCCCGATACAGACATGAAATATAAAGACATTTCCAGTATGAAGCTTCTGAAAGAAGTGAAAGCCCTACTCGAGGAAAAGGGCTGGACCCTGAACAACGCCGACATAACCATCATGGCGCAGAGGCCCAAGCTGCTTCCACATATTGAGAAGATGAAACTCAATGTGGCGGAAGCCTTGGAAAAAGATGTTTCATGCATTAACGTCAAAGCGACGACTACGGAAAAGCTTGGCTTTGTCGGAAGAGAAGAGGGAATCGCCGCTGAAGCGGTATGCATATTGACCAGAAATTAAGAATGTCAGAGCAGAGTTAGAGCAGAACTTTCTGACATTTCATAAACCATAGAAGCAAAAGGAGACTCAAATGAAACTTTCAAAGATGCATATAAAAACTTTAAGAGAAGTACCGGCGGAAGCGGAAATACCAAGCCACATCCTGCTTCTGCGCACAGGAATGATAAGAAAACTGGCTTCGGGAATCTACGGCTTCATGCCTTTCGGCTGGAGATCGATCAAGAAAATCGAAGATATCGTAAGAGAAGAGATGGACGCTGCCGGTGGGCAGGAGATACACATGTCCGCTGTTCAGCCCGCTGAGCTCTGGCAGGAGTCAGGCCGCTGGTCCGCCTACGGTCCTGAGCTTTGGCGCATAAAAGACAGAAACGGCAGAGATTTCTGCCTCGGGCCTACCCATGAAGAGATTTTTACCGATATAGTAAGAAACGACGTTTCTTCCCACAGGCAGCTGCCTATGAATCTGTACCAGATACAGATAAAGTACAGGGACGAAGCAAGACCTAGATTCGGCCTCATGAGAAGCAGGGAGTTCATCATGAAGGACGCATATTCCTTCGATAAGGATTTTGAGGGTCTTGATAAGAGCTACAAGGAAATGTACGACGCTTACGACAGGATATTCACCAGATGCGGACTGACTTTCAGAGCTGTGGAAGCCGACACGGGAGCCATCGGGGGAAGCAATTCCCATGAGTTTACCGCCCTTTCAGAAGTCGGAGAAAGCGAAGTCGCATACTGCGAAAAATGCTCCATGGCCGCCACGGTGGAAAGAGCCGAATGCGTAGACGCGCCGGCTGAAACGGATGAAATGCTGCCTCTTGAAGAGGTGCACACTCCGGGAACCAAGACTATAGAAGAAGTGGCGGGCTTCCTGTGTCTTGAAAAGAGCAGGACCATAAAGGCTCTTCTGTTTGTCACCTACGGCGACGATGGCGAGGAAAAAGAATACGTGGCCGCTTTTATCAGGGGTGACAGAGAACTGAACATGATAAAGCTGGTCAACGCCCTCGGCATACCTGAGCACGCCATAGGCTTTGCCGACGAAAACAAGATGGCTGAGAGGACCGGCTGCGTAGGCGGATTCACAGGCCCTATTGGACTCCACGACTGCAAAATAGTGGTGGACAGCGAGCTTACAGGACTGAAAAACCTGTGTGCCGGAGCTAACAGGGAAGACTACCATGTTAAAAACGTAAATTACGGAAGAGATTATAAAGGTGATATAGTTACTGATATAAAGACGCTCAAAGAGGGCGACCCGTGCCCTGTATGCGGCGCTCCTGTAAAGCATGCCCGCGGCATAGAAGTAGGTCAGGTCTTTAAATTGGGAACCAAATATTCAGAGGCCATGAACGCCACGTATAAAGACGAGAACCAGCAAGATCAGTACATCGTCATGGGCTGCTACGGCATCGGCGTTACCAGAACTCTTTCGGCCATAGTTGAGCAGAATCACGATGACAACGGTATAATCTGGCCTATGTCGGTGGCTCCTTACCATGTTATCATCACTCTGGTCAAACCTGGAGATGCAGAGCAGGAAGCTGTCGCAGATAAGATTTACAAGGAACTGCTGGCGGCAGGGGTTGAAGTCCTGCTGGATGACAGAGACGAAAGACCGGGCGTCAAATTCAAAGACGCCGACCTCCTGGGCATACCGCTGAGAATCACGGTGGGAAAACGCGCCGCCGAGGGGATTGTGGAATATAAGCTCAGGAGAGAAAGTGAAAAAGAGGAAAAGACGGCGGAAGAGGCCGTAAAAGAGGCCATAGCCCTGGTCAACGCAGAAAAGAGAGGATAAAAGCTATTTCAGAGGACATAGATGGGTAAGGTAAAAGCATTTTTCAGAGAAAATATCTATATGAGTCTTTTTCTGTGCTTTTTCAAATTGGGAATAGTCACCGTAGGAGGGGGAATGGCTATGGTCCCGCTGATGCAGGAAAAGATATGCGATAAGCAAAAATGGATGTCGGAGGAAGAGGTTCTGGACTGCATAGCTGTCAGCCAGGGGCTTCCCGGCGTTATCGCCATAAACATGGCGACTTATGTGGGATATTTTAAAAAAGGGTTTTGGGGAGCTCTTATGGCTACTTTCGGAGTCATATTGCCATCGTTTGTGATAATCATTTTGGTGGTATGTTTCTTAGAGGAGGTTGGCGGCAATCCGTATATCGGAGGTGCGCTTGAAGGCGTCAAGGCCGCGGCCACCGGACTCATAGCCTACGCCGCATGGAAGATGGGCAAGCAGACCCTGGGCGGAGCTTTCCAGTGGATCGTAGCCGCAGCAGCTTTTCTGGCGATAGGCATTTTCGGTGTCAATGCGGTCTGGGTCATACTGGCCGGAATCCTCATAGGAGAAATATATTTTACCGCCGGCAAAGCGAAGCAGAATAGAGGCGGACAGCAGAGCCCGAAGGCAGAGGAGGAAGAAAACGATGGAATTGATAGCTAAGCTTTTCCTGACCTTTGCCAAGATCGGTCTCATCGGCTTCGGCGGAGGCATGGCCATATTGCCCCTCATATATCAGAGCGTATCTGAGTTCAACAGCATAGACCCGGACGAATTTGCCAATCTGTTCGCCATATCTCAGGCGACGCCTGGACCTCTGGCTGTAAACGCGGCGACTTTTACAGGCTTTGAAACGGCAGGAGTTGCCGGGGCGCTGGCAGCTACCATCGGAGTAGCTTTTCCCACGTTCATCCTGGTGGCGGTATGCGTAAAATTTCTCAACAAATATCAGGAAAGCAAGCTTGTACAGGGGGCTTTTGTGGGTATAAGACCTGTAGCGGTTGGAATGATCATGGCAGGCTTTTTAATGATCGCCGAAACATCGCTGTTTTCGGGGAATTTTTCCGACTTTGCCGCCGTCGCAAGCTTCGGAGATTTTCTGGAAGTCATAAAGCCTGTTCAGATAGGAATGGCTGCGGTCACGTTCATCGCGGCAAAAAAATTCAAAGTCAACGCATTGACGCTGATAGTAATAATGGGTGTGTTAGGTGCATTCTTATGTAAAGGAGAGATACTATGAAAAAAGTGATTATTGAGATGGAAAACGGCGATATTATGAAAGGGGAGCTTTATCCTGAAATCGCGCCGATAACTGTAGCCAACTTTGAAAAGCTGGCAGCTGAGGGATTTTACGACGGACTTATATTTCACCGCGTAATTCCGGGATTTATGATTCAGGGAGGCTGTCCTCTCGGTAACGGAACAGGCGGTCCCGGTCATAATATAAAGGGTGAGTTCGCAGCTAACGGAGTGAAGAACGATCTGAAACACACGAGAGGCGTTCTTTCCATGGCCAGAGCAATGCATCCCGATTCGGCAGGCTCCCAGTTCTTCATCATGGTGGAAAATGCGCCTCATCTTGACGGACAGTACGCCGCTTTCGGCAAAATCACAGAGGGAATAGAAGCCGCCGACAGGATCGTTTCAGCCAAAAGGGATTACAGCGACAAGCCTCTTGAGCCGCAGGTGATAAAGACTATCAAGGTAGTTGAAGAAGAATAAACAGCCCGTAAATGGGAAACAGCTCAGATAATGAGAAACAGCTCAGAGAATGAGAAATAACTCAAGAAATGAGAAGTAATCATGGCATTTTTTAAAGAAGTCGGAGAAGATATAAGAAATATAGTTGAAAAAGACCCGGCCGCCAGAAACGGTTTTGAGGTCCTTATATGCTATCCGGGAATATGGGCTCTGATCCTCCACCGGCCGGCACACTGGCTCCACCGCCATAAGCTCAAGCTTATCGCCAGGATCATTTCACAGCTGGCCAGGTGGCTTACAGGCGTTGAAATCCACCCCGGAGCGACAATAGGCAGGCGGTGCTTTATAGACCATGGCATGGGAATCGTCATTGGAGAGACAGCTGAAGTCGGCGACGACGTGACCATATATCACGGAGTCACGCTGGGAGGAACAGGAAAAGATTCCGGCAAACGTCACCCTACCATTGGAAACAGAGTTCTCGTAAGCGCGGGAGCCAAGGTTTTGGGGCCTTTCAAGGTCGGCGACGACGTGAAGATCGGAGCCGGTTCCGTGGTGGTAAAGGAAATTCCGCCAAACTGTACCGTAGTCGGAATACCGGGAACAATAATCAAGAGAAACGGCAAGAGCACCAATCAGGAGCTCAATCAGGTCGACCTGCCGGATCCGGTGGCCGTGGAGATAGAGTGCCTGAGGAGAAGAATAGTTACTCTGGAAAACAGGCTGCGTGAAGCCGAAAACGGATCGGAAACCTCCGCGGCGGATTCGGTCGCCGAAAACCAGCCAAATGATAAACAAGCGGGAGAGGAATATAATCATGAAGATTTATAATACGCTGACCAATAAAAAAGAAGAATTCGTACCTATAGAAGAGGGAAAAGTCAGAATGTACGTCTGCGGACCGACGGTCTACAACTATTTCCATATAGGAAACGCCCGTCCTTTCGTAGTTTTCGACACTATGAGAAAATACCTCGAGTACAGGGGATACAAGGTCAAATTCGTTCAGAATTTCACCGATGTGGACGATAAGATAATCAAGAGAGCCAAGGAAGAGGGCGTGACAGCCAGCGAAGTGAGCGAAAAGTATATCGAGGAATATTACAAAGATGCGGCGGCTCTCAACGTGAAGAAAGCTACAGTTCATCCCAAGGTTACAGATACTATAAATGATATAATCAAGTTTATTCAGGACCTGATAGACCTGGGATACGCTTACGAGGCCGACGGAGACGTATACTACAGGACGAGAAAATTTGATGGGTACGGCAAGCTTTCCGGAAAGAACATCGACGACCTGATTTCGGGAGCCAGGATCGCCGTGGGAGAAAGCAAGGAAGATCCGCTTGACTTCGCTCTGTGGAAAGCGAGAAAAGAGGACAGCGAGATCGCCTGGGAATCTCCTTGGGGCATGGGAAGACCGGGCTGGCACATAGAGTGCTCTGCCATGTCTAAAAAATATCTGGGCGATACGATAGACATCCATGCCGGCGGTCAGGATCTGCAGTTCCCGCACCACGAAAACGAGATAGCACAGTCGGAAGCCCACAGCGGCAAGGAATTCGCCCATTACTGGATGCACAACGGATATATAAATATTGACGGAACCAAGATGTCCAAGTCCCTCGGAAACTTCAAGACCGTCAGAGACCTGCTCAAAGTCTACGACGGCGAAGTGCTGAGATTCCTCATCCTGAGCGGCCACTACAGAGGTCCTATAGATTTCGGCGAGGAAATCCTCACCCAGTCGCAGAACGGCCTTGCCAGAATGAGAAACGCCAAGAGCAATCTCAAGCATTTAATATCTTCCGGCACAGGAGAAATGACAGAGGCGGAGAAAGAGACCCTTGACGGCTTTGACAAATACAGACAGGAATTCATAGCGGCCATGGAGGACGACCTCAATACGGCGGACGCCATAAGCGCAGTGTTCGAGCTGATTACCGCCATCAATACAGCCGTAAAGGACGGAGCTTCAAAAGCTTTCGCCCAGGGCTGCCTCGATATTCTGATGGAACTGGCTTCCGTTTTAGGATTGCTTCAGCAGGACAAGGAAGAAGAGATGGCAGAAGTGGATCCTGAAATCCAGAGCCTGATAGATGAGCGCCAGGCGGCCAGAAAAGCGAAAGATTTCGCCCGAGCCGACCAGATAAGGGATCAGCTGAAAGCCATTGGAATAACTCTTAAAGACACGCCGCAGGGAGTTCAGATCATAAAAGAATCATGATAAAGAGTTTGAATCAGATAAATACTACGGCTCTCGCCTATATGGGGGACGCGGTGTACGAGGTTTACGTCAGAAAGCATGTGATGGAGAGCGGACAGGTCAATGCCGACAAACTTCATTTCATGGCTGTCCCTTATGTCAAAGCCAAGGGACAGGCAGAAGCGGTGCGAGCTCTTTTGGACGGCTTTCTTTCTGAGAAGGAAGCCTCTCTCGTAAGGCGCGCCAGAAACAGAAGGACGTCATCAAAGCCTAAAAACGCCGACCCCATAGATTACAAGATGGCAACGGCTTTCGAGGCGCTGATAGGATACCTTTATCTTTCAGGAGAAGAGCAGCGGCTTGAAGAGGTGATGGCCGAGGCCGTGAGGATAATTGAAAATACAAAAGGAGAAAAGCAATGAGCAAAGCCGACGTACTGTTTGTCAACATGTGCAACGAGATACTGGAGAACGGCTTCTCTTCGGAGGGCCAGACGGTCAGAGCCAGATGGGAGGACGGAACTCCCGCTCATACGATAAAGATTTTCGGCGTAGTAAACCGCTACGACCTGCAGGAGGAATTTCCGGCCCTCACACTGAGGCCTACCGCCATAAAGACTGCCTGCGACGAGCTCCTGTGGATATGGCAGAGAAAGTCCAACAACATCAAAGATCTCAAAGGACATATCTGGGACGAATGGGCCGATGAAGACGGTTCCATCGGCAAGGCCTACGGCTATCAGATGGGAAAAAAGTACCGCTTCAGTCAGGGCGAGATGGACCAGGTGGATAACGTGCTGTGGCAGCTTAAAAACACGCCTTACTCCAGGCGTATCCTTACAAATATATATAATTTCAGCGATCTTGCAGAGATGAACCTTGAGCCATGCGCCTACAGCATGACCTTCAATGTGACAGGAAACAAGCTCAACGCCATACTCCACCAGCGTTCCCAGGACATACTGGCGGCCAACAACTGGAATGTGGTGCAATATTCGATTCTTGTCCACATGTTCGCCCAAGTCAGCGGACTCGTGGCAGGAGAGCTGGTTCACGTAATAGCCGACGCTCATATATATGACAGGCATGTACCGGTCATCAGGGAACTGATCAAGCGTCCTCAGTACCCGGCGCCTAAGTTCAGGCTCAATCCTGACGTAAAAGACTTCTATGATTTCACCGTGGACGATATAATAATAGAAGATTATCAGAAAAATCCGCAGATTCTGAACATACCTATCGCCATATAGATACGGAGAGGATGCTGCGTCATCGGCTCAGTAGAACAGGCCGGGCAGTACACGCGGATTTCGCAGGAAAAGAGGAAAATGACAAGATGAAGCTCATCGCAGCTGCAGATGAAAAGTGGGGAATAGGAAAGGACGGCGGACTGCTGTGCCACCTCCCCGGCGACTTGAAATATTTTAAGGAAAAAACTCTGGGAAAAACACTGATCATGGGTCGTAAAACTCTGGAAAGCCTCCCCGGCGGAAAACCTCTTCCGGGACGCGGCACTGTTGTGCTGACGAGAGATTCGAAATTCAGCAAAGAGAGCTGCAGCACGGCGGCAAGTGTAGAAGAACTGCTTTCGATGTACGGAGGCGAAGCGGCGGCAGCCGCGGACGACCAGCTGATGGCGGCAGGCGGCGGAGAAGTTTACCGCCAGCTTCTCAAATACTGCGATTCCTGCCTCATAACGAAGATCGAGGGGGATTTTAACGCCGATACTTTTCTGCCGGACTTGGACAAAAACCCGGATTTTGAGCTGATATGGACCAGCGAAGAGCACGAAGAGAACGGCATAAGCTATCGCTTCACAGAATATAAGAGGATAAATAATGGCTAACGTAATTTTCGGGAGAAATCCCGTAATCGAGGCGCTGAAAAGCGGCCGGGAAATAGAGAAAGTCATGATGACTTCCACAGACGGCTCCGCAGTCAAGATAATGGCAATGGCGAAAGAAAAAGGTATTTCTGTAGCTCGAGCGGAAAAGCGCTACCTGGACAAGTTGGCGGGAGGTGCTGCTCATCAGGGCGTATGCGCTTTTACTGCCGCTTACAACTATAAAAATCTTGATGATGCGCTGAAAAAAGCCGAGGAAGCCGGCGAAGAGCCTTTTTTAATAATACTGGACAATATCGAAGATCCGCATAACCTGGGTGCTATAATGAGGACTGCCGAGTGCGCCGGAGCTCACGGCGTAATCATTCCCAAGAGAAATGCCTGCGGCCTGACGGAAACGGTCGCCAAGACGTCGGCCGGAGCTATAGAATACGTACCGTGCATAAGGGTTTCCAACATTGTACGCACCATAGAGGAACTAAAGGGGATGGGCTTTTGGATAGGAGCCTGCGACATGGGAGGCCAGGAATATTATAAGGCTGATTTGAAAGGCAAGCTGGCTGTGGTCATAGGCAGCGAGGGCGCAGGGATAGGGCGTCTCGTGAAAGAAAATTGCGATTTCACAGTTTCAATGCCGATGCGCGGCAGGATAAATTCTCTTAACGCGTCCAACGCCGCGGCGGTGCTGATGTATGAAGTGAGAAGACAGAGGGATGAACACAGATAACTATAACATTCTTACAGATGAAGAACTTGTTAAAATGGCTCAGGAGGGCAGTGTGACCGCTGAGGAATTTCTCATAAACAAGTACAAAGAACTGGCGAAAATAAAGTCCAGCGTCTATTTTATCGTGGGCGGAGATAAGGAAGACGTGATCCAGGAGGGCATGATAGGCATTTTCAAGGCCATAAGGGAATTCCGCGAGGAAAAAAACGTTTCTTTCAGGACATTCGCAGAGGTATGCATAAACAGGCAGATCATTTCAGCTATACGCAAGGCCAACCTGCGAAAACACAAGATCCTCAACGAATCGGTATCGCTGAACCAGGATCAGGACACAGGCGATGATGAAAAACCGCTTGAAGAGCGGCTGCGCCCGAAGAACGACGATGACCCGGAGACGCTGATGCTCATGCGGGAAATTACGGAGTTCCTCATACAGGACAGCAACCAGCTTTTCAGTCCGCTGGAGCAGAAAGTCCTGGCGGCCATGGTCCAGGGGAAAAAGTACAAGGAAATCGCTGAAGAGATGAATAAGAGCAGCAAGACGGTGGATAACGCCATTCAGCGAATAAAAAAGAAAATTTATAATTATCTTGGATATTGACTTTTTTGGCGACATATAGTAGGATAAAACTTGCGAGTCGTTGTGTGCGCGCTGGTCGTTATGCGCGCGAGCCCAAGTGAGAAACACAGAATCCCGCCGGGCTTGGCGAAAGCGAGCAGCCGAAAGCGCCCGGCCGAAAGCTTGCACCGACTTGTCAAGACCACGGATTTGATGTCGCTTCGGCGGGCCGTGAAGTCAAAAATTAAATATGCTACTGTAGCTCAGTCGGTACGAGCGCATCCTTGGTAAGGATGAGGTCGCCGGTTCGATTCCGGCCAGTAGCTCCACATGGGAGCCAACCGTTGAAAATTCAGCGGTTGGTTTGTTGTATTTTGCCGATTGTGGAATCGTGGAACTGCGTTGGGCCGCTTTTCCTAAACAGCAAAAAACAAAAAAAAGAAATTTGAAAAATATTTTATTTATATCTATCAGATCTTCTTCTATATGATGTAGGAGTATTGATCAGTCCGATTAGATAATCTGCAGAGAGATCATAGTACTTGCAAAGCGAAATTAAATCATCAATCTTTAATTCTGCGCGACCGGATTCAATATGACTATACCCTTGTTGTGATTTGTTTAGTACTTTCCCAAGCTGAGATTGGGTTAAGTCATGATCTTCGCGTACTCCTCGTATACGCTCTCTATAATTCATAAAATTTCGCTCCTATTTATTTATGTTCGTTTATTATGAAAAAATAATATAATACTCAAACATTGAGTATTGACTTTTACTCAAATATTGAGTAAAATCAAATTGAAAGAAGGGATGATATGTCGAAAATTGATTTTACAGAAATAAAGAAACTAATAAATTCATCAACAAATTTTTCACTATCCGAAAAGCAATACAAAAAATTGACGGGAAGAAAAATGCCACAAAATACTTCGTATCTCATTAACAGATCGGCAATAGCTAGATTTGCCAATGAATTAGGGCTTACTATTCATGTAGACGAGAAAACCATTAGTTTTGAAAAGAAAAAGTAATATATAATTTTATAAACAAAAGAAATACATAAATTAGAATAAAGTAAGTTAAGCAATAAAATATAATTAAGCACGTTAGATTTGAATATATGGAGGTATTAAAGTGAAAAAAATAATTGTAGCAATTATATTGCTTGTTTTATCACTCAGCTTATTCTCATGCTTAGATAATAATGCTGGTGATGATGTTAATTCAGTAAGTGAGGAAGCTGTATCTGGTGCTATAGGATTAGGAATTGGAGTGGTAATGAGCCAAGTGGAAGAATTTATGGACGACATACAAAAATAAGCGATTTGAAAATTGATTAAATACCTTAATATAATTGTGACTTATGCGAGAATCCTCTTAACAATAAATAATAAGTGTCTAAGAGGATTTTTGCTAAATATATTTAGATTAGAAAGGAAATAAAGAAACGTACATATGAAAAAACTTTTATTAAAATTATTGATTATAATTATGTCTTTTATGATGTGCTCTTGCAGCAGTATTGAATATGACGAAGAGAATGTGCCTGATCAAAAAGAGACGCATAACGAAGTTGAAAAAGAAATGCATAATGAAGTTGAAAAAGCAACGCTGAATGTAGGAGATACGGTAAAAAGCAACAAATGGGAAATCACGCTTACGAAAGCAGAATTTGCACAATGCATATATCCGGAAGATCAATCAGACTATTATTTTTATGAGGAACATGAAAATGGAACATTGTTTTGCAACTTGGAATTTGACGCTAAAAATCTATATACAGATTTATTAAGATTAGATAAAGCAGTTAATAGTGTAGTTGTCAAATGTGGGGACTATGTTTATAGAGACTTCTACTATTATTATGACGCGGGGAATTCCTTATATAGTGGGTATAATACAGGAGTTGATCCGTTAGAGACTTTACATATATATGTGGAAGTTGATATTCCGGAAGAAGCTGCCGCTTTTGGAGCTATTATAGATTTAGCAGTCGCAGGAGAGGAGTATGAAATTGTTATACCATAAAAATCTTGACGGGGGGGGGAAAGGTATATAATAACTTTAATAAACTCGGAGGAAAAGCTGTTATAGGAGGAAAAAAAGTATGCGAAAGATATTGACATTACTGCTGTTATTGGTTTTAGTAGTAACGGCGGTACCGGCGTTGGCGTTTGCGGATGATGAACCGGCAGCAACGGAGGTATATACCGGCGAGTTCAGAAAGATAACTACGGACGGCACGTGGGAAGTGAACAGTGTAAAACCAAAGACGGCAGGCGAGGCAGACGCGCTCTTAGCTTCGCTTGTCAAAGATGTGATAGACACTGACAATTATGAGGGCTGGGGTTATTGCGATTATGAAAATTTTGACCCGGAAAAGGCCACTGTATCCATATATGCCAAGGACGGAAGCTATTCGGAAGAACACGAAGTTAAGATTGTTTACAACGAGCCTGCGCAGAGCTTGATAGACGAAGCAAAGGAAGCAGCTCCAAAAACTGCCGACATAAATTCTTTATCATTGTGGATAAGCATCATTTTGATGAGTCTCGCAGCAATGGTGGCTTTAAGCGCAGTGAGGCTGCAGAAAAGCAGAAATAAATAGTAACGAAGATTGAAATATACAAAACCGCACAAATCATATTGTGCGGTTTTGTGATTGAAAAACTTTAAAAATAATGAGCTATAAATTGTGGCCATATCATCTAAAAGCTGATATAATAAATCCCGCGATTGTAAGGCGGCGTTGCCGAGAGGTAGGATTCATTGAATCATCTTGACCATACTTGTCTCATGATATAATATAACTGTCAAGAGGACGAGCTTATAAAAGCGGTTAGCCTTACGAGATTCAAAAGAGATTTTGGATTTTAAGGAAAGTGGTAAATATGATAAGAATTACTATTACGTTTAAGAAAATTCGTATCACGATTTACATAAAAAATAACCGCTCTGCTTGAAACCTAAGCGGTTATTTTTTAACCAAATAGGTTGACCGTTTTTATCGGTTTCCTCTTGACTTAAATATATCATAAGAGAATATAAAAGACAATACCTGAATTCCGATTTCCGCACAGAACACAGTATAACACAGGCAGAGCGATAGACGGATTTCTGCATACCGGCGTTTGACCGTTGCTCAGGTTATATCATCTGAACGTAAGCTTGACAGATAATATAATAACGACCACCGTTTCAATGGTCGTTATTTTTATTTGTTTCACAGAGTTTCATTCGATGGCTTCTGCCATTGCAACAAATTCCGCTTATACGCTTCTCACGCGCCATGCCGGAAAGACTTGTCAGTAATTATTCTGGCACAGATAAGCCCCAGAGGCAGCATGAGGATGATGAGCAGGGCTGAGACCAGCCAAGTGGCCGAAACATCAAGAGACATCTGCCCCATATTATATACAGCACGGTACAGATACAGGCCCGGTACCATGATAACTATAGACGGGACTGTAACCGATATCCTTGGATAGCCTCTCCATTTCATCAAAAGAGAGGCTAAAAGTCCTGCGGTCATAGAGCCGGCAAAGGCAGCGACAGCCGCGGGGCAGCCGGACAGATCCACAAGCTCCAGTCTCAGAGTATTGGCGACGGCGCCGATGATTGCGGCTGAGGAAGCTATGCGCCCCGGGCTATTGAACATGAGAGAAAAGCCAAAGACGCCTGCGAAACTGGCGGCAAACCTCAGGATGGCGAAAGCAAGGGGAGATAATGCCAGATCGGCGAAGTCCGCGGGATGCAGATTCAGCGCCATGGACATTCCCCAGCCGGTAACTGTCGCGATGATAATTATATTTACGGCATAGGCGAGCCTTTCCAGACCGGAACGCATGTCCAGCTTCGCCACATCTATGCCGCTGGTTATAAAAGGAAAGCCTGGAATTATAAACAGCATGGCGCATATATATCCGGCCTCATGGCCGGCAGAAATTCCAAAGGCAATGTCAGCCAGCCGCAGAGAAGCCACGTAGGTCAGACATGCCAGAGCTACCGAGGAAATCACACACAGATAGAGTGTAAACTGTCTGTTTATGAGCTTGCAGCGCAGAAAATTTCCAGCCCCGGCGCCGAAAAAGGCGCATATCATTTCCACAGGACCTCCGCCCAGCAAAAATGTAAAGGCTGCACAGGCGAAGGCCGCGGCAAATCCCAGTTTAAGCGGTGTATAAAGGCCGCTGTTTTGCTGTATGTCGTCCAGCTTTAAATGAAGCTGTTCGCCAGACATGAATATTCCTTCCCGCGGGAAATCCCTGACGAAACGCTCCAGCAGATCCAGCTTGTTGGTATTCACGCCTGTGTTGTTCAGACACAGAGAATTGGTGTAGGTCTTGTGGCCGTCGAAGCAAGTATAGACTATAGTCGTAAGGCCTATGCTGGCCGTACAGGTTATACCAAGATGATCCGATAAGGCGTTCATGGAGCTTCTGATGCGCCATGCCCCTGTGCCGCAGGAAAGCAGCATCAACCCTACCCTGCCTATAAAAGCAGCCTTTACAAACAGACTTGCTTCTGTGATGGGCTTGTCCTTGGAATTGCCGGTATAATCGTGCCAGTGTATATGCATGTGATTTGGAATTATATTTTCAGTTGACATGACAGTTCCTTTTTATTGTTTTCTTGTTCCTCTGGTTTTCAAATAAAATCGTATCTTCAATATTATATATTCTTTTGACATTGCAGTACAGAGAAAACGGCAAAAAAATAAAATGAGTCTGCAGACTGAGTTGTATCATGAAATTTCTGCGGTAAAATCACAAAAATATTGACGG
>OLRX01001422.1_pt1 | contig 17997 bp, 18 predicted proteins | sample 1672991 | NCBI WGS metagenome assembly OLRX01 (sample SAMEA3136744, study PRJEB25190) | human gut metagenome | biome: human gut; feature: human-associated habitat; material: faeces | place: Austria | collected 2013
CCCCGGAATAGAATCGGGCATAAAAAACGGTTCCTGATCGGAACCGTTTTTTTAGCCTTTAGGAGTCGTCCCTCCATTTTCTTTTTATATCTTCATACTCTTCCTGCCTATTATCTGCTTCCCCGCCAGCGCCTTCCCGTCGCTTTTTCTTATTCTTCCAGTCGATCACTTCAGTCGCGATCAGCAAGATGCCATTCAGGGCAATAATAAACGGCGTAATAAAGACAATAAAATCTCCCATACGATCACCTTCCAGAATATGGCTGAAACTGCAGCATGACTATCTGCCGCTTCGTCTACGAGTGCCTTATATCTGTATTATAAACCTAAATTCCCTCTTTTATCCATTAATATAAAAATGTTACAAATTCATGAAAATATCATTAATTTTTTTATACATTTTACTTCTTGTCCTGATAAGAATCCAGGAGTAGAATGTATTAGGTTAAAAATAGAATTTGATCATAGGAGTTGAAATTATGCCGTCGGGAAATACAAAAAAGCGGGACTATCTATTTGATAATTATAAGGCGCTTCTGATCGCGCTGGTAGTAATCGGACACTTTATCGAACTCAGTTACAAGGATAACGAGTTCCTGTACGCTTTGAAATGGCTGGTAGTGTCTTTCCATATGCCGGCCTTTATCTTCATATCCGGCTATTTTTCAAAACGTGCGCTTTCGCTTGGCATCTTGTTCCAGAAGCTTGCCATACCTTATATTATATATGAAATCATCTATTACCTTGTTTACACCTTCATCATCCATAAGCCAACCGGGCTGTACCTGCTATACCCCAAATTCTCCCTGTGGTATATCCAGGCGCTGTTTTTCTGGCGGCTGCTGGCTCCGCATATCCGAAAGATTCCGCATTATATGGCCATTTCCATTCTCGCAGGACTTCTGGCCGGATGCCTTGATATGCCGGACAATTTCTTAAGCATTCCGCGTACCCTGGTATTTTTCCCTTACTTCCTGGCAGGGTCGGCATTTGACCGAAGCCTGCTTGTAAGAATGCGCACTCTGAAAAACCGGATGATCGCATGCGCAGGCGTTGCTGCCTTTGCATGCTTTCTGGCCTTTGACCCTTTCCCTAGGAATCTTTCTCCCAAAATCTTCTATGGAAGATATAACTATGATTATCTGGATCAGAGTATTATCGAAGGCGTCATCTGCCGGGGAATCTGCTATGGCATCGGCTTTGCCATGACGCTGGCGGTCGCATTGCTGATGTCTGGCCGCCGGACATTCTATTCCTATATCGGAACCCGGACCATGGCGATCTATCTGTTCCATGGCCTGGCCTACTCCTATCTGAAAGGCTGCACGGACCTGCTAAGGGGGATCGATACGCTTAGCGGCTCTCTTCTGCTGATCCTGTCCTGCCTGCTTATGACCGCTGCTTTTTCCATCCCGCAGCTGACTACTTTTACAAATGCAGTCTCTTCTCTTAGGCTGCCTCGTACTCTGCGCGTCCGCCAGAAGGATGGGACCGGGAAATACGCGCCAAACCTGCGTTCCATCTAGCGTGGACTAGTCCACGCTCTCCCCGGGCCGCACGATACGCTTTACCCATTCCTTCTTAATCTCCCAGATATTGCCGCAGACGTTGAATATGGTCCAGTTGTCGATCTCAAAGACCCGCTTCCAGCTGGCGCGGATGCGCTCTACTTCCTCCGGGAACATGCCCTTGTATCTGCCCTCAAAGAATTCAAACCCATTCTCTACCCCGATCTCTTTCAGGTGCCGCTTATAAGCGGCGGCATCTTCGTCATCCTTCGGAAGATAGATACGGTTCAGTACATAATCCCACTTCACATCATCAAAGTAAATGATCTGATCCTGGGGCACTTCCAGCACATAGACCACGGTATCCGGAATCGGCTTTAAACAGTTATCCGGGCTTATCGAGCACCAGATCGGGGCCTTTACATCCTCAGGCTTTGCCACTTTCTTAGCCGCCTCCCTGGTAAACCAGTCGTAGCTTTCCATAAATAAGGGGGCGATATCTCCAAAATGCAGTTCTACATAGATCCTTTCATTGATAATCCTGCCATTTCGCTCCAACTGATACAAAGTCTTATCATTCTGACGGGTATATAGATTCACGGTCTTCTGTTCCATCTGCTCATCCTCCTGCCGGTTATTCCGGTATCCTTATATTGTCCCGCTCTATCTCGTTATCTCCATGCGCCAGCACTAGCGCCTCCGGCACCTCAGGCATACTCCTGCGCCGATCATGATGACGGCGCCGGCCAGCAGATAGTATTTCTCGTCATAACTGCCTTTCTGCATGGAAAATGGATAGAACATTCTCAAGTATTTATCTCCGCTTCCTATCGCAACGATATAGTAGAAAAACGGTATCATATATCCTATCACAAGATTATCAGAAAGTCCGTAAAAGAACAACCCTAATCCGCCAAGGAACAGCATTTCCGCCAGAGTACCGCAATAATAGCCGGCAACCGGGAAACTGCAATTTCCTCTGGCAAGGATCCAGACGTATATCCCCAGAAGCGCTGCAAGAATTAGCACGCTTGTCATTAGCCGGATGCCATACACGATTCCACAGCCCGTATACTTGGAACGGATCAATTCCCGGATGTCCCGGTTCTGCTCCGGCAGAAACACCGACGGGATCATGATGATGCCAATGAGCGCCACGAACATTTCCAGTACCTTTGCGGTATCACGTTCTCCCAGATTGCTGGTGCCCAGCACTAGCGGGGAGGCGCACAGAAGCAGGGCGCAGGCCAGCAAATGCCACAGGACATTATGCATTAGATTGACTTTTCCGATTTGCAGATATCTTTCCACGAATATTCATCCTCCCTTTCCTTTTCTGCGAATAGATCCAGGCTGTCACGGATACAGCAATGACCGCAAGCGATGCATACAAGATTCTGTTAGTCAGCAGCTGCGAGAACCCCTCCTGGTATCCGCTGTAATTCAGAATCGTATTATGCCTGGGAATCAGATTCCATCCATACCTTCCTCCGTCCATCGTCTTCGCCCCCATAAAGATGGAGACGAACCACCAGGCTCCCTGTACCAGCACTGCAAGCGCAGTATCCGTCAGTTCCGTCAAGAGCATGCCAAGCGCCGTCACCACCATGACGGTGGGCAGCAGCCATCCTGCAATATACTTTGCAAATGCCAGGTAATCCACCGATATTCCGGCTGTTTTTGCATACGTGACGCAGCTTGCCAAAGGCTGTATGGACAGCGCAAAAACCGGAATCAATATCATGACGACCATAGACAGGTACCTGCTTGCAATGATCGTCATGGAAGAGGATCTTCGGACATAGATCAACTCCTGCATATTCGCCCTTCGATCCCGCAGTTCCCTGGTAACGGCCAGGAATACCGGAAGAATTCCCAGAATGATCACCATGTAGTCGCTGAAAAGGCGGGCATAGCCTCCGGTATAGCCGTCCTTTTGTACCAGTTCTTCGTACTCTTTCACCGCATCTTCATAGGTCTTAGGCTCAGATCCGTTATCTCCGATTGAATCCAAAGCGTAGGATGATCCGCCTCCCAGCATGTCATCCACTTCTTGCATGACTTCTTCAAACCTTTCGTAAGAGAGGCTTTCTGCCGGCTGAAGCGTAGGGTTTGATTGGATGAATCCGCCAGTCCCGTAGAAATCATCCATCTTCTTTTCTATTTCCTCCTTATCGAGTCCGGTGGTCTCTTTCAGAATCTCTCCTACCCGCTGCTCTTCTTCCTTGCTCAAAGTCACCGTCTTAATAAACCCGATAGGATAGGTGGCGTAATTTCCTTCGACGTACTCGCTGGCAAGCATTCCCAACGTGTGGCTCATAATAATATTATTATCCTTGCTCGGCTTGACGCCATAATCCTCCAAGCCTTTTTCCGGCGCCTTCTCCATATCCATCTGTCCCATCTGGGAGGCGAAAAACAGCACCATGATGATCACCAACAGCCAATAAGTCAGGCTTTTTGCCGTTTGGGAACATTCTTTCATGAAAAGTTTAAAGAACATTATCGTCCACCCCGCTTCCCATGCATCAGATACAGATAGGCGTCCTCCACCCCTGCTTCGCAAAGTTTCGCCGACTCAAAGGGCCTGGTTTCAGATATAAAACGCGCCATCACATTATTACCCAGGGTAAGCATGCTGGTCACCACGTATTTTTCCTTTAATGTTTCCATTTCTTTCCTGCTGATTTCCGCCATATATACCTTGCCTTCTGCCAGGCTGGTCAATTCTGCAGCCGTACCCTGGTAGATCAGGCTTCCCTCGTCCAGCACCGCGATGTCCTCGCAGGTAGCCTCAATATCCCCCACGATATGCGTAGACAGAATCACAATCCGATCCTTTGCTATCTCGCACAGCAGATTGCGGAACCTGACACGCTCCTCAGGGTCCAGTCCCGCCGTAGGCTCATCCACTATCAGTATCTTGGGATCATGCAGGATAGCCTGGGCTATCCCCAGCCGTCTCTTCATTCCCCCTGATAATGCTTTTACTTTTTTCTTCTGGTCTTCCTGTAGATTTACCTTATATAAAAGTTTTGGAATCTTCTGTTTTCTGCTTTTTTGATCCATGCCGGAAAGCACGCCCAGATAATCCATCGCCTCATATACCGTCATATTCGGATACATGGAGAATTCCTGGGGCAGATACCCTACGATCCGTCTGATTTCCCTGGCATCCTCCACCGGGATGCCACATATTGATACCTTTCCCTCGGACTTCTTAAGAAGCGTGGCCAGGACCTTCATAAGGGTCGTCTTTCCTGCCCCATTCCTTCCAAGCAGTCCGAACATGCCCGTCTTGATATAAAGATTCACATCCTTAAGCGCCTGTTTTCTGCCATAATATTGATTCAGGCCTTCTATCTTGATACTTATATCCATTCTGATTCTCCTCTCTTTCTATTCGGATATCTATAGCATAGAATACAAATATCTATATTTTCCCTACGAAATATTAAGATTCTCTTGATTCCTTTTTGCAGGAGAAGGATGCTGTGGCGATGGCACCGCCTTCCACGCTGTTGGCAATGTCCAGCGTTCCGCCGTGCTTGCGGCACAGCTGCCTGCAGATATGGAGCCCTATGCCGAAGTGTTCATCCTTTGCATCGTCTTCATACTCTTTATAATAAGGCCTGAGCGCCTTTCGCATCTGTTCTTTGGCAAATCCCGGCCCATCATCTCTGACTGCCAGGATCAACTCGCTGCTGGCCGCATCATAGTCATCCATTACCTGGATCTTTGTCCTGGCATAGCGAATAGCGTTGGAAAGCAGATTCTCAAGTACTTCCACGATCAGGCTGTCATCCGCGTATATCTCGCATTCTGTTTCAGATCTGGCATAATCGATCCAGATATCCCCGATCTGGTTCAAGGCAAATACCACTTCTCCTATCTTGCTCTGTATCCCCTCAAGTGCCATATCCTCAGCCCGCAGCGGTACCTCGTCGATTCCTCTGACTTCTTTCATGGTATAGCTGTAGCGTTCCAGCCTCTTAATATGATCCGACATCAATTCCAGGGTATCCTGCATCTTTTCCTGGCTTACCTTGCCCTCCGGGATATATCTGGTCAAAAAATCCGTATATCCTTTTAATACCGTTAGCGGCGTTCGAAGATCATGGGCAAACGCCGCATTCAACTCTTTCTGCCGCTCCACCAGTTTCCACATGTTTTCCTTATTGCATACCAGTTCCTGGCGCATCTCTTCAAAGGACTGGCACAGCCTGCCCATCTCATCCCTGCTGTCATAGGCGATCCGAAAGTCCAGATCATTTCCTCTGATGGCAGCCGCGGAGTCTTCCAGAATTGCAAGCGGCGTCCGAAGCCGCCTTCGGTAAAAAAGGCAGATCGCCACAATGATTCCTGCCAGGAAATAGAAGAAAGGACACCACACCCGGATCATATCCAATACTATCAGCCTGCCATCTACCTGCTGCCTCCACATCGAATTCATCCACATCAAGCCATTTTCAACTATGACATTGCCTAAGCCATTGATACTGTCATATTGTTTCCACAGACTGTTCTCCCACTGCCAGCACAGGCGCATTGTAACAAAAGATAATGCCCATACGATAACGGATGTCAATAGGATATAAGCGATCATTGCCCTGCGGAAAGTAAGATTCCTCACCCAGGAAAACAGTTTTTCAAATTTCTCATTTATCCAATCCATCGATATCCCACTCCCCATACCGTCTCAATATATGCCTTATCTGTGTAACGGCTGATCTTTGCCCTGATTCTTCGGATATGCTCTGTTATGATGCCTGCATCTGCATCCCCTTCATACCCCCGGACCTTTTCATAGAGCTGCTCTTTGCTGAATACCTGTCCTGGATTGAGAGACAGAAGTTCCAGGATTCCATATTCTGTCTTGGTAAGCCCAAGCAAATCTTCCCCGATATATACGCAGCGTTCTTCATAGCGTATTGCCAGCGCTCCACAGATCTTCACCGGCTTTTTGCGCTTAATTCGTTCTTCCCTTCGCAGATGGGCTTCCACCCTGGCTCCCAGTTCTTCGATACTGAAGGGTTTCAATATATAGTCATCGCCTCCCAGCATCAGGCCCTTGATCCTGTCAGCCTCTTCTATCTTTGCCGTCAAAAAAAGGATGGGGCAGGAGACATGCGCGCGGATTCTCTCGCATACTTCAAATCCATCCAATCCTGGCATATTCACATCCAGAAGAATAATATCCGGGTTCAGGGATATCTTCTCCAGTACTTCCATCCCATTTTCGGCCTCTATCACCTGGTAGTCCTGCATTTCAAAATAATCCTTTAACAGATGGATGATTCCCGGCTCATCATCCGCTGCAAGCATCTTTTTCTTTATTTCCATAAAAATATCGCCCTGCCTTTCGGGAAATATTATAGCATGATATTCTCTATAAATTCCCTATGCAGGACGATATTCAAATAATCTTAATCTTTAGAAAGATGGATCGGTCAGACCCCGCCTTGCGAGCCCAAGCCTCAGAATAGGCGCTTCGACCATTGAAAGCGTCGCATATCCACATGATCGTCTATAAATCCTACCCCCTCTTTTTTCAGCAATTCCATCTGCCGGTTGCAGATGCCGCCGCTAAAGGCGCAGGATACATTACCATCCTTAGTTACCACCCGGTGGCAGGGAAGCTCGCTGTCTTCTGGCACAGCATGAAGGGCATAGCCTACCACCCGTGCCCACCGGCGGTTTCCCGCAAGTTCTGCGACCTGTCCATAGGAAGCCACCTTTCCTTCGGGAATCTCCCGGATAATATCGTAGATTCTCTCAAATGCGCTTTTTTCCTCTTTCATCTTCTTTCCATCCTTCTTCATCCTAGTCTTTTTAGCCGGGGACTTTCCCGCTATGTTAACTTCTGCGCCATGCCTCGATTGCTTCCAGCCGTTCCTTTACCCTTTCTTCTTCTCCCTGCGTGGTGGGCCGGTAGTATTTCCTGTCTTCCATTCCTTCAGGCATGCACTGCATATGCGTAAGCTTCTCTTCTGTATCGTGGGCATATTCATAGCCTTTCCCATAGTCCAGTTCCTTCATCAGGCTGGTAGGCGCATTGCGAATCTGCAGGGGAACCGGCTGGGCACGCAGATTCTTCACATCCTTCTTGCATGCCTCGCATGCCATATAAATGGCATTGGACTTAGGAGCCACGGACAGATAGGTGACTGCATGGGTCAGGTGCACATCGCACTCCGGCATTCCCAGAAAATGGCACGCCTGATAGGCCGCAACTGCCACCTGAAGAGCATGGCTGTCCGCCATTCCAATATCCTCGCTTGCAAAACGGATCAGCCTTCTCGCGATATACAGGGGATTCTCCCCTCCCTCCAGCATGCGGCACATCCAGTAGATGGCTGCATCCGGGTCGCTGTTACGCATGGACTTGTGAAGCGCCGATATCAAGTTATAATGTTCTTCACCATTTTTATCATATAAAAGGGACTTCTTGCTGATGCACTGCTCCAGTCCTTCATTGGTGACCGTCATGCCATCTGCCGTGATCTCGCCGTTTATCACCGCCATCTCCAGAATATTCAGCGCCGTTCTGGCATCCCCGTTGGCAAACGCCGCAATGGCCTTAAGCTGCTGCTGCGTAATCCGGACATTCTGGTCTTTTAGGCCCGCCGGGCTATTCAGGGCATTGGTCAATAATTTTACCAAATCCGTCTCTTCCAAAGCCTTCAGCACGAATACCCGGCACCTGGAAAGAAGCGCCGCATTCACTTCAAAGGAGGGATTCTCTGTAGTGGCGCCGATCAGGACGATGCTCCCTTTTTCCACAAATGGAAGGAAGGCATCCTGCTGGGCCTTATTGAATCGGTGAATCTCATCGACGAATAGTACGGTTCGAATCCCCATGCAGCGGCTTTCCTCCGCCTGCCTCATGACCTCCTTGATCTCCTTGATTCCGCTGGTGACTGCGCTGAAATTGATAAAATCCGCCTTCGTGCGTCCGGCTATGATACTGGCAAGCGTCGTCTTTCCTACGCCGGGCGGCCCCCAGAATATCATGGAAGATATCTGGTCTCGCTCGATCAGCTGTCTTAACATCCTTCCCTTCCCAAGAAGGTGCTCCTGGCCCACGAAGTCTTCCAAAGAAGAGGGCCTTAATCGGCTTGCCAGCGGCGCGCTGGCCTGCCGGTCGTCAAACAAGGACATCTGTTCCATCTTAATTCCTCCCGCACTTGCTAATAGTATGAGCTGCTAATTCCATATACATGTATCATACCACGCCGAACTTACGTTCGCAATCCATGTTTGAGCAAAATGTCCTAAAAATTATTCGCCCCCAAGATTGCCTATCCGCACTTGCTTCGTAGCCACCTTCTCGCAGAATGCCGCATCGTGCTCCACGAAGATCATAGCAGGCTTATATGCCATCAGCAGCTGCTCGATCTGTATTCTGGAGAGAACGTCAATGTAGTTAAGAGGCTCATCCCAGATGTACAGGTGGGCTCTCTGGCAAAGGCTTCTTGCGAGCAGCACCTTCTTCTTCTGTCCGGCGCTGTACTGCCCGATGTCCTTATCAAACTGGCTCCTTTCCAGATCCAGCTTCCTCAGCATTGCCTTAAACAGGCTTTCATCCAGATCATATTCCAGCGCCATATCTTCCAGGCTTCCCTGCAAGAATGAAGCATCCTGGGGAACATAAGATATCTTTATTCCTGTTCCGACCTGCATTTCTCCGGTGTATGGAATCTTTTCTCCCAGAATCATCTTCAGGATGCTGGATTTTCCACATCCATTTCTTCCTCTCAGACAGATCCTTTCCCCGCGTCTTACTTCGAAGTTCACGCCTTCGCATACTTTTCGTCCATCGTAAGAGATTGACACATTCTTAAATTCTGCCAGCCGGTCCGTATGATATTCCAGGGGATAGAGTCTGAGTTCTTCTGCGGTATCAATATTTTTAAGCAGCCGGGACTTCTCCTCAACCGCCTGCCGCCTACGGCCTTCTAACACCTTGGAGCGCTTCATCATCTTCGCAGCCTGATGTCCGATATGCCCCCTATCCGGCCTGAGGCCTGCTACCCGCTGGCCCTTTTTACTTTTCTCCACTTTGTCAGACCATTCCCCGGAGCGTCTGGCAGACTGGCTTAACCTTCGGACTTCTTTTTTCAATTTTTCATTTTGTTCCATCTCCTGCTGGTCCTTTGCCTCTTTATTGGCATACCAGGAACTAAAGTTTCCCTTCTGCACCTCAATATCCATCTTGTTGATGGAAAGGATATGATCCACGCAGGCATCCAGGAACCTGCGGTCATGGGATACCAGGATAAATCCTTTCTTGCTGTTCAAATACCGGGCCACCTTATCCCTTGCTTCCATATCCAGATGGTTGGTCGGCTCATCGATCAGAAGGAATCGATCCTCGCCTGCAAATAACACGGCCAGCATAACTTTTGTCCGTTCGCCGTGGCTTAGCGTTTCAAAAGGGCGGAATAAGACCTCTGCTGCCACCTCCAGCAGATTCAGTTCCCGGTAAATCCGCCATTGTTCAAAGCCGGGGCAGATCTCTTCTAAAATCTCGATCGTCATACGCCTTTTATCCTTTGCTTCATATGGAAAATACGCAAATTCCATATTGGAAGATATTCTTCCCTGATATTCGTAGTTTCCCAAAAGCAGATTTAAAAATGTCGTCTTCCCGCGCCCGTTACGCCCAACAAATCCTAATTTCCAGTCCGTGTCTATCTGAAACGACACATGTTCAAATACGTTATCATAACTGCCCTCATAGGCGAAACTTAAATCTACTACATCTATCAATGCCATAATGCATGCCCCCATTTAACTATTAAAACTTATCAAAAAAAGACTGCAGGAAAGCCTTCCCTGCAGTCTTGGCAGCACGTTCTTTTAGCATCTTGTCGCATGGATGCGCAAAGTCGGTCACTACGTAATAACGTACGCAAAATATTCTCTATTTAAAGACGAATGAATTGCCTGCCCAGCAGATGGATTTGTTCAACTTTCCTGCTATTCGTGCACAGCAAAACGAATGGGCATGCAATCCCCATGTACATCCTGCTATGCAGTTACGTTTCCATTAGCAAGAAGCTGTCCTCATCCTCTCATCTCCATTTCATCTTGGTTTTCTTTGGATAGGATAGCATAGAAATTCCAGAAAGGCAAGCATCGATTCTTATTCTACAATATTACCCTTCCCGTATTCTCCCAAGTCTCTCCCATATCCGTGCTGATATACTTGTATAATACGCCCGCCATTTCTTCGTATCCATCCTGCCCTACGTAGAATATCCATGTATCATTTTCTTTCTGCGGGGCATAAACCATGGTCCACCCCTCTGCCGGAGGATCCATACGTACTTCCTCCCAGGTATTCCCTCCGTCTTTTGTCCTCTTAAAGTCCAGCATTTCATGGTCTGTGACCGCCGCCATTCCATTCATGCTGTCAAAGAAGGTAAAGCCATTTACTAGGAACGTCATAAAATCATCGATCGGCTTTTTGGCTGTCCATGTGTTTCCCATGTCCGTGCTGACAGAAAGTACGGTCGCTTCGGACCCCATGGTCTTATCCACGCACATCAGCGCATAGATAAAACTGCCATCCCCGCTCATCCCTGCATAACTACGTCTAACGCCGGGGTGATCCAGCACTTCCTTGTTGGTCCATGTCTCTCCGGCATCCTCCGACACGATCATGGTGACCGGCATTTTCTCCCGTCCTCCGTAGACGAAGAAGGTCTTATCCGGCGCAATATAATAACTGCCGCTTAAAAGAGAGATCCGATCTGTCTGAGTATCTTCCCCGAACAACTGATCCATCGTGATAGGAACGCTTTTCCAGGTACCTCCGTTGTCATAGGAAATGGACAGAGTCTCTCCCTCTATCTTATACCGATCCGGCGAAACAGGAGTCGCCTCTGCCCGGACAGGCTGGAACTTTTCTTCAATAGCGTTTAATACGTCCTCCGTCTGTGCGATGCCTTTTAGATTAAAGGTATAATCCTTAGCCTGTTCGCCATATACCGTAAGGTTGCAGTGTAAGGCATTGTCATTGCCGATTTCCCCAAATTCCGTATATATGGTATCCTCCGGGTTTACATCGTGGATCTTGACTGCGGCAGCAACAGCAAATTCCTCCCTGCTTCCGGCCAGCGGCCTGGACCATTGCACCTCGATATAAGAGTAATACTTCTCCTTTGGAATATTCGGCTCGTCAATAGTTTCTGTATCTTCATAAAGATAGGAGGCAAAATACCGCTCCAGCATGGTAGCAGCAGCGGCTGCATAGTCATCCGGATCCGCAGCCAGAACCTCGTATGGGTTCTTCGGAATCTCCATAGACTGCACGTCTTTGCTCTCATAGCGGTCTTCTGTCACAATGACATCCGACTCCTCCAAAGGCGTCAATTTTTTTATTTCGTTAATAACATTTTCGTTAAAAGACTCGGGACGCTTTGCCTTTTTGAGGGCTGCCGGCAGGTCATACTGTCCTGAATCCGTGTAGCCCGGCTTCACATCCTGCCCATCTTTAAACAGTTTTCCAATTACCGGAATCTGCTCAAAAAATTGATACCTGCATCCAGTGCACAGCACCGCGGCACAGACGCATAAGGCTATGACTCCTGCCATTTTTCTGTACTTGCTCATTCTACTCGCTCTCCTTCTTCCTAGTCGTATCCTCTGTTCCTGATTGGCACGTATTACATGGTTTCCGACGGTGCATAGACAAATCGGATGGGCGTCCGTTCTTCCTTCTTATCTGGGCAGTAGATGGAGAGGCTTGGCCCATTCACTTCCACGCTTGAATAATCGTCAGGCAGCGTAACCTTTCCTTTCTGGTCGATATAGCGGATACCATCCGCCGCTCCCAGATATCCCCAGGATGCAATTCCTTTGTAATAGAATCCGTAACGCTCTTCATCCCACTGCCTTACTACATCCTGGACATTAATATTCTCCGCCATTTGAAAGAGTATCTCCATATCATTGTCCGGATCGTATTCTTTCTGCTCGCTCTTATCGACTCCCGTCCAGTCTTGAGTGTGTATCAGCATCCGCTTGTCTGTCTGCGGCTCGTAGGATACCAGATACGTAGTCCTGAGCTTATAGTCCATATCGTATCCATAGATGAAGGCATAGATGCTTTCAATCTCTCCATCCTTCTTAAATATAATATCCACATTCTCGGTCATAAGGTGAGGCATCAGTTCTACTTTCGTTTGCACCCTATCCATAATTCCTGAAAGCCCGGTTTTGTAGAAGTTCTTTTCCTTAAGCCTTACCTTTTTGTCTGTCTTTGCCTCCTGAATCTTCCAGGCCAGCTTTCCATTGAGATTCACCATGCACCTTCCTACGGCAAAGGTGCCGCATGCTGTTACGAATATCCAGAATGCTGCAATCACGATGCGCAGCTTTATGCCCCGGACGCGCCTGGCATGCTTTTTCAGCAGACTCTCCTGGGCCTCTGTCATATCCTGCCTGGGAATTGGCAGAAAACGCCGCCCTTCCAGGATAAGGAAATAATAATGCCTGCTTTCCTTTACCCGCTTTACTTCCCGCCAGTGGATGTCAGCCTTCTTGCGGTAGGACATGTCCACCACGACGATACCCTCTTCCGACAGTTCCAGGAACTCCCCGCCAAGGATCACCCGGCGTCTTGCCGCAATATAGACAGCGGCTGCCCCTTCCAGGATAAACAGCAATATTCCGAATGAATAGATGGACAGCCATAAAAGATTCCTTTTCAGCATTCCGATATAGGCTAACTGGTACATGGTCTGCCATGCTTCCAGATACAAGAATATCAGCACCGGGTTGGCCAGCCTGATGAATAACCGGTCTTTGATCAGAAGCCACAGATATCTACTGTCTGACACACGGTACACGCTCCTGTCTTCTCTGTCTCTGCCTGCTGCCGCCGGGCGGCCACCTGTCAGTTCTTCAACGGATACCCGAAGAATCTCCGCCAGACGTATGATATTCTCCGTGCTGGGGCTTGACAGATCCTTCTCCCACTTGGAGACCGCCTGCCGGCTTACGCCCACCAGAGTCGCAATGTCTTCCTGTGAAAAATTCTGGCTCTTTCTCCTGGATGCGATATTTTTTCCTAGCGACATCCTGCTCACCTCCATGTAACAAGCATAACAGAATAGGCGGTTGCAATCTACCAACTATTTGTCAACTATTGGTTGCAACCGCCTATTTTCTACTATTTTTCATTAGGAACTATTTTTTCTGCTTCAGAATCCTGCTTACGATCAGGCACAGAAGAATGGTGATTACCATATCCGGAAGTGTATTGCCTACCGGCATATCTATGTGCATCAGAATCCTGTATATAGCAAATCCCACAATCCATACCAGCAGGTTGGGGATATTGGCCCGATCTTTGCTGCTGTCCCTTTTCAAAAGGAAGAAGTCCGCGATCTGGATGGCGATCATCGGCGCGAACACAGAGCCTATCAAATACAGGAAGTCCGTGATATTGTCCATCGGATACACGATAGCCGCAATCGTTCCGATCACCGTCACAATGACAGCCACATGCTTTCCGTTCCACCTGGCGATGATAGATTCGCTGGATATTCCGGCGGAATATGCATCCAGAAAGGTTGTGGTGACCGTGGAGAACACGATGATCAGAAGGCCTGCAATGCCAAGTCCCGCCTTCAGCATAATCTGGGCAATATCATACTCTCCCGTATAGATCGCGGCCCCCATTCCAATCACGTACATCCAGCAGCTGACAAGCCCATATACGATAGCGCTTGCCGCCGTCGCCTTTACAGGCTCCCTGGCCTCCCTGGTGTAATCGCCGATTAGCGGAAGCCAGGATAGGGGCATGGCAACAGACAGTTCCACTGCCGCTCCGAAGGTCATGCTGTCATCGGCGGCCATGCCTATGGCACCACTGTCAAAGAAGATCACCTTGCACAGAATCAGCGTCAGAATAAAGAGCGCTGTCATGGCAAAGGCATTGACTTTCCCAAGATTGGTGATCCCAATCATGATCCAGAGAATGATCAGAATGCCGATGACCAGGCACCATACCCATCTGCCGGTACGGACCACGCCGTTCGCCGCCAGCGCTCCATCGTAGATCATGATGGCCGTCCAGCCCACCAGCTGCAATACATTCAGAACAGAGAACAGAAGGCTTCCTTTCTGGCCGAAGCTCATTTTCACGGTCTCCATGGCGCTTCGTCTGGCCTTGCCTCCGATCACGCCCGCCAGAAACAGCATGACACATCCAATGATATGGCCAAGGACGATAGCCGCCAGTCCTCTTTTAAATCCCAGCGGCGCAAGATAGGTACCCGTAAGAATCTCCGCAATTGATACCCCTGCGCCAAACCAGATCAGTCCATTTTCAAATATAGAGGTACGCTTTTCTTCCATTTCCTAGCACGCCTCCCCTTTGTTTGAATCAGGAGCAATTCTCTCTTCCTTCTCCCGGATAAACTCTCCCGTCAGGGCAAATCCGTGATCCATCGGGCCGCTTCCTCGTCCCAGGTCAAGCATCGCGCCCAGCGCGCCGGATATATACGCCTTGGCACGTTCTACAGAGGTGTCAAGGTCAAATCCTTTCGCCAGATTCGAGGCGATGGCGCTTGAAAGCGTGCAGCCTGTGCCGTGAGTATTCGGGTTATCTATGCGCCTGCCATTGAACCATTTATAAGAATCTTCCCGGTACAGAAGGTCATTGGCATCATTGATCTGATGGCCTCCTTTTAGAAGGACCGCGCAGGAATAGGTCCTGCTGATGGCTCCCGCCGCAGCCACCATGTCTTTCTGCGTCTCAATTGCCAGGCCGGACAGCACTTCTGCCTCCGGTATATTGGGCGTCAGCACGCTTGCCATCGGAAGCAGGCATTCTTTCAACGTCTCAATCGCCTCGTCACTGATCAGCCTGGAACCGCTGGTGGCAACCATGACCGGATCCACGACAATCTTGTCTGCCTTGTATGCTTTTAACTTTTCCGCGATGATGCGGATCAGAGGGCTTGCCGATACCATTCCGATCTTAACCGCGTCCGGGTAGATATCCGTAAAAATATCATCTAACTGTTCTGCTAAAAATTCTGGAGTCACCTCCATAATGCCTGTCACGCCGGTAGTATTCTGCGCAGTCAAAGCTGTGATCGCGCTCATGGCGTATACGCCATTTGCGATCATCGTCTTGATATCTGCCTGGATGCCGGCGCCTCCGCTGGAATCGCTCCCAGCAATTGTTAATGCTGTTCTCATCTGTATATATCCTCCTCATAAAATCCTGCATTAATTTTATCAAGCGACAGAAGGTGGTGCCCCCAATCTACCGCCGGTCTAAGCATCACCTGGATGCATATTCCCAAAATGTCTGAAAATCGGTCAAATCCTCAAGATAAATATCCGAGTGCTTTCGGATCTCCTCCTGCTTCGATTCGCTGAATCTATCGTATACGCCCACCGTCTTGAAACCGGCATTGTCCGCCGTCTCGATGGCATGAAGCACATCTTCGAACACATAGGTCTCCCGGGGCTCTGTCCCCAGATACCTGCCGACCGCAAAGTAGATATCCGGTCTGCTCTTGCCTGCGCCTACCTGGGAGCAGGTAAAAATCTTCTGAAAATATTGATTCACATTCAGTCTTTTAAATGCCGCTTCAATATGCTCCAGTTCGCTGGATGTTGCCACCGCCATGGGAATATCTTTTCTTGACAATTTCCCCAAAAAGTCGGCTGCCCCCTTCTTTAGAGGGGCCTCATAAAAGTAGTAGTCTCTTACCGTATCCCCTACTCCTTCGATAATCTGGCTTACGCTAAGTTTCAGGTCATACCTGGCCTTCATGTAGGCAGCCCCTTCCTGAAGACTCATGGGAAATAATAGTTTCCCCAAATCTTCCTGGGCCTGGATGCCAAGCCCTTTCAGATACCTGGCTCCCGCATCTTCCCAGATTGCCATGGAATCAAGAAGCGTCCCGTCTACGTCAAATATCGCGCCTCTTATCATGCGGTTACCATCTTCTCTGTCAGGCCTCTTAATTCCCTGGCCGCTTCTTCTATATCATCCTTTGCAAAAATCGCGCTGATAACGGCAATGCCGCAGATCCCGCTGCCGGAAAGTTCCAGAATATTCTCCTTGCTGATCCCGCCGATAGCAATGACTGGTATCTTTACCGCCTTGCAGATGGCTTTCAGCGTATCGTGGCTAACTTCCAGAGCATCTGCTTTCGAGCCGGTCGGGAACACCGCGCCAACTCCCAGATAATCGGCTCCATTTTGCTCTGCCATCACCGCCTGCTCTACCGTCTGGGCGGAGACGCCGATTATCTTGTCCGGACCCAGCTTTGCCCGCACATCCCCGGCCTCCATATCACTCTGCCCAACATGCACGCCATCCGCATCTACTGCCAGGGCGATCTCCACATTGTCATTGATGACGAATGGAACCTGATAGCGTCTGCACAGTTCTTTGATTTCTTTGGCTTCTTCCAGAAAATGCTCCTCATCCAGTTCCTTCTCCCTTAACTGGATGAAGGTGGCGCCTCCTTTTAGCGCTTCCTCCACCTGGCTGTATAGCGTCCTGCCGTTCAGCCAATGCCTGTCCGTCACAGCGTATAATAATAGGTCTTTCTTATCGCACTTCATATTTTGCTCCTTTATCCAAAGTCTCCATATCCATATGGTATATCGCGTCGATGATCCGGTTCCGGTACGTGGAATTGCCGTCTCCTTCCTGCATTAAATTCCATCCGATCTCTCCTGCAAGTCCCATTGCGCAGACCGCGGCAGCCGCAGCCTTTAACTTCTGGTCGGGATTGGCCACTAGAAAAGCAGTCATCAGCCCCGAGAGCTGGCAGCCGGTGCCGGTAATCTTCCCCATCTCCGGACGGCCATTGCGGATCACATAACACTCCTGTCCGTCGCTGACCAGATCGATGGCTCCCGTAATTGCCGCGATGGATCCGGATGTCTTCGCAAACTCCTTGGCAAACACAACGGCTTCGTCCAGATTTTCCTCTGTCACTGCATCCGCCACATCGGCATCCACGCCTTTGGTGGTGCCGCTTCCAAGAGCCAGCGTCTTGATTTCCGAGATATTGCCTCGGATGACGTCCAGATGAAGTTCCTCCATCAGTTTTACAGCCGTATTGGTGCGAAGCGCGCTGGCGCCTGCCCCTACAGGGTCAAGAAGCACCACATGGCCCAATTCATTGGCCTTATGGCCAGCCACGAACATGCCTTCTATCATTCTTTTATTCAATGTGCCGATATTAATATTCAATCCGCCGCAGATGGCAGTAATATCCTGAACATCCTCCGGCTCATCGGACATGATCGGGCTTCCCCCGCAGGCAAGCAGCACATTTGCGACATCATTGACCGTCACATAATTGGTAATATTATGTACCAGCGGCATCGTCTTTCTTACATTGTCCAAACACTTTCCCAGCATTTCCTATTTCCTCCTTTTGCGCATAAAAATAGTGTCTTCGACACTTCAACTCCCCTGCCCCTCAATCATGAGGGATAG
>OLRX01001429.1_pt1 | contig 17932 bp, 15 predicted proteins | sample 1672991 | NCBI WGS metagenome assembly OLRX01 (sample SAMEA3136744, study PRJEB25190) | human gut metagenome | biome: human gut; feature: human-associated habitat; material: faeces | place: Austria | collected 2013
TTTCACCAAATCCGTCATCATTTCCATAATGTACTCTTTTATATCGTCGCCGAACAGGACTTTGCGGCGCTGGTCGTAGATGATTTCGCGCTGCTTGTTCATTACGTTGTCGTACTGGAGCACGTATTTTCTTATTTCAAAGTTGCGGCCCTCCACTTTCTTCTGGGCGTTTTCTATGGTTCTGGAAAGCATGCCTGCCGCTATGGCCTCCTCTTCCATTCCCATCTTGCCCATCAGATTCTTTCACCGCCAAAGAGACGCATTAGATCATCCTCGAGGGAAATGAAGAACTGGGTGACACCCGGGTCTCCCTGACGTCCTGAACGTCCTCTCAGCTGGTTATCTATACGTCTTGACTCGTGCCGTTCGGTACCGATTATGCACAGGCCTCCCAAGTCTCTGACTTTCTGCTGTTCTTCAGCCCTTTCTTCCTTGTATTTTTCAAGGAGCTTGGAAAACACCTGGCGGGCGTCGTTCATCACCGGGTCTGTACTGCTGACAAAGCTAGTGGCAAAAGAAATCTGCTCTTCCGTATACTCGAGCTTTTCCATCTCTTTTTTCGCCTCAAACTCCGGATTGCCTCCGAGGATTATATCCGTACCTCTACCTGCCATGTTGGTGGCGATGGTTACGGCTCCGAGACGGCCGGCTTCCGCTATTATCTGAGCTTCTTTTTCATGCTGCTTGGCGTTGAGCACGTTGTGCTTGATTCCTCTTTTCTTTAAGAGAGAGCTGAGCAGCTCGGAATTTTCAATGGAAATAGTGCCGACAAGCACCGGCTGTCCGGTGGCGTGGATCTCGGCTATCCTCTCGATTATGGCTTTGAGCTTGGCGTTCAAAGTAGCGTATATGGCGTCATCCATGTCTACCCTGGCGATAGGCTTGTTGGTCGGTATCACGACTACGTCCATATTGTATATTTCACGGAATTCCTCTTCCTCGGTCTTGGCGGTACCTGTCATACCGGCAAGCTTGTTGTACATGCGGAAATAATTCTGGAGAGTTATGGTGGCCAGCGTCTTGGACTCGGAGCGCACCAGAACACCTTCCTTAGCCTCTATGGCCTGATGGAGTCCGTTGCTGTATCTTCTTCCGAACATGAAACGTCCGGTGAACTCGTCTACGATGATGATTTCGCCGTCTTTAACTATATAGTCCACATCGCGCTTCATAATGTTGCGCGCCTTGAGAGCCTCGACCACGTGATGGTTGATTTCCATATTCTCAGGGTCGCCCAGGTTTTCAATGCAGAAATATTTTTCGCACTTGGCGACGCCCTCGTCGGTCAGCGTGACTTTCTTTTCTTTTTCTTCTATGGTAAAGTCCTCTTCCAGCTTGAGTCCTCTGACGCAGCGGTCTGCTTTCTGGTAAAGGTCTGTGGATTTGTCCCCTCTGCCGGAAATTATCAGCGGAGTTCTGGCTTCATCTATGAGGATGGAATCGACTTCGTCGACTATGGCGAAGTTCAGATCTCTCTGCGTCAGCTGTTCTTTGTACGTCACCATATTGTCTCTGAGGTAATCGAAGCCGAATTCGTTATTGGTGCCGTATGTAATATCGGCGGCATAGGCAGCCTTCTTTTCCTTGTCTTTGAGCCCGTGGACCACGCATCCTACGGTAAGGCCGAGGAAAGTATATATCTTTCCCATCCATTCCGCATCTCGCTTGGCCAGGTAGTCGTTGACGGTGACCACATGCACGCCTTTGCCCTCGAGGGCGTTGAGGTATGCCGCGAGCGTGGCCACGAGAGTCTTTCCTTCACCTGTCTTCATCTCGGAAATCCTGCCCTGATGAAGAGCGATACCTCCGATAACCTGTACTCTGAAATGCTTCAGACCCACGCTTCTCCAGGCACCTTCCCTGCACACCGCGAAAGCTTCAGGCAAAAGGTCGTCCAAAGTTTCGCCGGCGGCCAGTCTCTCTTTGAATTCTCCTGTCTTGGCCTTAAGCTCCTCGTCGCTCAGACTCTCCATCTGTTCCTCAAGAGCCATTACCTGATCCGCGATTTTTTCTAGTTTCTTAACTTCCTTGGAATTAAGGTCTCCAAAGACTTTCTGCATTAAACCCATAAGTTTCCCCTTTCTATTCCTCCGCAGACAGTTCACTGACGATCATATTTATTTCGAGCGCTTTCCTCTCGTCCGCCTTGGTGACTGTCACGTCAAATTCCTTGTAGTCCGCCGTATACACAAATCTGTCTCCCACAGCCGGCAGCTTGTCTATCTGAAGCACCACCCATCCGTTGACGGTGGTCGCGTCCACTTCCTCTTCAACGTCGAAGTAATCGAACATCTTGTCTATGTTTGTGCTGCACAAAACTCTGTAGCTTCCGTCCTGCTGCTGTATTATATCCTGCAGAGCGGCCGCGTCGTGCTCGTCATAGATTTCTCCGACCAGTTCTTCTATTATATCCTCCATGGTCACCAGCCCGTATGTGCCGCCGTACTCGTCGACTATGATGGCGATGTGAGTTTTGACAGTCTGGAGCTTTTTCAGAAGCTGGGCGATTCTCATGGAACCGGCGACAAAGATTACAGGTTTGACATATTCGGACATGGAAGCCTTTCCGCCCTTGATAAAGTTGTGGAAATCTTTCTGATTGAGAACGCCTATGATATTGTCCAAGTCGTCTTCATACACCGGCAGTCTGGAAAAACCCGTCTCAAGGAACAGCTTGGCGACTTCCTCTTCGTCTTCGTCTATTTCGACGGCTTTGATATCGACCCTAGGCGTAAGCACATCCCAGGCCTCAAGATCGTTAAATTCTATCGCATTTTGTATCAGTTCGCTCTGTCCCTCGTCTATTCCGCCCTCGGTCTCGGCTTCCTCGACCATGGTGAGAAGCTCGTCTTCTGTGATAGGCCGGTTGCCGTCAGCGTTGAACATCTTGGCCAGGAATTTTTTCCAGCATGCGAAAAGCCAGTTTATCGGCTTCAGTATGGTGGCGAAAAGTTTTATGATAGGTGCGGAAAACATGGCGAATTTCTCCGGGCTTTCCTTTGCTAGGCTCTTCGGTGAAATTTCTCCGAATATGAGCACTACCACAGTTGCTACGGCCGTGGCGATGGTCGCTCCGTATTTAGGGTAAAGTTCTATGAACATTACCGTGGCAATTGAAGAAAGGGCGATATTGACGATGTTGTTTCCTACCAATATGGTGGAAAGCAGATTGTCATAGTTCTCTGAAAGCTCCAGCACTTCGGCGGCTCTCCTGTCTCCGTCCTGCGCCATGTTCTTCATTCTTATCCTGTTCAGCGACGTGAACGCCGTCTCCGTCGCGGAAAAATATGCTGAAAAAGTAACCAGCACTAACATTGCTATTATACTGTAAATCAAGCTTTTCCTCCAAAAATGTATGTCTTATTTTTATTTGTTTTTATTTATTTTTATTGCAACTTAGCTTTATTTAATTTCATATAATTTCATCCGGTCGCAGCGCCGCGCCGCCAGGCCGCTCTAGTACGACGACGGCTGATGCGCTACAGGCTGACACAACGCCGACCCCACCGCTGACTGACATGGCTCTGGCTGGCGCAACGCTGGCTAATGTGATACAGACTGGTCTGTATTTGTCCGTGTTATCTTCAATGTTGAAAAATTTGCGTATTTTACGAAATTTTACAACATAATTCATGAATTATGTTGTATTTTTTTCGATTTTTTCATAAATTTACAACATCGCCTTATTTCTGCTGCGGCTTGAGGCCACAGTCTGCCTACAATGTTGTAAAATATATGATTTTTGAAAAATTCTACAACATTGAGCGGTAAGCCGCCGCTTTCCTTTATAATTTTCAATCGAAATCTGCGGCTTCCATTTTATCTATGTGCATGTATCGCATGCGAGCTGCTACTTCAGTTGAACTGCTGTTTTTGTTTCTATCTTCGCCTGCACCTAAAGATGAACACAACGGCTTTTAGATGACCTTATACCATTCAGATTATGATGTTGTAATCTGGTACTCTTATATTATTGTTGTTCTGCATTGTTGTAATATTATGGAAAATGTTGTACATTTTTTTGTTTTAATTAATTTTTGACAACATTTTCTGTGTTAAGGTGTGTCGAAATTTGTTAGATTAGCTATGAAACCGAGCGAATGTTGCCATATTTCACATCATTTGAGAATTTGCCAACATTTTTTAGGAAAAGTGTTGGCAAATTTACCCTAAATCTAAAAAATGTACAACATTGATATGATTCGGCACGTTAAATCCTCTAAAATCTTGAATTTATTTCTTAAAATGTTGGCATTTCAGTAACTTATTTAATTTTTGCCAACATTTGGCCAAATAAACCGTTTTTCCAGTTTTACAATTTCTTTTTCTATCGCTTCAGTAAAACAAATTTAGCAAAGTGATTCAATGACCCTGCCTTGCGGCAAGGCCGAACATCCTAATCATTACGTTCATTCTAACGCCCTCCAGTCAGGCAAACGGCGTTTCAATGTCCGCGTCCTCTCGGCGAAGCCGTTATAATCTTCTGCGGGCATTATACCACAACGCAAGTATGGCAAAGTGATTCAATAAACGCTTCATTGCAGCGAAGCTGAACAACATGATTTTGCGTTTATTATACCACAACGCAGGTGTGACCGCTGTAACTCTCCTGACGGTTTCGGCGTATAAATCATCACAAAATCTTTATTTCATTGAAAAGAACAGCCTGCAAAACAGGTGCAGCTGCGCATGTTTTCAGCTGGGAATCAAAATCTGTCTGAGCACGCCGCAAGATGCGCAAGTCGTAAACCAAGTTTTCAAAATCGGCGGCGAGTTATTTTGATTCCCTGAAGACGAAGCGGCGAGCCGTTATTTTGCCTGTTCTTTGAAAGAAATAACAGTTTTGTAATGATTCATTATACCACACCCATTTCTTAAAATAAAGATGCCTTACATTTTTCACCAATCTTTCATCTTCGTACGCAGGCAAGGCACTCAAGCTTTCACCACAGCCACGGAAAAAATTCAATCTTTCATCTCGGAATTAAAAACCTCAATCTTTCATCCTAGGATTAAAAACGTACAATCTTTCATCCCAGGCAAACTCTCTGCCGCCTCCTCTGCCGCTTCCTCTTCCCCCCTTCCATCTCATTGTCACCCTCTAAAAAAACATGGTTGACATAAATTGGCTGCCGGTATAATATATTAAATAATCGTTACAGGACCATTTAAGCGCGAGCGCAAACGAAGAACTGTGAGGTGCAAGCGAACATCGGCGACGATTTGCGATGAGCAAACGCGGATTGGCGGGGTGCGGCGAGAATTAGCGAGGTACAAGTAATGTCTACAAAATTAAAGATATTGGAAATTTTCAATCAACGTGGAAATCAGTATGTTTCGGGGCAGGAACTGGCAGATGAGCTTGGGCTTTCCCGCAATTCCGTATGGAAAGCGATAAAGAAGCTCCAGGAGCAAGGCTTCAGCATAGAGAGCAAAGCCAGCGTGGGATACCGGCTTTCACAGGTAAGCGATCTGCTTTCAGGAGAATACATACAGGAAAACCTGCCGTTTCCATGTAAGGTACATGTTTTCGACAAGATAGGCTCGACCAACGACTATGCCAAAGAAATCGCGGATCTTTCATGCCCGCATATAATATTGGCAGACGAGCAGACAAAGGGCAGAGGCCGAATGGGACGTTCTTTCTACTCACCGCCAGCGGCGGGGCTTTACATGTCCGTGGTTTTCAGGCCGGACTTTGAAATCAGTAAGGCTATGCTGATAACGACCATTTCTGCTCTGGCAGTATGCCAGGCCTTTGAAGAAGTTGCCGGAGTCGGTCCGAAAATAAAATGGGTCAACGACATATACCTGAACGGCAGAAAGGTCTGCGGAATTTTGACGGAAGCGGAAAGCAACCTGGAGACGGGAACCATAGATAAAATTATCATCGGTATAGGCGTGAACTGCTTTTCACAGGTTTTTCCCGAAGAGATCAAGGATAAAGCAGCTTTCATCGAGGATCCGAAAAAGGAGTTCAGCCGCAGTCAGCTGGCGGCCGCTATAATAGATAAACTCTTTTCTCTCATAAATAATTTTGATAAGAGGCGTATTCTCATGGAATACAAATCCCGCTCCATGATTTTAGGCCAGCAGGTTTTGCTCTACGGCTCGTCTTACAGCGCTCTTCCTGAGCACGGCGGCACTGGCGTCAAGGCGCGCGCCATAGACATTGATGAAAACGGCGGTTTAGTCGTGGAATATATGGAGGGGCGGCATGCGCGGGAAATGGACACTATCACCAGCGGTGAAGTCACTATCAGAAGGGAAATAATTTAATGGAATCTAACTCTAGAACTAATCTTCAGAATCTTTTGCTTGCGGGCCTTATGGCGGCGCTGACCGCCGTATGCTCGTGGATAAATATTTCGTTGTTTTTCACGCCGGTGCCGATAAATCTGGCGCTCATCGGCCCTTATATGGCAGGGCTCTTGCTCGGCCTTAAATACGGCGTTTTGAGCCAGGGAGTATACGTTCTCATGGGAGCCATCGGACTCCCGGTCTTCGCAGGATTTGCGTCTGGCGTGGGAACGCTGGCAGGGCCTACGGGTGGTTTTATCGTCGGATATGTCATCTGCGCTGCTATATGCGGTCTTTCTGCGCGAAGGAAAGGGACGAAATACCGGGTACTGCTGATGGTCTGCGGTCTGGCTGCGTGCTATGCCTGCGGTCTGATCTGGTTCATGGTTGTAACAGGCTCTTCTCTTTGGGCAGGCCTTGTTTCATGCGTTTTCCCTTTTCTGCCGGGAGACGCAGTGAAGATAACTGTAGCCGCACTCCTTACAAAATATCTGGCCAAGGCTCTGAAAATATAGAAAAACTTTGCCGGCAGCCAAACATATACGGCAAGCATCGGCGGCAAACATATAAGGCAAGCATCGGCGGCAAAGCGTTTCCACATCGTTTTGCCGCTGTTTTTTACGGCTTTTCAGTTTCGCAGCAGTTTTCTACGCAGAGGAAATCCAGCTTTGTACTGCACACAGGTGATAGTCACAGAACCTTGTGCCTCCGAAGAAGCATAGCACAAGCTAAAACTGAAGCAAAGATGACGATGAGCAGATAACGCAAGTTCTCAAATCTCAGTCCGCCGTCGAGCATTAAGAGATAACCCCATGAGGCCGGCAAAAGCTTTCCTGCCGTTGCAAATGCCTGCGGGAGAAAGCTTATGGGAAACATTATTCCTGAAAGCATTATGGACGGCAAAAATATCAGTTGAGCGATCATCGTCAGTTTAGCCTGATTTTTCATGGCCAACCCCAAAAGGCTTCCAACAAATAGCGAAGATATGATATAAACAGCGAGCGAGACGCAAAACGGCGGCAGATGCGGAGGCAGAACTGCTCCAAACAGGACAGGTGCCAGCAAAATAACGGCGGCGCACATGGTCGCCAGATGCAGAAAAGCTGAGATGAACATAGCGGCGAATCCTGCCCATAGAGGGACGCCATTGGCCCTGTAGGTCTTTTTCACTTCGCTGCCGTAAGTTTCAACAAGCGTCGGAGGAAGCCCTATAAACGAACCCAAGGATACGCCCATGACCAGCATGGCCTGGATGAGAGTCTCTTTCATTTCCGGCATTACAGATGTAAATATGCCGCCCATAAGAAGAAAGAATATGAGAGGCACGGCATAGCAGGCCACCAGCAATGACTTGCTTCTCATGTCAAGTTTCCACTGCAGCGCCGCGCCATACAAGAAAGCGCGCGCTTTTTGTTTTAATGCTTTCTGTCCCAATACCTGCTGACACGGTGTCTCTTGTCTGCTAACCTTTTCTGACATTTTCATTCCCTCCCCGATATATCTATAAAATGCCGCTCAAGCGTTCCTCTGTCTACTCTGATGTCAAGAACTTTGATTTTCTTTTGCTTTAACTCTGTAAGTACAGCGCTCAGCGAAGCTTCAATATCATCAGTCTCAAATGACCTGTCGCCGGCTATAGTTTTTATGCGGATAAAAAATTTTTCTCCTATCCTCTCCGTCAGCTCATAAGGCGTACCGCAGAAAGCCAGTTTCCCTCCGATTAAAATACCTATCCTGTCACAGAGATCTTCCACTTCCGCCATGTCATGGCTTGCGAGGATTATGGTTTTTCCGGCTGTTTTTAAATCCCTTATCTGCTCATGAAGCGCCAGTCTGCTCTGAACGTCAAGGCCTGCTGTAGGCTCGTCTAGGAAGATGACGTCGGGATCGCCGATGAGAGCAATTGCCAGGTGAAGTCTTCTTTTTTGTCCTGTAGAAAGCTGGCCGTACTGCTTCTTTTCCAGCTCACTGATTCCCAGTCTCTCTATTGCCGTGCGGTCAGGCTCAGACCCTCTCCAGCTCGCGAATAACCGAAGAGCCTCAAGCGCTTTGATATGAGCCGGAAGCGAAGAATTCTGCGTCTGTATTCCCATCTTTCCTTTAACCGATATTTGACCGCAGTCAAATTTTTTTAAACCCTCGATACACTCAAGGGCAGTCGTCTTACCTGCGCCGTTTTTGCCAAGCAGCGCGAAGATCTCGCCCCTCTCGATTTCAAGATCAAAGCCTTTAAGCACCTCATTGCCTCCATAGCTCTTTTTTAAGTTTTTCACCCGCACAGCAGCGTTCATCTCTTCCTCCTTCATTTTCCCCCCCCCATGTTTTCTCAGCAGGCAGGCTGCAGCCGTCTTAGTATCGGTGAGAGCCCCTGAACCGGGCGGAACGGCCTTAGCCGAAGCGAGACGACCCGACCGCGGCGAGGCGGCCCGACACGGGGACAGTTCTTGTTTACAGCCATTATATTTCATTACGCTGCGTCACAAGCAAGACTTTCTTCAGGAGACAAGTGGCAGGGATCTTCAGAAGGCAAGAGGGGGGGATTTTTAGAAGGCAAAAAACTTTTTAAGCATTTAAAAACCGCGGGGCGCTCGACCCTGCGGTTTAATTTTCATCTCCTTTTTATTCTTCTTTTTAAAAATACGGTAAAATTTTTTCTTTAACTATTTTCATAACGTCGTCGTGGCCCTCCACGCATTTCCAATCCTGCGCCAGGTTGACTCTGACCACGTTATAGAGCCAGTCTTCATAATATTTTACGGCTTCCTTGTAATTGAGACCTTTCTTTTTCAGCTGTGCAACGTCATATTCGGCGAATTCGACGGTCACCTTGCATCTTTTGCGGCAAGGCTTGTCTCTGCCGTCCGGAAAATCCATCACGGAAACGTCCACATAATTATGAAGCGGACTGTCGGGTATCAATTTTATCTCTTTCATAAGATTATTTTATGCTTCCGTCGGCATTAAATACAGGTAATTTTTCCAAATAAATGATATCCTCCCTGTCCGCAGCTTCTCCCTCGGCGAGCACTGCCATTCGTCCGACTATGTTGCCGTCTACCTGATTTACAAGCTTTTCAATAGACTTAAGGGATTCTCCGGTGCTTATCACATCGTCCACGATCAGAACTTTCTTGCCTCTCATCTGTTCGGCCTCCTTTTTTCCTATGCAGAGAGTCTGGATGTGGTCTGTGGTTATGGAATCGACGTCTGTCGAAATTATATCCTGCATATAGAGCTTCGGGCCTTTTCTGGCGACGACATAATCGTTCATGCCGGCCTGTCTGGTCATCTCGTAGAGCAGCGGAATTCCCTTGGATTCTGCCGTAATCATTATATCAAACTCCGGGGCCTTCTTTAAAAGTTCCGAGGCTGCCGCCTTGGTGATCTCAACGTCGCTGAACATTATAAAAGCGGCGATATATAAATCGTCTGTAACCTTGCACAGAGGCAGCTGTCTTTTCAATCCCGCAATGGTCATCTCGTAAAACATATAGTATCTCCCTTTCTTAAAGCCAAAGAAAATTACGCTACAATTATACTCCTTGCTAAAAAATATGGCAAGTATGCAAAATTAACTTCACGCTGTGCAAAATCAACTTCATGCCGCGCAAAAGCAGCTTCATGCCGCGCAAAAGCAGCTTCATGCTCTAGAATCAACTGCGTATCTAGCCGATTCCGCCCAGCAGAGTTCCCATTACCAAAACGACGACGATCAAGCCGCAGAACACATATTTGCTGGCCCATTCGTACCAGCTCCCCAGCTTTCTCGCGGCTCCCGTATCTATCTGCTCTCTGACGAAATCTTTTCCGCATACCCAGAAAAACATTATCGCAGCCAGCAAAGCGCCTATAGGACAGAGATAAATGGAGCACACGTCCATCCAGCCGGAAACTATGCCTTCTATGCAGAGAGCTACCGCACTTCCGACAAGCCCCACGGCGAGCACGGCCTTTTTCCTTGAAAATCCGAATTTGCTCTGCAGCGCTTCCACAGGCGTCTCAAATAAATTGACCAGCGAAGTTATGCCGGCAAAAGCCACGGCTATGAAAAATATGACTATAACTATTCTTCCGCCCGGCATCTGCAGGAATACGTTAGGCAGGTATATGAACATGAGCCCCGGGCCTCCGCCTGTAAGTTCCTGCCCGGCAGTGGCCATAGCGGGGATTATTGTAATGGCAGCGACGAGAGCGGCCATCGTGTCCCAGAGAGCCACGTTTCTGGCGCAGAAAGGAATATCCTCGGTCTTCTTCAGATAAGAGCCGTAGACCAGAGTTCCGGATCCTGCAAGCGACAGGGAGAAAAAGGCCTGTCCCAGCGCGTAGACCCACGTCTTAGGCTGTGCGAGGACCTGCCAGTCTGGATTGGTCAGATATCTGTATCCGTCAGACGCACCCGGCAGAGTGGCTATATATACCGCCATTCCTATGAACATGAGGAAAAACAAAGGCATCATGACTTTGTTGGCTTTTTCTATTCCCGAAGAAATCCCGTATATCATTATGGCGAAAGTCAGCACCAGAGCGACTATGTGCCAGCCCACATTTCCGAAAGAAGACGCGACATTGTTAAATATGCCGCCAAGATCCTCTACTCCCTTGGCTTCAAACAGGCTTCCGCCCGCCGCAGAAAACAGATATTTCAATATCCATCCCACGACTACAGAATACCCTATGGCAAGGGCAAAGCTGCACAGCACCGGCACCAGCGCGAAAGCTTCTCCCAGGCTCTTTCCTTTGCCTCTCATCTCCGTAGCTTTTCCGAAAGCTCCCATCGGGCCTGTCCCCATCGCACGGCCGAAAGCCATCTCTCCGACCACGCCGGTAAAGCCGATGAAAGCCACGCATATAAAATACGGTATAAGGAAAGCCGCACCGCCGAGGGCCGATACTCTGGCCGGAAACAGCCATATATTTCCCATTCCTACAGCGGAACCTATGCATGCGATTATAAAGCCTCTCCTGCTTCTGAAACTATCTCTCTCCATTTTTTTCTCCTTGCAGATCATCTCTAAATAGAATACTTTATTTCTGCCGCAAGTTCAATAAAATAATTTCAATTTTCTTCTTAGCCTTGAAAATTTAACCAGGAGCATATATAATAGCAGTAGAAGATTCGCAAAAGAGGAAAGGAGTTTGCGTGAAATATGTATAAAAACGCTTTGAGGCCTGCCTGGGCGGAAATCAACCTTAATAATCTTGACTTCAACATTAAAAATATAAAGAGCAAAATCGGTGACAGAGAGCTTATCGGCGTGATAAAAGCCGATGCTTACGGACACGGCAGCATCAAGGTGGCCGAAGTCCTGAGGGAAAACGGCTGCAAAACCTTTGCCGTGGCTACTCTGCACGAGGCCATCACATTAAGAGAATCAGGAGCCAAGGAGGATATCATCATTCTCGGCCTGACTCCCGACATGTACGCTGAAGCTCTCGTTACATACGATCTGACTCCGGTAGTATGCGATTCAGCCAACGCCGCAGCCATCGACGCCAAAGCAAGAGAAGCCGGCAAGACGATCTGCGGTCTTATCGCAGTAGATACAGGCATGGGCCGCATAGGCTATCTGGCAGAACAGCCTGAATCGGCAATAGAGGACATCAAAAAAATAGCGGTTCTGGATAACTTCAAGATAAAGGGCATGTTCTCGCACATGGCGACGGCCGACGCTGCGGACAAGACTTTCTCCCACCAGCAGGAGACAAAATACAACAAATTCTATCAGGCAGTCACTGCCGCCGGAATAGAGATCCCTATGAGGACTCTGGCCAACAGCGCGTCCATAATGGAGCTTCCGGCAATTCATTTTGACGCTTGCCGCCCGGGAATCATTCTCTATGGATGCTATCCGTCGGACGAGGTAGATATAAACAGACTGGCCATCAAGCCTGTAATGTCTGTAAAGGCCAATATCGTTCATCTGAAAGATGTCCCGACTGGCTTTTCCGTCGGTTATGGCAGAAAGTTCATCGCCGAAAGGCCGAGCAAGATAGCGACGCTGGCCCTAGGTTATGCTGACGGTTATCCGAGACCTTATTCACAGCAGGCAAAAGTTCTGGTCAACGGCTGCGTCGCACCTATCGCCGGAAATATATGCATGGATCAGTGCATGGTCGACGTTACCGACGTTCCGGACGTTAAAGTAGGAGATGAGGTCATCGTCATGGGAACTGACGGCAAAAACACCATCCTGGCCGACGACATCGCCAAAGCCACCGGCACCATAAGCTATGAAATAGTCTGCGCTTTCGGACAAAGGCTGCCGAAGGTCTATGTAAAATAGATCACAGCGCTTAACTTTGAAAAAAAGAGTGTTCCTTCAACATCCAACTTCCTGTAAACTTGCTGCAACTCAAGGAAGTATTTCATACCTCGGGACACTCTTTTTTTATATTATCTGAAATTACTTCTGGGCGGGCGGCGGCTCCGCGAAGCTATCTGTCGCCCGGCCGGCCTCCCCTATGCCAGCCATACTTCGGCCGGCCTCCCCTGAGTCAGCCATGCCCCGGCCGGCCTCAGCCGTTTTCCCCATAAGCCGTGACACAGCCTCGTGCTTAAACGTCTCGCTCTCTATATGCTTCATCACTGCCGAATAAATCACTGTGGTTATAACAAACGTGCACAGATCGGCCGCCGCCTGAGCCGCCTGAATACCTGCCAGACCGAAAAATTTCGGCAATATCAGCAGCGCAGGGATAAAGCACAGACCCTGACGCGAAGCCGCCAGAATAGTCGCGTAAAAAGTCTTTCCTATGGTCTGCATCATCATATTGTTTAAAATGATCCATCCTGTCAGCGCAAAAGTCACACATTGAAATCGCAGGGCCACCTGTCCGATCTCTATGACCGCCTCATCTTTGCGGAACACTCCTACCAGATCGCCCGAAAATACCGCTCCCAAAACAGAAATCACGATCAAAAATACAGTGGAAAACTTGACGCAGAACCAGAACGCCTCCCTGACCCGATCAAATTTTTTCGCGCCGTAGTTGAAACCGCACACCGGTTGAAATCCCTGACCGAAGCCAATCACGGCGGAGCCTGCGAACATGGTTATTCGAGTGACAACCGACATAGCAGCTATGGCCGCGTCGCCGTAAGGATTTGCTGCCACGTTTAACGTGACCGTTGCCAGACTGCCAAGGCCCTGACGGAACAGCGAAGGCAGGCCGCCTCCCACTATTTCTCTCAGGCGCGGGATGGAGAATTTCACGTTTCTCAACCGTATAGGTATGCAGTTGGAAATCTTTATGCCAGCAAGAAGCAGGACAAAGCTCACAAGCTGACTCAGAACGGTGGCTATCGCCGCCCCCGATATTCCCATATCAAGTACAAATATGAACAGCGGATCGAGAGCTATATTCAAAACCGCTCCTGACGTAACGCCTATCATCGAAAAAAAAGCATTTCCCTGATACCTCATCTGGTTGTTGAGCACCATCTGAGCCGTCATGTACGGCGCTCCTATGAGGATTATTCCCAAGTAATCCCTCGTATATGGCAGAATCGTTTCCGTCGAGCCAAGCAACAGGGAAAGCGGGTTTAAGAATATCAGTCCCAGCGCCATTATCAGCGCCCCCAGTATCATCGCGCAGAAAAAACCTGTAGCGGCCAGCTGCTCCGCAGACCTGGTATCCTTTGAACCAAGCTTCCTGGAGATGGAGTTTCCTGATCCATGACCGCAGAAAAATCCCAGAGCCTGGATTATCGCCATGACGGGGAAAACTATGCCCACCGCCGCCGTAGCGCTGGTATCTATTTTTCCGACAAAAAAAGTATCGGCCATATTATAAAAGGAAGTTACCAACATGCTTATAATAGTTGGAACCGCCAGACGTCCGATAAGCTTGGGGATGGGAGTTTCCGTCATCATCTGATATTTCTCATCCTGTGACATTGCGCCGTGCAAAATGCCGTTCAAGAAAATCCCTTCTTTCTGTCATATATTTTAAAACAAGCTCCTGTTACTTTTTCAGAAGTCCTCCTACAAGTACAAAATATGACGGAAGCTTCCCTTCCGTAACCCATTCCAGCTCTATTCCCATAAGTTTGCTTACAGTTAAGCCTACGTTGCCGCCGATGGCCTCGATGGAATAACGCATGAGTTCAGGATGCCTGCACGGCTTGCCCTCCGAACGGGTGCAGCCTGCAAATCCCTCTTTTTTGCACATGCTACAGCTGCCTGCGCTGAGACTGACTGAACCGGGATTTTGTGCTTCCATTTCATAAAGCTGGCGGCTCATATCGCCCTTGACTTCGTGCATTATTTCAATGCCTCTGTCCATATCCGTTTCTCCGTCAAAGATGATCCTTCTCGCCGTCAGATAGAGGGAAGAAAAATTCTTCCAGTAGCTTTCGGCGTCGAAATCAAAGGGCGGGCAGGACCATACAGTCCCGTAATTGGGACATTCCATGCAGTACTTGATGAATTCGCCGACGTTGACGTAATCTCTCACATAGTCTTCTGTCTTGATTTCTTTTTCAAAAATTTCAACGTGATACATGAAGTTTCTCTCCTTTATATAAATTTAAGTATATCATATTACATTTTTTTATGGTAATATATTTTTGATATCAACATGGAGGATAATATGGCATTCGGACTTTTTAAGAAAAATATCGCCGCAGATCTGGTTCTTAAAAACGGCAGAATAATAACTCAAAACGCTGATATGCCTGAGGCGGAGGCCGTCGCGTGCAAAGACGGCAAAATCATAGCCGTAGGAGACTTGGACAGTATTGAAACCTTTATAAACGGCGATACTGAAATTATAGACCTTAAAGGCAATTACGCCGCACCCGGATTTATTTCCCTGTGGCAGGAGCCCGTCCTCAAAGCCTTCCATGGAAAATATTTAGACTTGAGCGGCTGTACGGACAAGGACGGACTGCTTTCCCTGATAAAATCATGGAACGAGGCCCACGAAGAAGATGAAATGATATTCGGCTTCGGATACAACGAAGGAGTCTTCGGTGAAGAGCTCCAAAACGACAATGAAGCCATGTCCAGATTGCTTGACGTTTCCTGCCGGGAAAAGCCTGTGGTGCTGCTGTGTGAAAACAATATTTCATGCGCTTTCAATTCGCAGGCCGGAGAAATCATCACCCAGACGGCGGAAGAGGAAATGGTTAAGTATATAACCACCCCTTATATCCTCAACCTTTTTGTACCTTTCGACTTTGAAGAGGTGGAGCAGAACGTCTCGCGGCAGCTTTCCGCCAACATCGAAAGAGGCATAACGTCCAGCATGAGCCTCGGCGCGCCGGATTACTTTGAATCTCTATATCAGGACGCTCTCATAAGTCTCTACAACGAAGAGATGATGTACCAGAGATTTTTCAGCTCATATTTTTTAAACAGACCGCTTTTGCCTAAGGGTCTGATGCACCGGCTGATGCAGATGAAGACCAACTGTAACGAGATGGAAGGGTTCATCAACGCCAATCTTCTGCTCGTCAGTCTGGATCACGAAAGATGTCCGATGGACTTTTCCCAGCAATCGCTGAATACTATCTTAGAAGAGGTCGCCGATAAAAATTTTGGCATATATTTCAGAGCGGGCGATCAGGCAGACTTGGAAAAAGCTTATCTGGCAGCCGAACACGTCCGTGGCAAGGGCTATAAAAATATGATCGCGGTGGAGTCGTCCTGCAGTCTTTCCGATGAAATAAAGAAAGAGCTCATGTGGCACGACAGCGTATACGAAATATCTCAGGACTTCAAAGATCATGCGTGGCAAAATGCTGCTTTTATAGCGGGCTGCGCCGATGCCGCAGGCAGCATAGAGCCGGGGAAAATCGCTGATATCGCTGTGTTTGAATCCGATCCTTATGAAGATACGGACTGCGGTCTGCCGTCTGAAAAAGCTGTCATGACAGTATTCAACGGTAAAATCGTTTATCAGCGATCTAATGCAGATGCATAATAAGTCAGTAGTTTTGTTTATAAATAGGAGGTTGAAATGAAAAAGTTTTTATCTTTGATATGTGTTTTTGTTCTTTCTCTTGCGCTGTTCTCATGTTCGGAGAAAAAGGATGATGATGACTCCTCAGAAATCACCAATCCCATCAACGTGACCATCTCTTTTTCCGACAGCGAAAACGATCAGGTAGAAGTGGAAAACTTCGAGCCTATAGAAAACGCGGAATTTATAGTCGAGGAAGGCACTTCTGTCCTCGAAGCTACTCAGATATACTGCGTAGCCAACGAGCTTGACATAGAGATAGATTCTGCCGGAGGATACATCACAGGCCTGCTAGGAATAAGTGACGGCGACTATTCTGACAATACCGGATGGGTATACACCATCAACGGCGAAACTGTCATGGTCGGCGCCGATGAACAAATTTTAAAAGATGGTGATAAAATTTCTTGGGAATTTGTTGACTTTTCTACTTATCAGTAGTAATATTATCAGTAGTAATATTATAAGTAGTAATACGAAAGTCGTTTACTATTAACTTAGAAAACTTTCCTTCTTTTATTGAATACACACACACTTTCAGAAAACACGCATCCGTAAGGGTGCGTGTTTTCTTTATTATTTTATTCGTTTGTCTCGCCGTCCTGACCGCCGCTCTGCCCACTGTCCTGGCCGCTTTCCTGACCGCCGCTCTGCCCTATCTTATCCACAGGGCCTATATATTTGGCATGGATCACGTATCTCTTGTAATCGTCGCTGTCTTCGGTACAGGTGGAAAGGGTGAGTATCTTTTCGCCATTTTCCGGAAAGCTTGCGCTGCTGTACAGGTTTTTTTCCCTTGCCAGATCCAGATAATCGTCATACGCTTGCTGATTTTCAGCAAAGACTGTAAAAGTACCGTCGTCTATGCCGGCTATATACGAAGAAAAGATTTCATATTTGTGCCATATCCCATCCGGCGTCAGAATATTTATATACGTGTGCTCGTCCTTGTATTCCTCTTCCATAAACTTGTCCAGCGTGCCGAACATCGCCCCGTTGTGCATATTATGTCCGTAGACTATGGTGTGGCTGTCGCTGAAGTCGCCGGCATTGGCCGCGTCGAGAAATATGCTTCCTGCCACCAGATAATTCTTTTCATAATCCCTGAACAAATAAAAATCATTTGTCGAACCCTGCAGTATAGGATAGCTGATATCGGTACCGGCGATATATATCCAGCCCACAACGTCCTCGTTGATTTCCCTCAGCTTCTGAAAATCCACGGCTATCAGTTCTCCGTCGTCTTTCTCCACAAAGTCTTCGTTGGCCTTTTCGTAATAGTCGTCTATCTTCTTGTAATCCATCAGTATACTGACGACTTTATACAGCGCGAAGAGAAATACGATTATGCATATCAGCATCAGCGCCGTATAATATTGTTTCTTCCCGGATTTTGCCTTTTTTTCACTCATAAAGTTTTCTCCAAAACACCTCAGATTTTATATTATATAGTTTTCCAGCACCTGCTTCTCAAAGTCGAAGTCCGCCGGGGTGAGGGCCAGCAGTTCCCCCTCCCGCACGCCGCACCAGTAGAGCATTTCAAAGGCGTAGTAGGAGAGGGGCTTGTCCATCATAGCGTCAGCGAATTTCAGATACTCCGCTTTCGTCCAGAACAGCATTTCCCGGCCCTTGGCCTTGCCCATATTGCCTACCTGGGCGGCGGGGT
>OLRX01001453.1_pt1 | contig 17700 bp, 17 predicted proteins | sample 1672991 | NCBI WGS metagenome assembly OLRX01 (sample SAMEA3136744, study PRJEB25190) | human gut metagenome | biome: human gut; feature: human-associated habitat; material: faeces | place: Austria | collected 2013
GCCCGCCAAGTAAATCGGCTGTCCCGGCATTTGAAAAAAATATTTGTGCTTGGCGGCGTCCCAGCCGGTGGCAGCGCTGCTTCACAGTGAGGGAATCTTTGTAAGCATCCTGAATCTATTGCATAGCAAAGGGCAGCACCGCACAATTCCCGCCTGACGGCTTAAGCACCGCTCCGGCGGCTGCGGCACGGCATCTGCGTTGCCAAAATGCTCGATAATGTCGGGTTGCGGTACCCGCATCGTGCTTCGGGGGCAAAAGCCCCTCGCACTCTGCGACCGCTGCCCCTGCTTCGGTTCGCTGTTTCCGCCACTGGCGGCGCTCACCTTTGCAGCATCCAGTATTATCTGCGCTTTTGGCTTAGCATCTGCCGCACCTCGCTCGCCGTATCGGCACTTAGAATTATGCGGTGTTGCCAAAGAAAAATAATTGACAATTCCAATTATAATATGCTTTAATGAAGAGCAAAACACTTACAATGTAACAATCTGCAATGCTTAAAGACACTGAACTGACCCGAACAAATCTCAAGGAGATATACCATGGCAGAACGCGAACTGCGGCGGATGAACCGCATGGAATTGATAGAGATCATCTACGCGCTCAAACAGCACGAGGAGGAACTGGAACAGCAGAATGCCAATCTTCGCCGACAGCTTGCAGACCGCACGCTGCGGCTGGAGCAGGTTGGTTCCATCGCCGAGGCCGCTTTGTCGCTGAACCGGGTATTTGAAGCCGCACAGGCTGCGGCAGATCAATATTTGGAATCGGTCAAGGCGCAGTACCCTGTGCAGGGTGCCGAGTTTTCGCCCACCGCGAATAACGAAGGGGCATATTGGAAATGAAGGGACTGAGCGGAAAGCGCGTTGAGATTCCCTCTATGGAGGAGATCACGCAGGAGCGCAAACGCCTGTCTTACCGCAGGCGTTACAAGCGTGTGCTGAAAAGCACCGCCTATGCGCTGGTCGTTGTGGCAGCCATTGCGGTACTGCTGGCAACGAACCTGCTGCCGGTGCTGCAGGTGTCGGGTGACAGCATGAACCCAACCTTGCAGGATCAGGACATTCTGGTTCTGCTGAAAACAGATACTCTGGAAAAGGGAGATCTGTGCGGCTTCTACTGGCAGAACAAGCTGCTGCTCAAGCGAATCATCGGTATCCCCGGGGATGTGATTTCGATTGACGGCAACGGCCTTGTGACGGTGAATGGCGAGGTGCTGGCAGAACCGTATGTCGATGAGCCGGCTCTGGGAGAATGTGACCTCAGCTTCCCGTATCAGGTGCCTGAAAATCGCTTCTTTGTGATGGGTGACCACCGCGCGACCTCGATCGACAGCCGGAGTACGGTTGTCGGCTGCGTTGAAAAGAGTCAAATTGTGGGCAAGGTATTTCTTAGGGTATGGCCCGTGCCCCGTATTTCGTGGATAGGCTGATGGAGGAGTCCACATGAGAAATCAATTGGACAAGGCGATTCGGCGGGTAATGGCAGCGCGCCATGCGGAGCACCGCCGTGCTGCCGTGCTGGTGATACTGGCACTGCTGACGATACTTTCCGTCAGCTGGCGTCTGCACCAAGTAGGCATCGCGATGACGGACGATGAATACTCCTGTGGATATGAGGAGCATGTACACAGCGACGCCTGCTATACCGAGGTCTTGATCTGCGGTTATGAAGACGGAGCATCGGAAACCCCTGCTGATTCAGCGGAGGAAGACGGCGAGGCCGCGCCGGCAGCCCACTCCCATACCGCAGACTGCTACCAAAGGGTGCTTACCTGTACCCTCCCGGAGCATACCCACACGCCGGAATGTCTGGCGGACATAACCGCAGATGTTGAGACCCCGGCAGACTGGGACGAGCAGAGCGAGGGCGTGAGCAGCTTCTGGAGCGATGCCATGACGGAAATCGCACAGAGGCAGCTTGGCTACACCGAGAGCGCCAAAAACTTTACGGTGGACAAGGCGCTGGGGGAGACCCTGGCACAGGCCCATCACTACACACGCTACGGCGATTGGTACGGCAACCCTTACGGGAACTGGGATGTGATGTTTGTCGCCTTCTGCCAGCATTATGCTGGCATACCGGAGGATGTCATCCCGCAATGCGCAAGCCTGCTTCAGCTGCGCACGGAATTGGAAAATGCACACCCTGAATACATCACCCCGGGTGGCAGTGAGGCCACACCGGGCGACATCGTACTCTATACAAATGCCGCCGGTGAGGAAACGATCGGCATTGTAACCGCGTATGATGGCGCGAACCTGACCGTTGTTTCCGGCGCTGTGGACGGTGCGGTAGCGGCTGTGACAGTCGCAGAGGCCGATGTCACCAATACCATCCGTGTGTTGGATGCGTATGGCGTGTATGCGCAGACCGGCGCATCAGACGGATCCGAAGAACTCTCCTTTGATGCGGACGCCATTTTGGCAAGAGATGGCGCGGTGGCGTATATTGTTTGGCAAAGGCCGGATCCCATAATGCCGGCTGCGGAAGACGATGATACACTGACCGCAGCGGCAGCAACCCCTCAGTATGACAGCGAGGGCAACCTAAAGCTGGATAATCTGCTGACAAGTACAGCTATTTCCATCAAACAAGGTAATGTCTGGGAACCGCTGGATAACGATGCATCTATTAAGGACGGCACCCCGGTTCGGGTGGAGATCGCCTACAAGGTACCGGCAGGTGCACTCCAAAACGACAAAAACACCGCGACCTATACCCTGCCGAAGGGCGTCTATCCCAAGAAAGATCTGACAGGAAACATCACCGATTCAAACGATGAGATAATTGGTACCTTTACGCTTACGAAAAAATCCCCTACGGTCACATTTACATTTAATAACGACACAAGTCGGACGTTCACCGGCACCTTCAAGTTTAATACCACGATCAATTACGCTGAGACCGGTGGCGACGGCAAGATACATCTGGGCGAGAAAACCTACACCGTTGAGCCGGAGTATTCGCTGAACACGAAGAAAGAGCACACCCTTTCGGAAGACAAAAGTAAGGTAAGCTACACCGTTACAGTCAATGCCCCAAATGGTACGCATGACCAGACGGTCACCATTACGGACCGGCTGGCCGCAGAGAATACCGCAAACGGCAGCTATGATACGAGCAGCATCAAAATCGACGGGAAGCCGCTCTCCGAGTATGCAGATGCCGCCATCACCTACAACACAGACGGCAAGAGCTTTGAAATTACAGGGCTACCGCCTCTCGGATATAACCAGTCGTATGAGCTGACCTATGATGTAACTGTGGCTGCCGTGACAGGCGCAGACGGTTCCGGTACGATTGTCAACACGGCCAAGGGCACAACCAGTACGCTGCAGAGCAACGAGGCCAAGGATACCGTCACCGTGAAGGAGAGCAGCATTGCCAAAACAGGCACCTATGACGCTGCGACCCACCGCATCAACTGGGTCATCAAGGTCAAAAATCCGGACGGTGATTTGGCAGGCTATACGGTGACTGATATACAGGTCACACAGCTGGACATTGTTGGTGATGTAACGCTGAAGAGGGCTGACGAAACAGTTGTAACAACCATCACTGGCAACGATTTTCTGACCAACGGCTATACCTTCCCGGCAGGTTCCAATGCGAGCGCCTATACATTTACCTATCAAACGGTTGCACCGGACCCGGTGAATGGCACCGTTTCTGCAACCAACCAGGCAACGCTGGAAAAAGGTTCACGTTCCTATACCGCGACAGCCAATGTTTCCACCGGTGTAGGCAAAGTGGATATTCGAAAGTATCCGGGCACTGTCACGCCGCTGGAAAACGGTGACCAAAAGGTCATGTGGAATATAACCGGAACGGTTCCCGCGGGCGTTAACAGTTTCAAAATCGTGGATAAGATCCGCGAACCGCTGTACGGCGTCAAAACCCAGCTGGAAACCGCCATTCGAAACAATCTGCGCTTGACGATGGAAGGCGGAACAACGCTGACATGGGAGGAGGCAGAGAAGAAGGGCATACAGATTCAGCTGTCCTTTTTTTCCAACGGTTTGAATGACTGGGACGATTCCGACAACGGCATTTCGGTTTCCGATGATGCAACCGCGGTGCATCGCATCTGGCTGCATTTTAGCCGGACGGACGGCGAGAAGCTGCGCATTTTGAGATGCACCATCAGCGACATTCCAACGGTGGCAAAAACGTCTGATATGGCGAACAATACCAAAAGGCATTTTGAGAACCGTGTGGAAATTTACTCGGATAACGCCGGGCGCGAAGGCTGGAAAGGAACTTACGATTATACAAAGATCGGTTCTATCACCAAGGAAACATCTGACAAGAGCGGCGATGGGTACAAGCAGAACAACAGCACTACCTATGCCAAAAACAAGGTCATCTGGTATTGCATCAAACTGAATCTGGGTAGCGGTGATGTAGACAAGACCCATACGCTGACGGTGGTAGATAAGATCCCGGACGGCATGAAGCTGGCTACGGACAATAATTCTCTTAGCAGCTATAGGATTGCGGCGGATCTGGATACAAAGCCGGGCAATAAATATACGGGAAACATCAAAAGCCCGAGCGAAAATATGTACAGCCTTATGTCTGGTAGTGTTACTTATTGGTCGATTGACACTTCTGTTTCGGGGCAGCTGACCATTAAGGTGCTTCCTATTACGCTGCAAAATCTGATTGACCCAAACAAAACAACGGATCATTATGTGGAGATCCGCTATGCGCTCCAGCTGGATGATGCGACAGCCTGGAACGAGCGTACTCTCGAGGAAAAAGCCTATACGAATACTGCCACATGGGACGGTGCATCGACATCGTCCGGCATGACCATCACGCGCCCGAAAAAGGAGCTTCTGGAAAAGACCGGCAATTATGATGCAAAAACCCATCAAGCCAATTACACCCTTTGCATCAACCCCCGCGCAGAGGATCTCGCACCGGGCAGTGACACGCTCGAGCTTACGGACACGATGGAAAGCGAATACTTCGGCAAAACCGGCATGGAGCTGATGCTGGATTCTATCAAGGTATATGAATACATCCTGCAGGACGGCGACTGGGTAAAGGGCAACGAAGTCAAAGACAGCGTTCGCGTTGAAAAGGTTGAAGAAACCGCATCGACACGGAAGTACAAGTTCGTTCTGCCGGACGAGAAAGCCCTGGTACTGGAGTACTCTTATAAAATGAATCCGGGTAATCTCGCAAGCGACATGGCGGTTACCAATACGGCTACGCTGGCGGGAAAAATTGTAGGCAATCAGGTTTCGGTGAAAAGCGACAGTGCATCGGCAACTGTACACAATGCCGTTCTGACTGTTGCCAAGACGGATTCTGCTACAAACTTAGCCATCACGGCAAGCCCGGCAACCTTTGCGATATACCACTATAATAAAATCAGCACAGGGTGGGATTTTATTAGGCCGGAGAATACAGGTTCGAGCGGCAGCTTTGACCTGACATTTGCGCAATCCCCTGCAACAGGCAGCCCGCAGCTGGTCACCGGGGACCTGTATAAGCTTGTGGAAACAGCGGCCCCGGCAGACTATGCACTGGATGAAACCCCGCGCTATTTTATCTGGAACAACAACGCAACGGATGATGACAAAAAAGCAGCTGCGCTTACAGCTGCAACCGGAGCTACTGTCCCGGAGGGGGTTACCACTGCAAACATCAGCTTTTTGGGCGTGAACGGAGACCGCGCCACAATGGCCATCCCCAACAAGCAAAACTGCCTGACCCTGCGCAAAATCTGGTATGGCATCGGGAACGACACGATAGAAGCACCGGTGGACGAGATCCAGGTGCAGCTGTACCGTTACGAGGATGGAAAAGACAAGGCGGACGCAGTGGCGGTCGGAAAGCCGGTCACCTTGACAAAAGCTGACGGCTGGACCAAGAAAATTTCTTCCTTGGAGAGCGGTTATCACTACTATGTAGAAGAGTTAGGAACAGACAGTGGCGCGCTTGTCTTCTATGAAGTAAAGTACAGTGAAAGCAACGCCACCGGTGTCACCGGCGGCGGCACCATTACCATCACGAACAAGCAAAAGCCCAGCTATGAGCTGCCCGCCACCGGCGCGGCCGGCACACCCCCGTATACAGCAGCAGGCGCCCTGATCATGGGCATCGCGCTGATGTTAGGATATCTTATCAACAAACGCAGCCATTTGAGGGGGGGTGATAATTAGAAATAACCCCTCCACCGATGTGGACAAAACAGACCAACCTATTTGAGCAAGGAGACATAAAACCAATGAAGTACATGAAAAAACTCATAACACTGCTTGCCGCGCTGACGCTTGCACTGGCCATAGCCGTCCCAGCGTTTGCAGAAACGACAACGCCAACAAAATATACAATCACAATCAATAATGGCACCGGCACCTATGCAGCATATCAGATTTTCAAGGGTGACCTGCATGAGAAAACGCTGTCCAACATTGAGTGGGGCGATAATGTTACAGATGAGGGTCGGACGAAGTTTGGTAATGCAGCCGACAAGGCGAAGACAATCACAACAGAAGCAGATGCCAAAGCTTTTGCGGTTGAAGTTGCAAAGTATTTGACCGACCCTGCTGCAGGTACAGGCACGGATTCAATTACAGTTTCTGGCCCCGGTTATTATCTGATCAAGAACACTTCCGTAGGAGAAGGCGAAGTTTTTACTGACTATATCCTGCGGGTCGTTGGGGATGTCAAAGTCAATCCAAAGAGCGGCAAGCCAACGCTGGATAAACAGATCAGACACAATGAAACAGGTGTATGGGGTGTTGTCGGCGATAACCAGATCGGTGACACCGTTGAGTTCCGCACGCTCACGACTGTTCCGATTGTGAGCGGGTATACCCAATACACGTATGTAATCCACGATGAAATGTCCGCAGGGCTGACATCGAATGTCCGCAGCAACGAGGATGTGACAATCAAGGTAAATGATGAAACAGTATTGGATAAGAACTATTATACTGTGACGGTTGACGAAGTAAATACGAACAAGTTCACAGTTACAGTCGATGTACTGAACGCCATTAAGGATGGCAAAATGGTTGAGGGAAATACACTGTATACATACTATACAGGTATTCTCAACGAAAAGGCCAAGGTCTATAATGACGGTAAACAGGACAATAAAGCATATCTGGAGTACAGCAACAACCCGCATGATAATAAGACCACAAATAAGACCCCGGAGAAGGTCGTTTATGACTGGACCTTTAAGATGGGAGTCAAGAAAGTCGATGGTGCAGATGGCACTCCATTGACCGATGCAAAATTTGTCCTTAGTAAGAACGGAAATTGTTCTTTAGGCACAATCGGAGATGACGGGACGCCCTCCACCACTACAGACTTAATCAACCTCATCGAAAACAGCGACGGTTCCTACACAGTTGCTCCGGCTGGTTACAACGGTTCTGTGGTGAATGTTATGACGGCGGGCGATATCACCATTAATGGTCTGGATGACGCCACAGTGTATTATCTTTATGAAACAAAAGCACCCGCGGGCTATAACCGCCTGACTGCTGCGGTAAGGTTCGAAATCACCGCCACTTATAGTGATGCCGGTGATAATTGCACAAGTGTAACCGCAACGGTAAACAATGACGTACAATCGAGTGTAAGCGTTAACGTAAGAAACAATAAAGGTTCTACCCTGCCCTCCACCGGCGGCATCGGCACTACCCTTTTCTATGTGATCGGCGGCGTGCTGATGGCCGTGGCTGCCGTTCTGCTGGTCACCAAAAAGCGGATGAATAACAAGTAAAGGCGCATTTGCCGTCATATACCAATCCTTATAACATTAGGGAGTAACCCATGAGAAAGAACCTCAGCACAATTATTTTAATATTGATCTTCCTCGTGGGTCTATCCGTGATGTTATATCCCTCCGTCAGCGACGCTGTCAACCGGAAGCATCAGTCCCGCGCAGTGGCTGGCTATGCCGAGGAGGTAGAACAGCTGTCAGATGCGGATTATCAGACCTATTTCGATGCTGCCGATGCGTACAACCGGCAGTTAAACACCACCCCAAATGCCTTTTATAAACCGGATCTGGTCAGCGGCTATGCGCAGACGCTCGACATCTCCGGCACGGGCATTATGGGGTATATCACGATCCCCAAAATCAGCGTTGAGCTGCCCATATACCACGGCACCGATGAGGGCGTGCTGCAGGTGGCAGCAGGCCATCTGGAAGGCAGCAGCCTGCCCGTGGGCGGTGCCGGGACCCATGCGGTCATATCAGCGCACCGCGGCCTGCCCAGTGCAAAGCTGTTCACCAATCTGGACGAGCTGGAGATGGGCGACCGCTTTACTATCACGGTGTTGAATCGGGTACTGACCTATGAGGTCGATCAAATCTCCATTGTGCTGCCTACTGAGATCGACCAGTTGCTTCCCACCGAGGGGATGGATTATGTCACCCTGATGACCTGCACCCCCTACGGCATCAACACGCACCGCCTATTGGTGCGCGGCAAGCGGGTCGAAACTACGGAAGGCCAAAAGCATATCCGTGTGGCGGCAGATGCCTTCCGCATTGAACCCATCATCGTGGCCCCGATTTTGGCCATCCCGATGCTACTTGCGGCACTGGTCGGTGTGCTGGTTGCCCCACATCTGCGCAAGCGCAGCAAGAGAAGGAGGAAATAACATTATGAAAAGCATCCGTGATCGGTTGGCAGTGCTGCTTATGCTGTGCCTGCTGGTGTGGGGCGCTGTTCCGGCTCTTGCCGCAGAAACGGTTGATGAAACGCGCATCGGCTCCATCAAGGTATTGCTCTGTGATACCGAAACCGCCGCACCGCTGCAGGGCGGTGAGCTGACGCTGTACCGTGTGGCGAGTGTCTCTAAAAACGGCGCAGATATGAGCTTTACCTATGTAAACGGTTTTGAGAATTGCGGAATCGCGTTGGACAATGTATCCGAAAGCGCACTGGCGAGCCGATTGGCAGAAAAGGTGACACAGAATGCACAGGCAGTCACCAAGACCGTCAACGACAGCGGAATCGCCGTGTTTGGTGATCTGAAGGCCGGGCTTTACCTTATTGTGCAGAAGCAGGCAGCTGAAGGGTATGACGCCATACAGCCTTTTCTTGTGACGGTTCCAATCATGGAAAACGGGCAGTATGTCTACGACGTGGACGCCCAACCCAAAGCGGGTACTTCAAGCCGGAAAACAACGCAGACGCCGCCCACGCAGGAAGTTCTTTCTGCACTGCCGCAGACCGGACAGTTGAATTGGCCAGTCCCCGTGCTGGCGGTGACTGGCGCTGTACTGGTGGCGGCAGGTGTCGTACTCAAAAAGCGCAGTGGTCAGAATGAGAAATAAGCTGGGGAACGCCCTGATTGCGCTTGGGGTTCTGGCATTGCTGGCAGCTGTGCTGCTTATGGGCTACAACCAGTGGGACAGTACCCGCGCAGAAAAAGCAGCCGACAGTGTGCTGACCCAGCTGGAGGAATCGATCGCAGAGCCACGCACCATCTATCCCGGTGATGCAGCAGAACCCACAGCGGACACGGAGATGCCTGTTGCCACCATTGACGGCTACGACTATATTGGGTATCTCTCTATTCCGTCCATCGGGCTGGCACTGCCCGTGATGCAGCAGTGGAGCTATCCGGGGCTAAAGATCGCGCCGGGGCGGTATTCCGGCGCGCTATATACAGATGACTTGGTAATCGCGGGACATAACTATGCGCGTCACTTCAGCCCTCTGACGCATCTTACGGTGGGGACAGAAGTGCTTTTTGTTGACATGAATGACAACACATGGCATTATGCGGTCTCGGATACAGAGGTTCTGCAGCCAACCCAAATCGAGGAGATGGCGGTCAAAACGTCCGAGAGCAATTGGGATCTGACATTGTTTACCTGTACCACGACCGGTCAGGCACGATATGCGCTGCGCTGCGTCCGCACAGACGAGTGAGCATGATTCATAGATAAGGATAATCTCTATATCGCAACAACAGCATAATAGTAAAGACCGTCAGATCTCAAATGAGACTTGACGGTCTTATATTTTATGATTGTATTTAAGGCAAAACCGCATAATTCTAAGTGCCGATACGGCGAGCGAGGTGCGGCAGATGCTAAGCCAAAAGCGCAGATAATACTGGATGCTGCAAAGGTGAGCGCCGCCAGTGGCGGAAACAGCGAACCGAAGCAGGGGCAGCGGTCGCAGAGTGCGAGGGGCTTTTGCCCCCGAAGCACGATGCGGGTACCGCAACCCGACATTATCGAGCATTTTGGCAACGCAGATGCCGTGCCGCAGCTGCCAGAGCGGTGCTTAAGCCGCAAGGCAGGAATTGTGCGGTGTTGCCTTAAGGAAATCGCTCCGGTGTTCTTGTTTTCGTAGTTGATAACCTTGTGCTATAAGAGTATCAACTTTCAAAGCGACTAAATTGATGTCAGAACTCATTGCCCGTGCTATTTGTTGAATGTCATAGCCATTCTCAATATACTCTAAAATGGTATCGTCTGGGAGCGAAGCTTGTGAAGCAAAAATGTTGGCTTCGTACTCCATACGGTTTTCACGCATAAAGCAAATAAAAAACGAGCTTTACCATTTTTTCTCTGGCAAGGCTCGCTTCTCTGCTTTGTTTGTTAATCCAGCCGGAACACCTGCTCCAGCTTGGGCTGGGCACCGGTCACGGGGTCCATTTCCAGCTCCAGAATATCTTTCATATACTCATTCCAGCGGTCCACAATGGGGCTTTCTGCCTGCACTTTTTCAGCATAGGCAACACCTTTTTCGCATTCATAGTAGCCAAAAAGTTCATCTTTACAATAAAAAATGCTGTAATTGCAGATGCCTGCCTCTTTCAAAACCTTGACCATCTCCGGCCAGATCTCTGCATGGCGGCGCTGATATTCTGCCTTGCAACCGGGTTTGATGCGGCCTTTCCATGCCATATGTTCCATGTTGATTTCCTTTCCGTACAAACATTTTTATTTTGTATTACGTTAAAACCAAAGTCCAAAAACAAGGTTGCATCCGTACCTTATTTTTGGTAAAATTACTGTAGTGTTACTATTCTTTTCATTTACATTATATTGCTTTTTTCTGATCTATTTCATACCACAAAGCACTGTTTATTTTGTGATAATTCTACTGAGGTGATCCCTTATGTTGACCTATAATATGGACGTGGAAGAGCGCAGTGTGTGGCTGCGTGCAACGCCAAATAACGCCGTGTTGGCACAGCCGTTTTATGCAACGGAAGCCGGACTGTTTTATGGGCGTTCCCACTTTGCCACAGCCCGTACAGACAAGGAAAGTTACATCCTTTTTTATACCCTGGCCGGGGCTGGCTTGATTGAGCAGAACGAACAGCACATTGAGCTGCCGCAAGGTGCCGCACTGCTGATGAACTGCCGCACACCGCAAAGTTACTGCACGGCCCCCGGCTATGATGTATGGGAGCACTATTGGGTACACCTTGACGGTGTTGGGGTTAAAACGTTAGCCGATTCCGTACAGTCGCAGGGGCGGCTTACCGCTGCGCATGTCAGCCGCATGGAGATGCAGCCTTTGTTTGAAACACTGTTTGCCGAGTGGAAAAAGGAAACCACCACCGCCCAGATCGAAATTGGGTTGACACTGCACAAAATGCTGGCACTGCTTGCCCACCAGCAGCTTTCCGGGGACGAAAGCCGTTCCAACCGGACCATGATCAAGCAGATTGCAGATTATATCCGTGCACATTATGCGGAGCCCATCAATCTGGATATGCTGCTGGCGCAGATCCCTGTCAGCAAAAGCTGGTTTTTGCGGCTTTTCCGGCAATATATGGGCACAACACCGTACAATTTTTTGTTATCCACCCGTATTACCCGCGCAAAAGAACTGCTGGTTCTGACAGATTTCCCTGTCGGCGAGGTTGCCCGCCAGGTTGGCTTTGAGGATGAAAGCAATTTTTCCACCCGCTTTTCTTCCATGACAGGCCAAAGCCCGCAGCAATACCGCAAAAGCGCACTGAAGCCTTTTGCCCAAAATTCATAAACGCAAGACAAAGCACGGTCTCATGATGGTTTTTCTATCGCAGAGCCGTGCTTTCTTTTATTTCTCACCGGTTCAGATCAGCGTTCGCTTCATCCATTCTTTGCTGTAATACCGCACCACCGGGATGATACAGCCGGAAGCCCAGCTTAACGGGGTGGCAAGCCAGATGCCCCACACACCCAGGTGCGGCGCCAGCAAAGAGGCAAACGCCAGCCGGGCCCCCATCTCAAACAGGCCTGCAACCATTTACATCCCCTGCACCGCGCAGCACGTTCAGATAACTGTTCATTACCGCGGCAATAATATAGGCAAACCCCATTACACTGAGAAAATCCGCCCCTTGTGCAATGCTGGCAGCATCGGTGGCTGGGTCAAGGAAAATCGACAGCAGCAGCAGGCGCGATGCAAACACCGCGACGGCCAACACCAGGCAGATCACGCAAAGCGCTTTCAGCGAATCACGCAGGCCCTGGCACACGCGGTCTATATCGTGTTTTCCCATATTCTGCCCCGTGTAAATGGAGCTATATTTTTACCGATGCAGAGGAGCTGCTGCGCCCCTTTTTTGACCCCGCAGCCTTGCCGAACAGCCGCCTGCTGGCCCAGGTACTGCATGGCTGGAGCGGCATTTTTTCCTCTGCCGACCACCCCGCGCTGGCAAATTATGTCAAGATGATCCTGCAGGAAATGCAAACACGTTCCCTGAACTATGAGATCAGCGTGCGCGGGCTGTTTGTTGCCCTGATTACCGAAGTCATGCGGCTTTCCACCGAGCAAAATGATTCTGCCTCAGCAAACCGCATGGTCATTGCACCTGCATTGACCTATATTGATGAATTCTATATGGAAAATTTCAGCATCCGCGACCTTGCCGATGCGTGCAGCATGAGCGAATCCCATTTTCGCAGGGTGTTCCGGGAGCTTGTCGGCATGGGGCCGCTGGACTACCTGAACCGGACGCGCATTGCAAAAGCTTGCAGCCTTTTGCGCATGACCGATGATTCGATCCTGACCATCAGTGAAAAAGTCGGCTTTGGCTCCATGTCCAGCTTCAACCGCCATTTTTATGAGGTGATGGGCACCGCCCCATCGGACTGGCGGCGGGCCACAGGCACCGGCATTGGTACTTCTATCTTGAAATACAGCGGCTGGCTGCGCCCGCCAACCCCATAACTCCCGAAACAAAAAGGGAAGCCGTTCTCTGCAAACGGCTTCCCTTTCAAATTATCGATTGCGGCTTATTTGCTGATTCTGTCGATCGCTTCCAGTTCCTCTGCCGTAAAGCTCGTGTTCTGCACTGCTTTGATGTTATCCAGGATCTGGCTGGTTTTCGATGCACCGATCAGCACGGTCGTAATCTCATCATGGCTCAGCAGCCAGGCCAGGGCCATTTCAGCCAGCGTCTGTCCGCGGGCCTGGGCAATATCGTTCAGGGCATTGATCTGAGCGATTTTTTCCGGCGTAATATCCTTTTCTTTCAAAAATCGCCCGTCTGTGCGTACCCGGCTGTCAGCCGGAATCCCCTGCAGATATCGGTTGGTCAACAGTCCTTGTGCCAGCGGACTGAAGGTGATAATTCCCTTATGCAACCGGGCAGCCATCGCTTTCAGGCCGTTATTTTCAATCGTGCGGTCAAAAATCGAGTAGCGGTTCTGATTGATGATAAACGGCACATGCAATTCGTCCAAAATCGCAGTAGCTTTTTCCAGCGTGGGGCCGTCATAGTTGGATAGGCCGACATACAGCGCCTTGCCGCTGCGCACCGCCTGGGCCAGCGCACCCATTGTTTCTTCCAACGGGGTGTTAGGATCCATGCGGTGGTGGTAAAAAATATCCACATAGTCCAGCCCCATGCGGCGCAGGCTCTGATCCAGGCTGGCCAGCAGGTATTTGCGGCTGCCCCAGTTGCCGTAAGGGCCGTCCCACATTTCATAGCCTGCTTTGGTGGAAATAATCAGCTCATCGCGGTAAACGCCAAGGTCATCGTGTAGGATCCGGCCAAAATTGCGCTCGGCAGCACCCGGTTCTGGGCCATAGTTATTGGCAAGGTCAAAGTGGGTAATGCCGTTATCAAACGCCGTACGGCAGAGCGCACGCATGTTCTCATACGGGGAGGTATCGCCAAAATTATGCCACAGCCCCAGCGAAACAGCGGGCAGCAGCAGGCCGCTGTTTCCGCAGCGGCGGGTTGGCAGGGTGTTGTAACGGTTTTGTGCAGCCTGGTACATAAATATCTGCCTCCTTACAAGGATTATTGAATTTTTTTAAGGTCAACTGCACTTTCCGTACAGTCCTCCAGTGTTGTAACTTCGCTCGCCCACGCTTCGCTTTTATCCGCATAGCGCACGGTGCTGTCCTGCACGGTCAACTGTTTCACACTGCGGGCATACAATGCGGGGATCGCATGGGAATACACATGCCGCACCGATGGCTGTTCATCAAACAAGCCTCCCGGCTGGGTTCCCTGTCGCTTAAAAGTCATGTGCAGGTCCCGGATGCGGATATCCCGCAGGCAGCTTTCCGGCTCACCGGCCAGGAACGCACAGCTTTCGCAGGTAATAGACAGGTTATCGAATGTAACGTTCCGGATGGTTCCTGTCTTTGTCCGGCTGTTTTTCCTGGGGGTCGCACTGATGAAAATCGGTTCGCCCTTTCCCCACCAGCCCGGTGCACCCGGCTCGGCATAGCGGTCTGCATAGCGCAGGGTGGATCCGGTCAGGTGGTGAATATGGATATCCTCCACCGTTCCTCCATCGCGTACCCAGATACCCACCGCACGGGAGCAGCGGTCAATAATGCAGTCGCTTAAAGTTACGTTGCGGATCGTTCCGTGGGTCTCGGTGCCAATTTTCAAGGCGGAATCGCGGGAATGCAGCACGCAGTTCGTGATGGTGATATTCTCACACACACCATACCGGCGCGACATGGGGCCGGTGGATTTTACCACAATGGCGTCATCACCCGTTGAGACAATGCAGTTGGCAATTACCACATTGCGGCAGCAGTCCGGGTCAATGCCGTCGTTATTGGCTCCGCGGTCATCGTTCAGGATTTTTATTCCGTCAATGCGCACATTCCGGCAGCCTGCCATATGCAGTGTCCAAAAAGCGGCATCTTTCAGCGTTACATCGCGCACGGTAAAGTTTTCCACATCTTCAAACAGCATCATGCGCGGGCGGAACGCTTCGCAGGTTTTGGGGCATTCATGGAAACCGTTATCTTCGTTTTTGTCCAAAAACACCTGGTCGCCCTGGCCGTAAATCGTACCCATACCGCTGATGGTCACATTTTTGGCGTGGGATGCACCCAAAAAGAAGCCGCTCTGCCAGCCATCGGCAGTATCGTCAGTGTTCACGCCGTTTCCCCCTTGGGGGAACGGTTTGATATCTACAGGGTCCAGGCTGCTGATAAGGACCGCGCCGCTTTCCAGGTAAAGTTCCACATTATCTTTCAGCAATACCGACCCACTCAGATACTGCCCGGCCGGGATGATGACACGCCCGCCGCCTGCCGCCGAGGCCGTATCCACAGCGTTTTGGATAGCAGTTGCGCAGTTTGTCCTTCCGTCCGCCACCGCACCGCAGGAAAGAATGTTGTATTCCATTGTTCTGCTCCTTCCGGCAGGAACTCTGCCTAACTTGTGCCCATCATAACACAGTTTTTATTGTCTGTAAACTTCAATTATCACAAAGAATCCGTGCATTATACAAGTTGCATTTTTCCGGCTGGGCGGCTTACAATAAAATAAATAAGTCGTATTGGGGGTAGGCAAATGCCGTCAGAAAGCCTTACATGGCAGCTTTGTCCCGTGGTTCGCGCATCATTCCATGCTGTGCTGCACAGTGGAATCGATGCGGTATCTCTTGCTGCTGCCATGCAGGAATTTTCCCAAACCGTTGAGGGGCTGCGCCAAGCACACCAGCTGCTGACAGCTTCGCTGTTTCGGTATCAGGCGCACTTGTTCCTGTACCTTGAATCTGTCGGCACAGCGCTTGCGCCGGATGGGTTGTCGCCCCTGCTGGATGCACTGCTTTGCCCATGGCCCGCTGCCGTGGGCGAAGCCCTGCCCCGCCGCTGGGTAGCAATGCAGCCGTATTTTTACCACGATATCCCCACCACTGCCGGCGATTGGCTGCGTGAGCGCCATTCCGGTGCACAGCATGGGCGCATTGCCGTTTTGAAACCGGATAAATGGTGCAGCTACATGGAGTACCATCTAAAGCTGGTGAGCGAGGGCTTGCTGGAGGGGGATCGCTGGCATCTGATCAGTGTACAGGAAAACCTGCTGTTTTCTTATCTGGAAGAACCGCGTACCCATGTAAATATCCGCCACCAACCCGGTGTACCAAGCGCCGAGCTGCAAGAATGGCTTGCTGTTGACCCAGAAAGTCACTTTGAGCATTTTGCCAAAGAACAGCAGGGGCCGGATGCTCCAAATTTTGTTTATCTCTCCCGCTGTGCAGGTACCCACGAATAGGAGGTTTGCACAATGATCCGTATCGGCTGCCGTGCCCATGACTACGGCAAACATACCCCCGTCCAACTAGCGCACATTCTGCACACTGCCGAGTATGGGTGTGCTGCTGAAAGATGAACAGCTGATTGATGACGCGCTGAACCAGTATTACTGGCATATCAAATATTTGCAGGACCCTGAAAGCGGGCTGTACTACCACGGCTATAACAATATTACCGGGGACCACATGTCCGGCATCAAGTGGGGCCGCGCCAATGCCTGGGCCGCGTATACCATGTCTCAGGTGGGCATTCGCCTGCCGCAGTGCTACCTGTACCCCAAGTTTTTGGATGTTGTCGGCAGCCTGAACGACCAGCTTGCCGCACTTAAGCTTTACCAGACCGAAAACGGCCTGTGGCGCACCATTGTGGACGATGAAACTTCTTATGAGGAAGTCAGCGCCAGCGCCGGCATCGCTGCCGCCATGATCGCCAAGGGCAACCCGCTGCACATCAAGTACATCAATAAATCTATCCCCGGTATGCTGGCAAACGTCAGCCCGGATGGCCGCGTGCTGAATGTTTCCGGCGGCACCGCGGTTATGAAAGATGCCGACGGTTACCGCAGCATCAGCCGCGACTGGATTCAGGGCTGGGGCCAGGGATTGGCGCTTGCGTTCTTCGCGGGTGTGCTGAACTATGACAATGTCCGTTCTGACGGTGCGCTGTAAAAACTTGTTCCTATAATGAAATCCCGGTATGGTACACAGTTCGTACCATACCGGGATTTCTGCTTATTCAGCTGCGCTGTGGATATTCTGCAAGGTCAGCTCATCATACAAGGCCAGACGGATGCTCGCATCCTGCGGTAAAGTGCAATCCCTCGAGGTCACATCATGAATGGTATGCCCTGGTGTACGGAACCCTTCCATTTCGATGGGATTCACCATGATCGCATCGCCGTTCCAGATACCCTGAGAGTGCAGGACACAATTTCTTTTTTGGTTATCTCAGAGCTTGGCGTAATAGGAATGCTCCGGCTGCAAACCGGCCAGCATCCAGTGGGTTCATCACAGCCATCCGTTCATCATCCACGAAGAGATGATATTCAGCCTCTGCCCCCGCGGTATCGATCGGGCTTATCCCAATACAATTCAGCGGTATCTGCTATTGTCTGCGCCGCAAAATAAAGTTCTTGGGCAATACCGCATAATTCTAAGTGCCGATACGGCGAGCGAGGTGCGGCAG
>OLRX01001456.1_pt1 | contig 17692 bp, 19 predicted proteins | sample 1672991 | NCBI WGS metagenome assembly OLRX01 (sample SAMEA3136744, study PRJEB25190) | human gut metagenome | biome: human gut; feature: human-associated habitat; material: faeces | place: Austria | collected 2013
GGTATTTTTCCAGAAATTCGTACATCAGATCTTCCTCGGATTCGTTGTTTTCATGGGCCGGAGCCAGGGGGCTGTCCCTCCGGAACTGATCTCCAGACCCCGTTTTACTTCCCATAATCGTCCTTGTCGGAAGTACCGCTTTTTTATGAATACCGTATACATTGTGCGTATATTATGAAGAAACGGGATAATATCTCCAATTTCCCAGGGCATCGGAATCCCGTTGTTTTTCGGCATGATCTGCCTGGAATTCCCCATAAAATTCCATAGGAAATCCCCCCATATCCTTGACAGACAAAGGGAAAAAAGTTATGATAAATATACTGGCGGTTTTTAGGGAAATCTCTGGGAGTAAGAGCGTAGGAGAAAGGAAAATGGACAATAATTCTACATACGAGCAGTATGAACAGGAAATCGATCTGAAGGATCTGATGTTTGCGGTGCTCCATAAATGGAGGCCGGTGATCCTTGTGGCAGTGGTCCTGGCGGTGGTCCTTGGCGGGGCCAAGGGTGCGATGACATACAGGCAGCAGAATGATCCTGAGGTCAGCAAGGAGACCAGGGAAAAATACCAGGAGGAGCTGGATCTCTACGAGAAGAATAAGGAGACGGCGGAGCGCGAGATCGAGAATCTGAAGACAGACATCGCGAACCAGCAGGAATACCTGGATAAATCCATCTGGATCAATATGAGCCCCTATGATGTATGTGAATCCAGGATCGATATGTATGTAACCACCGGATATGAGATCATGCCGGGAATGGTCTACCAGAACCAGGATTATACGGATACGATCCTCCAGGCGTACCAGGGTCTTCTGACCAGCAGCGCCGTGATGGAGGATGTGGCAAAGAGTGTGGGGACGGAGCCCAGATACTTAAAGGAACTGGTCAATGTGACCATCGGGATCAACGGCGGTCAGTTAAACCACCTTCTGACCATCAATGTTAAGCATAAGACCAAGAGCGATGCCAAGAAGGTCATGGACGAGATGCTGGATCACATGAACGAGCTCCACGGCCAGGTGGTGGCCGGTATCGGCGAGCATACGGTGAACACGGTCAACAGCAGCGTCAGTGCCATGGTGGATCTTACTCTGGCGGATACCCAGCGGGCGGAGACCGAACGGCTGACCAGCTTGAACAACAGCCTGGAGGAGAAGCAGAAGACTCTGGACGAGCTGGAGGAGCCCAAAGAAGCAGCCAGCTCCGCAATGGCAGCCTTAAAGAGCGGGATCAAGTATGCGGTCCTGGGCGGCGTTCTGGGCGGCTTTATGGTGGTGTTCTTTATCTGCGTGGCCTTCCTTATGAGCGATAAGCTTTATTCTGCCAAGGAGTTAAAGAACCGTTACCGCATTAAGATCCTGGGCACCATGCCCATCCGCCGGAAAAAGCCCATAGGTAAGATCGACGCATGGTTAAACCGGATGGAAGGCCGTGCGGTGGAAGGAAATGCGGATACAGGATACGGGCTGATCACCGCAAATATCCGGAACTATGCGGAAAACATGAAGACCATCCTGGTGACAGGAACCGCCGATGAGGCAGTCCTGTCCGAGGTGACAGACAGACTGGCGGCAGGACTTGCCGGGATCCATGTGATGGCCGGAGGAAATATGCTCCAGGATGCGGAAACCTTAAAGAAGCTGCCGGAGTGTGACGGAGTGGTTCTGGTGGAGCAGTGCATGGATGCGAAATACAGCACTGTTGCCATGGAGATCGAAAGAGTGACCGATCTGCAGAAGAGCGTGATCGGATGCGTTGTATTTGAATAAGTGATTGGAAGGAAGCCGGTTGTGCAGCTCTGTTATGAGGCGCGCAAACGGCTTCTTTTTGTTTTATGGGACGGGATCGTTTTTGAAGACATTCTGTATCAAATGGGAAGGATCAGAGATACTTTTATATATGGGGCCGCAGGCCATGAGCTGTCCGGAGGAGGAAATACCGGGGCGTGGGTCTGGCGTTCTGTCTATCATCCAGACGACTATATTATCAAAATATAGATAATATACAAATTCGGGTAATCCTGGTTTAATAGAAACAAAGGAGGGGATGAACATGGTAAGTTACGAACGTTTATGGAAAACAATGGAGAAGAAGGGAATCAGCCAGTACCGGCTGATCAACCATTATAAGATCAGCGCCGGTCAGATCGGCCGGATGAAAAAGAATATGCATGTTTCCACCCATACACTGGAGGTATTCTGCAATATTTTACAGTGTCCTGTGGAGGATATTGTAGAGGTGATCCTGGATTCCCAGGAACCAGACGGAAAGGAACCGTCCAGTTCCGGAAGCAGGGCGGCTGGAAGGACCGCAGCCGGGGCCAGGGATGCCAAAAAAGCGGAGGGCGTCACCGGAGATAAGGCGCCTGGAAAGCCAGGATCCAGATCCGGAGTCCAGGGAACCGGAAAGGCCGCAGCAGCTACCAGAGATAATGCGTCTGGGAAACTGGCATCCAGGTCTGGAGTCCAGGGAGCCGGGAAGACCGCAGCAGTCACCGGAGAAAAGCCAGCCGGAAAGGCAGAAGACCGTACTGGCGGAAAAATGGCTGGGAAGACTCCGGACGGTTCCAGAGAGGGAAACAAGTAGGTAAGGAGACTGCGGGATGGTCAGATATACGCGCCTGTGGGAGACCATGGAGAAAAGGGGGATGAGCCAGTACCGCCTGATCCGGTATCATGGGATCAGCGCGGGACAGATGCGCAGGATGAAATTAGACATGAACGTTTCCACCCAAACCATTGAGCGGCTCTGCCGGGCGCTGGAATGCCAGGTGGAGGATGTGATGGAGGTTGTGCTGGAAGATCCCGGGACAGAGGAGTAGAAGGCTCTGGACCCATGGACCGGCCTGCGGGACTTCCTTTTTTTGTTATTCCGGTGTATGATAGTAAAAAAACATCCGGGAGGTTTTTGTATGGAGTATTATGGTACGCTGGGGCCGGCCTGCGGCAGTGTGCAGACGTTAAAGGAGATGCTGGCAGCCGGGATGACAGGCGTGAGGCTCAATCTGTCCCATGGGGATCTGGAGGAAAATGGACATTGGATCCGTATGGTGCAGGAGGCCGGAAGGGAGCTTCATTCCCAGGTACAGATCCTCATGGACCTCCGGGGCCCGGAGCTGCGTCTGGGAAGGTTTAGGGAGGAGATCCAGGCAGAAGAGGGCAGCTGGCTGGTCCTTGGAGATGGAGGCCTTCCGGTTCCGGAGGAAGCACTGGCATATGTGTGTCCGGGAGACCGGATCCTCATTGACGATGGGAAGGTGGAGCTGGAGGCAGAAGCCGGAGCCGCACCATCCGCCGGCGGATGCCGGATCACGGCCCGGGTGGTCCGGGGCGGGCTCATAAAGTCCGGGAAGAGCCTGGCCATTGAGGGGAAAGCGGTCCCCATGCCCACGCTGACGGAAAGCGACCGGAAAAATATAAGGGCAGCCGTTTCCTATGGGATCACCGGGGTGATGCTGCCCTTTGTGCGGAATAAAGAGGATCTTCTGGTTCTGCGGGAGGCTCTTAAGGAGGCCGGGGCCGGAGAGATCCAGGTCTTTGCCAAGATCGAGAACATGCAGGGAGTGGAAGCCATAAAGGAGCTGCTTCCGTATTGCGATCATGTGGTGATCGCCAGAGGGGACCTGGGAAACGCCATGCCTTTATGGAAGCTGCCCGGGGTCCAGAAGAGGCTGGCAAGAGAATGCCGGGAAGCTGGAAAGCCGTTCATGGTGGTGACCCAGATGCTGGATTCCATGCATGAACGGGCAGTCCCCACCAGGGCCGAGGTCCTGGATATATATAATGCGGTGCTGGACGGCGCTTCCTCCCTGATGCTCACAGGGGAAACGGCGGCGGGAAGCTACCCGGCCCAGGCGGTGGAATATCTGGTGAATACGGGAGAGGAAGCGCTGAGGGATATGGAGGAGGCCTAGTTCTGGGCCTCCTCCCACATTTTTACGGGCATTCCGTTGACTTCCACGTTGTTTTCCACGGCAATGACCAGGCAGCGCCGTCCCTCAATGAAACGAGTCTCCACCAGGTCCAGCCGGTCTGGGTTGACCTTGATGTCCACGTCCGGCGTTTTCACGGCAAATTTTCCGGTCCCTGTGATAGCCGGTACCAGAATGGACGTATCCTCTCCGGCAGCTTCCTTATAAACGGTATCGAAATGCTCCAGCCGCTCCGGCTCCACGCCGCTTTTTTCCAGAAGGTCACGGACCTGGGGCTTTGTCAGGGCCAGGGGCTCCATGTCCTCCTTGTGCTCCTCCGCTAACTCGGTGAGGGTTTCATGGATCTGGCGGACAATGGTGTAGTCGCAGGAATCCCCCAGGGTATCGGAGAGGATCTCCTGGAACGCCTCCTTCTGGGATCGGAAGGAAATGGGCGACGGCGCGCCCAGGCAGGCGTCGATGAATTCGGTGTGCAGCTCCTCGGGATTTTTGGAAAAATACAGAAGGCTGTGGATGTCGGAGGAACGGTCGTTGAAGGCCGGGAACAGGAAGCCGGTCATGGGCGGCTGCACCCACCAGTCCCTGGGCCGTTCTTCGATGAGGTTGGTGGCCTCATTGTAGGAGAGACCCGGCTCTGACAGCTTCACCGGGCAGATGCAGCAGAGGATATGGTGATAGACCTCCTCGGAGGCGTCGAACATCTCTTCATTGTCCAAAGCCTTTCCCGGAACATCGTAGGCGCTGTGGATCAGGATGATGTAATAGTTTTCGCCGTAGTCGTAGTTTTCAATGACTTTATTATAGAAGGAATCCACAGTTTCATCGTCCGCCAGCTTTTCCTCCCTAAGCTTCATGAGCAGGGCATGGGCGCTGTCTTCGCCCTCGTCGCGGATGGAATATTCCAGGTTGTGGAGATTTTTTCCGATCCCCCCGGAAAGGGTCTTTTTAAAGATCTCATAATATTTGAAGATCTCTTCCTCTGAGAGAGCAAAAAAGGCCTCTTTCAAAGTCGTTCTGATATTTTTTTCTGCGTCCACGTAGCAGCCGCAGATGCAGGTGATGGCGTTGTTGTCTTTTTTGAACTGTTTCTTTATTTCTGAAATTTCGCGTTTATTCATAATAATCTCCATTCTGCCGCCGGGCAGCGGCACGGCCAGTTATTTCTGCTCCGGTTCCTGGGTGCGGTCCGCAAGGGCCCGCAGGCCAAGGGTGTATACGTCGGCTCCCAGGCCGACGATGATGCCGGTGGCGATGGGGGAGATCACCGAGTGGTGACGGAACTCCTCCCTTTTATGTATATTGGACATGTGGAGCTCGATCAGCGGACACTCCAGCATTTCCAGGGCGTCGGAGATCCCGTAGCTGTAATGGGTCCATGCCCCTGCGTTGATCATGACGCCGTCATAATGCTCGGTATAGGCCTCGTGGATCTTATCCACCATTTTTCCCTCGTCGTTGGTCTGGAAGCAGGTGACGGAAACGCCCAGCTCCCGGGCCAGCCTCTGTACGTTTTCGTTGATCTCATCTAAGGTGACGGTCCCATACTGTTCGGGATTTCTTTTCCCGAACATATTGTGGTTGACGCCGTGAAGCAGCATAAATTTTTTCATGTTCAGTACCTCCTGCCGGGATCTTCTTTGCCCGGCACCGAATATTTTACATGGGTTTCCGGCAGTTTGCAAGCGGCGCGGGAATAAATTTCTCCTGCGTGAGGGATGGATCTTTCATGTACAGGGGATAAAATCGTTCTGGATGGAGGAAACTATATGAGAGGATCCGGCAAAACGGAGGCTTCTGGAGCCGGGTCTGTTCCTATAAGAAAGAGAGGGATCGAAGATGAGCAGATTTTTACAATGTCCCGACTGTCACGGCATCGCCCTGGTGATCTATGGGGAAGAGGACGCGGGCTGCGGGACCTATGACAAGCTTCACGCCAACACCACGGACGCGGCCCTGGAAAAGCACCTTCCGGTGGTGGAGGTGAAAAAGGATGTGGTCCAGGCAAAGGTGGGAGCAGACGACCATCCCATGGACGAGGACCATTATATTACCTGGGTATATCTGGAGACCACCAGGGGAGGAAGCCTCCGGGTCTTAAAGCCCGGAGACCAGCCCCAGGTGGAATTTCGTCTGAGTGACGGAGAACGGCCCCTGGCGGTATATGAGTACTGTAACCGCCATGGGCTCTGGAAGGCGGAGCTGGCCCAGGAGTAGGAAAGCAGCCGTCTGCCGTTACAGGGCGATCAGGCTTTCGTCGTCCGGCACGAAGATGTTGCCGCCATAATATTTCTTCCCTTCGCTCTTATACAGCCGTTCGCGTCCGGCGACGTTGCTGTCTTCCGTATGCCACAGCACCAGATTGGGGATCTGCATGGCCTGGGCCAGTTCGCAGGCGTCCTTGACGGTGCTGTGGTGTTTTTCATAGGGCTTCCACAGATCCCGCTCCACATAAAGGCAGAAGGCCTCATGGAGCAGCCAGTCGCAGTCCCGTACATATTTTTCGCATACAGGGTTATAGGGCTCGTCTCCCAGGAAGGTCAGCTTTTTCCCATTATTTAAGGTGAGGCTGAAGCCAAACTGCCGGGCCTTGGTGGAGTGGATATCGAAAAAGGTCACATCATAGCTTAAGATCTGCCGGTGATCCCCGTCCTTTAAGGGGTCCAGGTGGATCCGGCTGTCCAGAAAACGGAAATGCTTTTCCTGGATGGTCAGGCGGCACAGGGTGCGGATGGTATCCGCCAGGTCCTCGTGGCAGTAGATATAGGCGTCACCCTGGTACTGGTCCTTTAACATCCCGGTGGCGATCATCCGGATCATCCATACGATGCCCAGGATGTGGTCCGTATGCTCATGGGTCACAAAGATGTGGTGGATCCGGTGGACAGGCACCTGCATGTTGTCCAGGATCTTTAAGATCCCGTTTCCGCCGCCGGCATCCACCATGAAATATTCGTCGCTGTCCCTAAGGGCAAAGCATGTATTATAAAGGTTGGTCACCGCCGCATTGCCGGTTCCAAAAACGTAAAGAAGCTCCCGGTCCATGAAAAAATCCCCTTTCTGGTCTGGTCTTTTAAATATGAATATGTTACTATAAAATGGAAGGAAAAGCAATCACCGGCGGAGGAAAAGTAGGAAAACAGGGGAAGTTTCAATGGGGCTCTGCCGGAAATGTGTTGTGGGAGGAATTGAATATGAGAGATTTGGCGTACCTTAGGCTGCTGGCCAGGGAATATCCCAATGTCCAGGCAGCGTCCAGCGAGATCATCAACCTGATGGCCATCCGCGGCCTTCCCAAGGGAACGGAATATTTTTTCAGTGACCTGCATGGGGAATATGAGGCCTTTGTCCATCTCCTTCGGAGCGCGTCCGGCATCATCCGGGAAAAGATCTCCGAGACCTTTGGCTATGTGATCTCCGACGAGGATGAGATCGCCCTGGCGAACCTGATCTACTACCCGGAGCGGGGGCTGCGGGCGGCGAAGCGGGAAAACCGGTTTACAGAGGACTGGCAGAGGATCACAATTTACCGCCTGGTATGCATCTGTAAAGAGGTGTCGTCCAAATACACCAGATCCAAGGTGCGTAAGAAAATGCCGCCGGCGTTCGCTTATATCATCGACGAGCTGATCCATGTGGATTACAGCGATGAAAATAAGAAGATATACTACGATGAGATCATCCGCTCCATCATCGACAGCGAAATGGGCGCGGAGTTTATCGAGGCGCTGTGCAACCTGATCCAGAACCTGACCATCGACAATCTCCATATCATCGGCGATATCTTTGACCGGGGACCCAGAGCAGATATCATTATGGAAGAACTGATGAAGTTCCACGATGTGGACATCCAGTGGGGCAACCATGATATTTCCTGGATGGGGGCGGCCACGGGCAACCTGGCCTGCATCTGCAACGTCCTGCGGATCGCCATCCGCTACAACTGCTTCGACCTTCTGGAGGACGGCTACGGCATCAACCTGCGTCCGTTGTCCATGTTTGCAGCCAGAGTCTACCGGGACGACGCCTGCGAGCACTTTATGCCGAAGATTCTGGATGAAAATATTTATGATGCAGTGGATCCTGGGCTGGCGGCCAAGATGCACAAGGCCATCGCTGTGATCCAGTTTAAGGTAGAGGGCCAGATCATCAAACGCCATCCGGAGTACAACATGGAGGACCGGCTCCATCTGACCCGGATCAATTTTGAGAAGGGGACCGTTACCATCAAGGGAAAGGAATATCCGCTGACGGATAAGAAGCTTCCCACGGTGGATCCCAAGGATCCCTTAAAGCTCACAAAGGAAGAGGAGGAGCTGATCCACAATCTGTGCATGTCCTTTAAGCACAGCGTAAACCTCCAGCGCCACATCCGCTTTGTGTACTCCCATGGGGCCATGTATAAGTGCTGCAACTCCAACCTTCTGTACCACGGCTGTATCCCTATGAAGGAAAATGGTGATTTCGATGAGATCAAATTCAACGGGATCATCTATTCCGGAAAGCGGATGCTAGACTATATCGAGGATGCCGTGAAGATGGCCTACTTCCTTCCGGATGACGATACATCCAAGGAATGGTATAAGGATCTGATGTGGTATTTATGGTGCGGACCCAAGTCTCCGGTCTACGGCAAGGATAATATGGCCACCTTTGAGGGTTATTTTGTGGCGGATAAGGCCGCGGCCAAAGAAAATATGAATCCGTACTATAAACTGAGTACAAAAGAGGAATTTTGTGATAAAATACTGAGGGAATTCGGGCTTCCGGTGGAGGGCTCCCACATTATCAACGGCCACGTGCCGGTGAAGCTGAAGGATGGGGAGAGCCCCATAAAGGGCAACGGAAAGCTGTTCGTCATCGACGGCGGTCTTGCCAAGTCCTACCAGCCAAAGACAGGGATCGCAGGCTATACGCTGATCTTCAACTCCCGTCATCTGGCTCTGGCGGAGCACAAGCCCTTTGACCCGAAGCATGAGAACACCCCCAAGGTGACCATCGTTGAAAAGATGAAAAAGCGGATCATGGTGGCGGATACAGATACCGGAAGAGAGCTGGCCGCCAAGATCGAGGACCTGAAGGAGCTGATGGCGGCGTACCGCGGCGGTATCCTGAAGGAAAAATTAGGGTAAGCAGAATCAATCAAACATCAAGGAGAACTGAATGAGCAGGGAAGAATTTTTAGCAGGACTGGAGGAAGCGCTGGCTGGTGAGGTACCGGCCTCCGTGATCCGGGAAAATTTAAATTATTACAATTCTTACATTTCCCAGGAGATGGCAAAGGGCCGTACTGTGGATGAGATCGTGGATGAGATCGGGGAGCCAAGGATCGTGGCCAGGACCATCATCGATTCCAGTGAGGCGGCAGGAGAGGCCATGGGAGACGGATACGGAGCCTTTGAGGACGCCGGCAGCACATATGAAAGCCAGTCGGAGACCTCCTCGCACGTCCACTACTTTGACCTGAGCAAATGGTACTGGAAGCTGCTTTTAATGCTGGCAGTCTTTGTTGTATTCTCTGCGGTATTCAGGCTCCTGGGGGGCATCTTCGCACTGCTGGTACGGTTTGCCGGACCGGTGCTGATGCTCCTGCTGGTGTGGTGGTTTATTAAGAGCCTGAGAAGGTAGACGGGAAAATATTAAAAAATTATTAAGTCCGGCAGATCGGTTGACAAAAACATGTTTTGGAAATATAATCATTTTCGTAACAAGTTTTAACAAATTTGTAATAAACGAAAAAGAAAAAGTAATGATTGGGGATTATATGACAAACAGGATTTTGAAGACCGCCGGACTTTTTTGTTTCTGTACACTGATGGCAGCGGCAGCGCCGGAAAGGGCCATGGCCGACCAGGAGGCCCCCAGACCTCTGCTCCATGCGGTGGATGGCCCGGAGGAGCCGGAGATCATCATTGCCGGACGGAAGGATACGGAGGACCAGGCCGGAGCTTCCATGCTGATCCAGGTGGAAGACGAGAACACAGAGGTGTACTCGGAGCCGGATACAGAGTCCCAGGTGGTGGGACAGGCTGAGGCCGGGGATACATACGACGTACTGGAAATGGTAGACGGTCAGTGGGCAAAGATCTCCACCGGAGAATTCGAGGGCTATCTGAACACTGCGGCAGCAGAGGATGAGGAAGAGACCCTGGAGGACGCTCCGGAGGAAGCCCCGGTGGTTCCTGTGGAGACTGCGGAGGAGACCGCAGCCCGTGTTTCTGCAGAACGACGCCAGGCTGTTGTGGAATACGGTCTTCAGTTTGTGGGAAACCGCTATGTATACGGCGGGACCAATCCCAATAAAGGAGCAGACTGCTCCGGATTCACCTCTTATGTACTGCGCCATTCAGCCGGTGTGGAGCTTCCCCACTCCTCCAGATCCCAGGCTGTCCAGGGCCGTGAGGTCAGCGCAGCAGAGATCCGTCCGGGCGATCTGGTATTCTATGCCAGCGGAAAGCGCATCAACCATGTGGCCCTGTATATCGGCAACGGCCAGGTGGTACATGCCTCCAACGAGAGGACAGGCATCTGCGTTTCCGAATGGACCTACCGGAATCCGGCGAAGATCGTCAACGTCCTCGGTGATTAATGAAAATTTCCCAGCCCTCCGGGCAGATGGATAAAGGATAAAAGGATATAGAAACAGCCCGCAGATGTGAGTGTCTGCGGGCTGTTTTGCTGTGGCGGGGCTCACGGGATCCTGGCGCTGCCGGGATGGCCATGAGAGCTCCGTACAGCCTGTTTTATGATTGATGCTGGCGGCGGACCAGCCGGAATACGCCGGCCTGCTCCAGGGTCTTGGCTACCAGGACGAAGATCAGGGAGTCCACCGGCCACTGGATCAGGTTTTTCACGGCCCGGGCGGGAAGAAGGGCCAGATAGCCCTTTCCATTGATCATAGAAAGCCACAGGGTGCCTAAGAGGATGTTGCAGAGAACTGCGACCACCAGCTTGGCAGCCAGCATACGTTTAAGGCTCAGGGGCTTCTTATAAAGGAAGAGACCGTAAATAAAGGCAGCCAGCATGGCGTTGAAGGTGAAGCCAGGCATAAAGCCGCCGTCGGGCTTCAGCATGAATTTGATGATGTCCATGCCGCCGCCGAACAGGCTTCCCACCACAGGGCCGAACAGATAATCCACCAGCTCGTTGGGCAGGGCGCCAAAGCCGATCTTTAAATTGGGAGTTACGCGGATGGTGGCGAGCTGGTTTAAGACAATGGACATGGCGCCAAACATAGCGCAGGTGGTGATGGTGCTTACGTGTTTGAATTCATGGTAGGAATCAGAAATCAAAGCAAGTAGTTTCTTCATAAAAAAATACCTCCTTTGCAGAATTCTGACCGCAGCAGGAGATATGGGATCCTTATCTTCTGGTGCAGCGGGATGCGACAGATGCACCGCGGGCAAAGCCCTTCGTCCCGCCGGCAACTCCCCGTCCGGCATGGCACTTGACGCGCATTTATCTACTCTGCATAATTATTTTCCGGACGTTTGTCCTGTTCTCATCTTATCATATCTTTTCACGAAATGGAAGGGGAAACCGGGGGATATTTTGGCAATTTTCCGGTCTGTACATTTAAAAAAACTGGTTTTATAATAGGGAATTATTTAAAAAATGACGTGAGGAACGATACGGACGAGGAGGATACGTATGAGCAGAGAAAGCGGAAAGGATCTGACATCGGGATCGCCGTTTGGGCTGATCCTGGGCTTTGCCCTCCCCATGCTTCTGGGGCTTTTATTTCAGCAGTTTTACAACATGGTGGATACCATGGTGGTGGGCCAGTGCCTGGGGGTCACGTCCCTGGCGGCCGTGGGCTCCACCGGCTCCATCAATTTCATGATCAACGGCTTCTGCATCGGTGCGGCCACAGGCTTTGCCATCCCGGTGGCCCAGAAATTCGGAGCCGGAGACTACAAGGGAATGCGGAAGTTCGTGGCCAACGCCGGATATCTGGCGGCAGTGTTTGCGGTGGTGATGACGGCGGCTGTGGGCGTCCTCTGCATGGACATCCTCCGCTGGATGAACACGCCGGAGGACATTATCCAGGGGGCTTATGATTACATATTTGTGATCTTCATGGGAATTCCCGTTACCTATATGTATAATCTCCTGGCCGGGATCATCCGGAGCCTGGGCGACAGTAAGACGCCGGTGTATTTCCTTCTTCTGTCCTCGGTGTTAAACATCGGCCTGGACTTTTTCACGATCCTGGTGCTCCATATGGGCGTAGGCGGTCCGGCCCTGGCCACGGTGGTCTCCCAGGGGATCTCTGCCGTTCTGTGTCTGGCATACATGATCCATAAATTCCCGGTCCTCAGGATGGAGGGAGACGAAAAAAAGCCCGACAGAGACATGATCCGGGTGCTCTGTGCCATGGGCATCCCCATGGGGCTCCAGTATTCCATCACGGCCATTGGCAGCGTGATCTTACAGGCTGCCGTCAATTCCCTGGGCTCCATGGCTGTGGCCGCCGTATCCACCGGCAGCAAGATCAGCATGTTTTTCTGTACGCCCTTTGATGCCCTGGGCGGAACCATGGCCACCTGGGCCGGCCAGAACGTGGGGGCGAAAAAGCTGGACCGGGTGCGGGAAGGCGTGCGGAAGGCCAGTCTTATGGGCTTTGCCTATTCGGCGGCGGCCTTTGCGGCGCTGTTTTTTTGCGGCCGGTATCTGGCCCTGCTTTTCGTGGATTCGTCGGAAACGGAGCTGATCCGGCAGATCTCCACCTTCCTGATCTGCAACAGTATGTTTTATATTCCCCTGACCCTGGTGAATGTGGTGCGGTTCGCCATCCAGGGCATGGGATTTAGTACCTTTGCCATTCTGGCTGGGGTCTGTGAGATGGCCGCCAGGGCCTTTGTGGGCTTCTGCCTGGTGCCGGTGTTCGGCTTCCTTCCGGCCTGCTTTGCCAGCCCACTGGCCTGGATCTGCGCGGATCTGTTCCTTGTGCCGGCCTTTGGCCAGTGCTTAAAAAAATTAAAACGAACATTCGGCGAATAGTTTTCTGCGGATGAGCCATACTATGGGTGTAGTCAACTGAATCCCATTAGGAGGTATTTCAAATGTCAAGAAACAGCTATGATATGGACGACAGCACAAGAAATGAAAACGCAGGAAACAACAGCCAGAACAGAAGCCAGAATAACAGCCAGAACAGAAGCCAGAATAACAGTCAGAACAAAAGCCAGAACAGCAGCAGAAATTCCGGCAGAAACAGCAGCCAGGACTGCAAAAATTACGACTGATGGCATGACGGCTTGAAAAGTCATGAAAAAAGCGGCGGCGGGAGCGATCCTTCCGCCGTTTTTTCTGTCCGGATCCCATAGGGGCTTTTATGGGGATGGAACATGTCCGGCGGGACGGGCGTATACTGATCATAAGAAGGTACAGGCCGGAGGCGCGTATGTTTCAGAATATTTCCGCAGACAGGCTGGAAACGCTGCTGGACCAGGGCAGGGCTTTTACCCTGGCGGATGTGCGGGAGCCGGAGGAATATAGGGAGGGACATCTGGCGGGAGCTGTGAACCTGCCGGTGCAGCAGATTTTAAAAATAACAGAACAATCTGGTTTTTTTGAAGATCCAGAAAAATTTCTGGGTATTTCCAGGAAGCGGCCGGTGATCGTTTACTGTTCCCACGGCGGCCGGGGGATGCAGGCGGCCAGGCTCCTTTCGGGGGCCGGATACCAGGCGGTCAATGTTTACGGAGGGCTTTCCTGCTACCGGGGCCGCCATCTGACAGACGGTCCCGGGGGGACGCGGTGACCCCGCCGGTCCCAAAGACGTGATGCCGTGGCCGGGCCGGCCCCCGCCGCAGGGCAGAAAGCATTTGACAGAGGCCAGGAAAGCCCTTAAAATGGAGAAAAGTATAAACCAACAGAGTTGAGTAGTTAGGAAGGTACCGAATGGAAAGATTTGAATTGATCGCCCCCTGCCATTTCGGGCTGGAGGCAGTTATGAAGCGGGAGATCCTGGACCTGGGCTATGAGGTGAGCCAGGTGGAGGATGGCCGTGTCACATTTATCGGAGACGCAGAGGCCGTCTGCCGCGCCAATATATTTTTACGGACCACGGAGCGGATCCTTTTAAAGGTAGGGAGCTTTAAGGCGGAGACCTTTGAGGAGCTGTTCCAGGGCACCCGGGCCATCCCATGGGAGCAGTATATCCCCCGGGACGGAAAATTCTGGGTGGCCAAGGCGTCCTCTATTAAGAGCAGGCTGTTCAGCCCGTCAGATATCCAGTCCATCATGAAAAAGGCCATGGTGGAGCGGATGAAGGGGGCCTACGGCATCACCTGGTTCCCTGAGGACGGGGCCAGCTATCCTCTGCGGGTGTTCCTTTATAAGGATGTGGTGACTGTGGCCATGGATACCTCCGGCGATTCCCTGCACAAGCGGGGGTACCGGACTCTGACCAGTAAAGCCCCCATTACGGAGACGCTGGCGGCGGCCCTGCTCATGCTGACCCCGTGGAAGCCGGACCGGATCCTGGTGGATCCCTTCTGCGGCAGCGGCACCTTTCCCATTGAGGCGGCCATGATGGCGGCCAATATGGCGCCTGGCATGAACCGGGAATTCCTGGCAGAGGAGTGGAAGAATCTGATCCCAAAGAAGTGCTGGTATGAGGCCATGGACGAGGCCAATGATCTGGTGAAGGACGATATTTCTGTGGATATCCAGGGCTATGACATCGACGGGGAGATCGTCCGGGCGGCCAGGGCCAATGCGGCGGCAGCCGGAGTGGACCATCTGATCCATTTCCAGCAGAGGCCGGTGAGCCAGCTGAGCCATCCGAAGAAATACGGCTTCCTTATTACAAACCCGCCCTACGGGGAACGGATCGAGGATAAGAAGAACCTGCCGGAACTTTATAAGACCATCGGCGAGCGGTTTGCGGCCCTGGATTCCTGGTCCGCCTATATCATCACAGCCTATGAGGATACGGAGCGGTATTTCGGCCGGAAGGCGGATAAGAACCGAAAGATCTATAATGGTATGATGAAAACGTATTTTTACCAGTTCATGGGTCCCAAGCCCCCGTCCAGAAATCCGGGAAGGCAGAACGGGTAAAGATCAGAGGCTCCGGTTTGTGAGGAAAGAGGTGGGAAGAATGAGACGCGGGAAGGCGGTTCTGGCCCTGGGGGTCCTGGCCGGGGCAGCGGCCCTTGGACTGGGCGGATCCATGGCCGCAAAACGGCAGCCGCTCCCCCTTCCGGCCCGGTACGATCTGCGGGAGGACGGCGCCGGGCCATGGATCCGGGATCAGGGGGACCAGAACACCTGCTGGGCGTTTGCGTCGGTAACGGCCCTGGAGACTTCCATGAAGGAGGAAGAACGGATCCCGTTATCAGCGGACCACATGATCCATAAAAACAGCGCCGGGCTCGCAGCGGCGGCCGGCGGAGATTATTCCCTTTCCTGGGCTTACCTTTTAAGCTGGCAGGGGCCGGCAGCGGAGGCCGATGATCCTTACGGGGACCATGTTTCCCCGGAGGGGCTTTCTCCAGTGTGCCATGTCCAGACGGTGAAGCTTCTGGGAGAAAAGGACTATGACGCCATCAAGCGTGCCGTTTATGAGACGGGAGGCGTTCAGAGCTCCCTGTATCTGCCGGAGCAGGGCGGAAGAGACCGGAGCGCATATTTTTATGACGGAGCCCACGAGGCCAATCACGATGTGGTGATCGTGGGATGGGATGATTCCTTTCCCAGGGAGGCTTTTTCCCCGCAGCCGGAAGGAGACGGGGCCTTTCTCTGCGCCAATAGCTGGGGAGAGGGCTTTGGGGAGCAGGGATTTTTTTATGTTTCCTATGAAGATACCCAGATCGGCCGCCACAACATTTCTTATGCCGGTGTGGAGAGTGCGGAGAATTACAGCCATATCTTCCAGACGGATCTGTGCGGCTGGACCGGCCAGCTGGGCTATGGGAAGGAAGAGGCGTGGTGCGCCAACGTGTATGAGGCAGAAGAAAAAGGAACCGTGGAGGCCGCCGGATTTTATGCCATGGTCCCGGATACGGAGTATGCGCTGTATGGCGCGGCAGTTCCCGGGGACATGGAGCCTCGAGAGATCCTTTCCGGACTGGGAGGGGATCGGATGCCCCTGCTGGCGTCCGGCCGGCTTGGGGAGGCCGGGTTTTATACGATCTCCTTTGAAGCGCCGGTGGAGGTAAAGGCAGGAAGCCGGTTTGCCGTGGCGCTGTGGATCCGGTCACCGGGAACGGAGCAGCCGGTGGCCATTGAATATAACGGCGGAGGCCGGTGGGGAAATGTTGACATTACCGACGGGGAAGGGTATATTAGTCCTGATGGGACACAATGGATGCGGGCGGAGGAAAGGGAGGCCTGCAACGTGTGTCTGAAGGCGTATGGGAACGGAGCATGACCGGAGCCATGGAACAAAGTAAAGGCAGGAGAGCTATGGAACACAGAATCATATTTGCAACTTCCAATCAGGGAAAAATGCGGGAGATCCGCGAAATCTTAAAAGGTCTGGGGACGGAGATCCTTTCCATGAAGGAGGCCGGTGTCCAGGCGGACATTGTGGAGGACGGGGATACCTTTGAGGCCAATGCGGTCATAAAGGCAAAGGCAGTCTGGGAGGAGGCCGGCGGCATTGTCCTGGCCGACGATTCGGGCCTGGAGGTGGACGCCCTGGGTGGAGAGCCGGGCGTATATTCCGCCAGATATATGGGAGAAAAGACCTCCTATGAGATCAAAAACTGGAACCTGATCCATCGTCTGGCAGAGGTTCCGGAGGAAAAAAGGACTGCCAGGTTCGTATGTGTCATTGCGGCGGCGCTGCCGGACGGCAGGGTCCTTACGACCCGCGGGACCATGGAAGGCCGCATCGCCTATGAACCAGCCGGGGCAGGCGGTTTCGGATATGATCCGATCTTAATGCTGCCGGAATACGGAAAAACGTCGGCAGAGATCACCATGGAAGAGAAAAACGCCATCAGCCACCGGGGAAAGGCTCTCCGGGCCATGAAGGAGCTGCTGGAAAAGGAATTTGCGGAGCAGAGGTCATGAGCGGTATGAGGATTCTGATCGTCAGCGATACGCACCGGAGAGATGGGAATTTCAGGCGGGTGCTGGAAAAGACCGGGCCCATCGATATGCTGATCCATCTGGGAGACACCGAGGGCAGTGAGTCATATTTCAGAGAGTGGGTCGATAATGATGTCTGCGTGATCCATGTGGTCCGGGGAAACAACGATTTCTTTTCCTTCTGTGACCGGGAAAAGGAGATCTCCATCGGGAGATACCGGGCGCTCCTGACCCATGGACATATGTACGGCGTATCCCTGGGGACCGAGGGGATCAAGGATGAAGCCAGGGCAAGGAAGGTGGATATCGTCATGTACGGCCATACCCACAAGCCGCATCTGGAATACTGCCGGGACGGCCTGGTGGTCCTGAATCCTGGAAGCCTTTCCTACCCGCGTCAGGAGGGAAGGAAGCCGTCCTATATGCTCATGGAGCTGGACCGCCAGGGAGAGGCCCATTTTACCATCTGTTATCTGGAGGATGAGGACCGGAACCAGGAGCTGGAGCAGATGGGGATCTGGGGATAAGCGTTTTCGAAGAAATATAAAAAATCTCTTAAAAAAATTCATGAAAAACAGTTGACAAAAACGGTTTCATCAGCTATAATATCACTTGCGTTCCGAGAACGTAAGGCAAACGAAAGGGCGTCTTAAAAGCGGGGTGTGGCTCAGCTTGGCTAGAGCGCCTGGTTTGGGACCAGGAGGTCGCAGG
>OLRX01001468.1_pt1 | contig 17596 bp, 10 predicted proteins | sample 1672991 | NCBI WGS metagenome assembly OLRX01 (sample SAMEA3136744, study PRJEB25190) | human gut metagenome | biome: human gut; feature: human-associated habitat; material: faeces | place: Austria | collected 2013
CAAAGCAAGTCTGGCAAAGTGGTTCAATAAACGCTTCCTTGCAGTGAAGCTGAACGATACGATTATCGCGTTTATTATATATATTTTCTAAGGTAATACCTCAACGTTTCCTCCCATTTTTCAGGAATGTCGGCCTTATGTATCACGCTTCTTATCTGCTCCATGTATTTTTCCGGCATAAGCTCCATTTCCATATAATCCACGTTGGCGCACATCCTCCTGGCCAGCTGAAATTCTTTCTGCTTATCGTCAGGCAGGCTGAGGAAGCCATCTATATAGTCTGTCATCTTCTGCTTGTCCTTATTCACAAAACCTGCAAGCTGCGGCAGCAGATTTATTATATGGTCGCTTATGACGTAAGTGTCTATCCCCTCGAGGGCGTTTATAAATGTTCTAATCTCCCTGACCTTTTCTACATCGCTACACTCTTCAAAGGCAATTTGCCTGTCCGCGGCGCTGCCATTGGCCTCACTCGTTTCTCTGTCAGCGGCGCTTCCGCCAGGGGCAAACTTTTTCCCGGCAGCTGCATCGCCATTGGCAATGTCCCACATGGGAGAACCGGGCTTTACCACGAAAGTCCTTATTCTCAAAAATTCAGGGTTTATCTTATTTACTACGTCGGCGGTCTCAAGCGCATTTCTTTCACTCAAAGCTTTCCCGCCTGATCCCGGCATATAGAAAACATTGTATTCTATGCCGGCTTCCTTTATCTTTTGCCCGCAGTCTATCTGCTGCGTTCGCGTGCTGCCCTTGTTCAGCAGTTTCAAAACGTCATCGCACCCGCTTTCAAAGCCGGAATGAAGCATCGTGAGACCTGCTTCCCGAATGTCCCGAAAATCCTCCAGGCTCAGTCTGGAAAGCGTATCTGCACGGCCGTAGCAGGCGACGGTCCTCAGCGAGGGCAGTTTTTCCCTCAAATATCTGAGCGCCTCGCAAAGCTCGTCTTTTCTCATGATCATAGTATTGGCGTCCTGCAGGAAGACGGTTTCCATGTTGTCGTTGACTATCCAGTTGAGGATCATCGAATAGCATCGCTTTTCTTCTCTGGAAACGGACGGGGAAATGTCGCCCATCCGCTTGACACTGTAAGCGTCCTGGCTCTTGAGTCTCTCTAAAATCAAATCTCTGTAATATGCTACCGCGTCTATGTCCTGCTTTATTTCTTCTACAGTCCTTATCCTAAAACTGCCGCCTCGATACAAAGTGCAGAAATTGCACTTGTTCCAGGGGCAGTTTTCAGTCCACCTGAGAAGAAGACTGGACGCGTGAAACGGCGGCCTGATATTGCCCACCGCAAAAGTTTTTCTTTCCATTTTCATATCTCTCTCAGTTTTCGGCGCCTTGCCTTTTTCGCTGCCTTGTCTTTGTCGGCGCCTTGCCTTTTTCGCTGCCTTGTCTTTGTCGGCCCCTTGCCTTTTTCGCTGCCTTGTCTTTGTCGGCCCCTTGCCTTTTTCGGTGTCCGCCGGCAAAGCTTTCCGGTTCCGCGAGATTTATCTCCTACGGCGCGCAACTTAATCGAAAATGTACGCCGCTGCTTTAAAGGCTGGCAAAACAAAGAGGACGCCTTCCGGCGCCCTCCTTAACAAAGTCAAAGTCTATTTGTTTTCAGCGTCATAAAGAGCTTCAGCGTTATCCCATTCAGCGATAATTTCAGGAATTACCTTGTATAGGTCGCCTACGATAGCATAGTCTGCAACTTCCATGATAGGAGCGTCAGCATCCTTGTTGATAGCCACTATGACATCAGAAGTCTGCATTCCTGCCAGGTGCTGGATAGCTCCGGAAATACCGCATGCAAAGTAAATCTTAGGCTTAACGGTAGTTCCTGTCTGTCCAACCTGGTGGGAGTGATCGATCCAGCCTGCGTCTACTGCAGCACGGGATGAACCTACAACTCCGCCTACCTTGTCGGCAAACTTCTTGATCAGTTCAAATCCGGAAGCGTCGCCCAGTCCTCTTCCGCCTGAGCAGATGATGTCTGCGTCAGTCAGGGAAACAAGTTCCTTAGCGGACTTAACGATGTCCTTGATCTCGATTCTTATATCTTCTGCCTTGAGGTCAGGTTTAACGTTTACAACTTCACCCTTTGCTCCGACTTCTCTCTCCTGCTTCTGCATAACGCCAGGTCTTACTGTGGACATCTGCGGTCTCGTTCTTGGGCAGATGATGGTAGCCATCAGGTTTCCGCCGAAAGCAGGACGAGTCTGCTTGATACCTGTTGAAGGATCGTTAGGGTCCAGAGTGGAGGTATCAAGAGTAGTGTTGGCTTTTGCAAATTCTATGTACTTGGAAACCTTTACGTCAAGGTGAGTACAGTCGGCAGTCAGACCTGTATTGCATCTTGCAGCGATACGAGGTGCGAAGTCACGGCCGATATGAGTTGCGCCGTAGAGAACGATCTCAGGCTTATATTCGTCTATCAGCTGCTTCATTACCTTGGTGTAACCGTCAGTAGTGTAGTTTTCAAGAAGCGGATCCTGAACCATGTAAACCTTTTCAGCTCCGTACTCGAAACATTCCTGAGCAAGGTGGTCTATGTTATTTCCCATCAGTACTGCGCAGATCTGAGTATCGTCGCTGATGTCCTTAGCCAGTTTTTTACCCTCGCCCAGAAGTTCGAGAGCTACGTTCTGGATCTTGCCGTTTCTCTGTTCTGCGAAAACCCATATATGCTTATAAGCGGAAAGGTCAACTTTCTCAGCTTCAGGAGCAGCTTCAATAGCGTCGAATTTACATTTAGCTACGCAGGCGTTACAGTTGGTGCACTTGCCTTCGTCGACCACGGCTTTTCTGTCTTCCATCTTCAGCGCGTCAAAAGGACATGCCTTTACGCAGAGGGAACATCCCTTACAATTATCTTTTATAATCTTAATAGCCATTGTATTGTTATCCTCCTTCTTAGATTACGTGCTTACCTTTGAGCTTGATCAAAAGGTTTTTAGCCTGCTCGTTCTCAGTATCTCCGGCAATTACCTGTCCAGGTGCCTTAGGAGCAGGGGTAAATGATCTGAATACGTTTGTAGGGGATGCTTCAAGTCCAACCTTGTTCAGGTCTACTTCGATGTCTTTCGCATTCCATACTTTTATATCCTTCTTTCCGAAGATTCCGCCCATGCTCATGTATCTAGGCTCGTTAAGCTCTTTGATTGCGGTAAGCATGCAAGGAGTCTTGATTCCTATAAGCTCATATCCGTCTTCCAGCTGTCTCTTAACGGTGATGTTTTTCAGAGCGTCGTCGATTTCAAATTCTTCAACGTATGTAACCTGAGGGAGATCCAGCTTTTCGGCGATCTGCGGTCCAACCTGAGCGGTATCTCCGTCGATAGCCTGACGTCCGGCAAAGATCAGGTCTGCAGGACCATTTTCTTTTTCCCATTTTTTAATAGCAGCTTCCAGAGTGTTTGAAGTAGCCCATGTATCTGAACCGCCTACAGCTCTGTCTGATACGAGGATACCCTCGTCGGCTCCCTTGGCGATACACTCGAACAGCAGGTCGCTGGCCTGTGGAGGTCCCATTGAAATTACTGTGATATGTGTATCAGGGTGTTTATCTTTGATTTTCAGCGCTTCTTCCAAAGCGTTGGCGTCATCGTGGTTAAGGATTGACGGAACGCCGTCTCTGATCAATGTTCCTGTCTTAGGGTTTATTTTGATAACGTTTGTATCAGGAACCTGCTTCGCGCATACGATTATCTTAAATGCCATCTCGTTTTCCTCCTACAATCTTATTTCTTGAAAGTGTTAGCTGCGATTACCATTCTCTGAACTTCTGAAGTTCCTTCATAGATCTCAGTAATCTTAGCGTCTCTCATCATTCTTTCTACCGGATAATCCTTGGTGTATCCGTAACCGCCGTGGTACTGTACGCACTTAGTGGTAACTTCCATAGCAGTCTCAGCGGCAAACAGCTTGGCCATAGCGGCAGCTTCACCGTAAGGCAGGTGTTTGTCCTTCATGTCGGCAGCTCTGTAAACCAGCAGTCTGGCAGCTTCGATCTTAGTCTTCAGATCAGCCATTCCGAACTGGAGCGCCTGCATCTGGGACAGCTTCTTGCCGAACTGCTTTCTTGCCTGCATGTATTCAACTGTAACGTCGAATGCTCCCTGAGCGATGCCTAAAGCCTGGGAAGCGATACCGATACGTCCGCCGTCCAGAGTTGACATGGCAACCTTAAAGCCTTCGCCTACGTTGCCCAGCAGTCTGTCAGCAGGGATTTCGCAGTTCTGGAAAATAAGTTCTGTAGTTGAAGATGCGCAGATACCCATCTTGTCTTCTGTCTTTCCGATTGAGAATCCAGGGTCTCCCTTTTCAACGATGAATGAGGAAATACCGTGGTTTCCTTTCTTCTTGTCAGTCATGGCCATTACTACGAAGACATCGGCATAACCGCCGTTGGTGATGAACACCTTGGCTCCGTTGAGGATCCACTTGTCTCCTACTAATTCAGCTCTTGTCTGCTGTCCTGACGCGTCTGTACCTGCGTTTGGCTCGGTCAGACCGAAAGCGCCCAGTTTCTTACCGGAAAGCAGGTCAGGCAGATATTTCTTCTTCTGCTCTTCGTTGCCCCAGTTAAAGATAGGCCAGCAGCAAAGTGAAGTATGCGCGGAACAGATTACGCCTGTTGAAGCGCAAACTCTTGACAGTTCTTCTACTGTAATCGCGTATGAAATGTGGTCTCCGCCTGCTCCGCCGTATTCAACAGGGAACGGTACGCCCAGCATTCCGTACTTGGCCATTTTTTCAACAGTCTCTACAGGGAATCTGTGTTCCTTGTCGATGTCTGCAGCTAACGGTTCAACTTCGTTAGTGGCAAATTCTCTTACCATTTTTCTTACGAATTCCTGTTCTTTCGTTAGTTGAAAGTTCATTTAAATGCCTCCTTAGATTATTAATAACGGGTCCATTACGGACAGTATCCGCATTTTTAACATACCACTTTTATTAAAACATTTTTTTGTCAAAAGTGCAACATATTTTGTGCGGATTCTTTTTTATTTTGGACATTTCTTTTGGCTGTACTGAGATAATATGGGAGTTTTGTGATGTTTTCCCGGTAAAAACATGGCGTTTTATCCTCCGAGCCTCACTGCTGAAACGAATATCCAGTCCCCTGCAACAATTCGTATTCTTCTGTTCTCCCCCCCCTGCGGCAGTCCATATTATTCTTTTCCCTAAGCCCAGCAGCAAATACAGCAGCACGCCCATCGGCTGTGAATACAGCGGCCGTATGTCCGAAGACTTGCGCGCTCGGCGGATGTGCACTCAGGGCTGCACGTCTGGCGGATGCATATCCAGCGACCGTATTATACTTTGCGGCAGTATGCTTGTTGGACGTGCAATAAAATAACGAGGGCGGCCTTTTCATCCGAAATTCTGACATGGATAAAATGCCGTCCTCTTTTTTCTTTTTAAAATGTTTTGCGAGCCGACCGGAAATACAGATGTGATTAAACAGTTGAAACAGCCGAATAACAAAACAGTCAAACTGCCGAACAGCCAAACAATAGAAACAATTCAGGCTCAAATCCCCGAACCACTCCCCATTCTTGAGACATTCCCCGAGCCCAGTCCTCATTCCTGAGACATGCCGCGGGCCATGGCCTTGAGAGGCTTCTTTTCTATTCTGCATACCTGCACCTGCGATATGCCCATCACCGCCGCCACCTGCTGCTGGGTCATGTCCTTATAGTACCTGAGCATGATCACCTGCTTCTCCCGCGGCTCGAGGGAGTTTATAACCGCGTCCAAATCTATCCTGGTTATATTCCTCTCCTCGTCGTCCGTCCAGAGAGCGGCGTTTTCGTAATCTTCAAGGTTTTTCATCGCGTCGTAGGCCTGCAAGGCTTCGACTATTCTTTCCGCGGAAAGGCCTGTGGCCGCTGACAGTTCGGTAATCTTGGGGGACCTGCCGTGTTTAGCAGTGAAAGCTTCTTCTGCCTTTCTCACGGCCGCACTGTCGCTTTTGAGGCTTCTGCTCACCTTTATCCTGCCCTGGTCCCTGAGCTGAGATTTGATTTCGCCGGCAATCATTGGGACGGCGTAAGTGGAAAACTTATTACCTCTCCCGGGGTCGAATCTTTCCGCGGCTTTTAAAAGACCTATATATCCGATCTGGATAAGGTCCTCAAGTTCTTCCTTATATACATAAGAAAGCCGCAGCGCCACGGATTTGACCAGTCCTGTATTTGCTGCGACTATTTCTTCCAGAAAAGATTCTCTTTTAGAATCCATAATATGTATCCAACTTCTTTATCATCGTGACGGTGGTTCCTTCCCCCGGCTTTGAATCCACTTTCAGCTTGTCGGTAAAGCTTTCCATGACGGTAAAGCCCATCCCCGACCTATTTCTGTCCGTATCTGTCGTAAACATCGGCTCCATAGCTTTTGCTATATCCTCTATGCCAGTGCCCTCGTCTGCCACCTTTATCATCAAAGTCTCCGGCGCGATCTGTGAAAACTCCATGTAAACAGGCTTTTTCACCTTTTCGTCTTCGTTTCCGCCATAGCCGTGAAGGGCGGCGTTGCTGAAAGCTTCAGATACGGCCGTCTTTATTTCCGTAAGCTCGTCCACCGTGGGATCCATCTCGGCTGCATAGGCCGCGGCTATGGCCCGCGCCAGTGATTGATTTTCCAAAATTCCTTCCAGCTGTACTTTAAGTTCTCTGCTCATTATGAAACTTCCTTTCTGCCGAGTCCGGCCACGGCTTCTTCTTTTGTATCATAATAATCTATGACGGAGAACACTCCCGCCATATTGAGTATATTTCTTATGGTCTTTGAACATGAGGCTATGGCCACTTTTCCGTCCGTTTCCCCCATCTTTCTGTATCGTCCCAGCACCATGCCTATGCCTGAACTGTCCATGAAGGACACGTTGGAAAAATCGAGCACCAAATTGTTCACCCCATAGTTATCCAGCGTCTCGTCGACTTTCTCCCTTGCCGTCTCTGCCGCATGATGGTCCAATTCTCCGAAAAGCTCCGCTACCAAAGTGCTTCCCATTATGTCAAAAATAATCTCCACCTGTGCATCTCCTCCCGTATTATTTTGGCAATTATATTATACTCCTCTGCCTGCGGCTTGTCTTTGACATAAAAGGTCGAAACTCCACTAGTTTTGGCGAATGTGATCGTATACCCTTTCCCGCTTTAGAGATGGTGCCTCAGAGCGCGGCTCCCACGGTCGCTAAGAAATCAATCCCCCGACGTGGAGTAAATGCTTCTGCGCATATCCCTTTCGACTGAGAAAGCTAACTCATACGAATATCCCTCCAATTAGGAGTAGGTACCTCGGCGCAGCTCCCGGCGCGTGGAAATCCCTCGGTGTGCGGTCCCCCGGGTTCTGAAAATTTTCCAAGTTCGAAGTCCCTGGTTTTGAGTCCCCGTTCGGCCTCCTAGAAGCGGCAAAATCCTCGGCGGAAGCACCCAGCCCGGCGGCAGCACCCAGCCCGGCGACGGTATCCAGCCCGGCGACGGTATCCAAATTTGCTAAAATCGTGGAAAATGGATACGTTTTTTGCGATATTGGATACCACGGTATCCAATATCGGTGTTTTCGTGGAAAATGGATACCATTTTCCGAATTTTGGATACGATTGCGTTTAAAGTGCCGTTCCTCCGGGGCAGAGGGCTGGCGGCATAGAAACTGGTGGCAAGGCGCTTTGCTCCGCCGGGGCGGATGGCTCACATACGCTCGCCATCCTGCATACAAAAGAGCTGCCGCTCAGCAGATGGCCAATCATCTGTTTTGCAGCAGCCCTTTTTGCATCCGCGAATACGGCTGCTGATATTCGCCCTTATTCTTTATTGGTTGTTCGCAGCGGTGTTTTCTGCCGGCGACGGTCTCTGCCGCCAGTCACTGTCACTGGTCTCCGTTATCGGTTACTGCGGGCGCTCCATGTCGCCGATGGTCGTTATACGCCTATGCGGCTTTATCACTCTTCTTTCTCTTTTTTAGGAGTACAGCTCCTGTCGCGCCTGATGCAGCTGTGATAATCCAAAGCAGGAGCAGGTTAGCATCTCCTGTTTTTTCAGGCGAGGATGAGCTGCCCGTCTTTCCATCTTCTTGCGTTGCAGTATTCGTTGAATTGTTTCCTCCGCCTCCTGATTCATCGCCGCCCGACTGACCATTATTGTCGCCGGTTTCAGTCGTCTGTGTGATCTTCACATCGCTCATATCGTACAGCGTCGTCTTTCCGCTTAAAAATCTGCTGTAGGATACAAGGCTGTAATAAGACTGCTCCGTAGCTATATCGTCCAGTTCTCCGCCGTGTTCATGCGCAAAGCCGCCGCCTTCAACGTAGAATCCCAGCAAAGCTTCGATAACAGTATGTCCGTTTTTGATGAATCTCGCGTCTTTCGCCGGGTCAATTTTCAGTGCTGTGAGCGCCGTTATCACCTGCGCGCAGGATTCAGCATTTGTCACGTATACGCCGTTAATGTCCTTGCTGGAGAAACTTCCGTCGTTGTTCTGGATTGCTGACAGGCAGCTCAAAGCTTTATCCACAGCGTCTTTAACAGCTTTATCAGAATCGTAATACGGAGCTAAGGCCTGGATTGCCATAGCTGTCATATCAGCGTCCGCTTCCTCTCCCGTCAGAGCGAAGCCGCCGTTTGCAAGCTGGGCGTTCAGGATAGTCTCTATAAGGTTTTCTCTGGTGACCTGAGTTCCGCCGGTCGTCTTTGGAATCTCATAATCGTGGGAATCAAAGGCGATCAAAGCCCATATAGGTCCGTTGATTCCCTGTTTCTGCAGATAATCAAGGTCTGCCAGCGGCTCGAGCAGATTATATCCGGCGACGTTTTTTACGTCCTTGCCTATCGCAGTCAGGGCCAGCACCGTCCTGGAATTTTCTGTCGACTTGGTATTGCTGAGCTTGGCTGAGCCGTTTTCTTTCAGTGCTTTTACCAGATTTTGATAATATGCTTCTTTGTCGAAATCTGCTTCTCTTTCCGCCCTTGCAAGTCCTAGGACTGCCCATTCAATGCCCGGCATTTCCTTTCCTTTTATGGCAGACTGCAAATAGTCTCCGGTGGCTTTGTATGCGTCCTCAAAGCTGGCGATTATCTCTTGTTTCAAGCTTGCAATCTTGTCTTCCGCTTTTTTCAGTCTTTCTTTGTTTTCCTCGGAAATGAGATTTTTCTGTTCGCTGCTCAGAGAATTGTATGCGTCGCGCGCTTCTATCACCTGCTGCTCGTGGGCGGGGGTTATGTCTTCCAGTGCAGGCAGCGCTTCTATGAGTTTTTCTACTTCTTCCGCGGCAAGCTCATTTTCAACGGTTTTTCCGTCTGAATAATAGAAATCTATCACATCTCCGTCTTTGAGATAAGTCTGATTCAGCATTTTATCCGGCATTTTGCCGTTGACCGTGTAAAGCCAGCCGCTGTACGGGCCGTGCTCCACTTCTTCAAGCGTCACATTGTTTACGTCAGTTACAGCGCTGATATATGAACCGCTTCCCTTTATCTTATATCCGTTGGCTATGAGGCATGCTTCGAGAGCGTCCCAGGCGGTTTTATCATCTGAAACAATCGAAGAATATGAGTAGCTGTTTATATCGGCAAAGCCCTCATAACCGTTTCCCTTGACGCTGACGGTCACTTTTACAGGATCTTCCGCGTCGGGGTCTGCCATATCGTTTACGCCTTTAACGGTAACCGTCACGGATACAGGTCTCTTGTAGAACTGCTCAAACTGGGCGTATCTGCTGTCCTGACTGAATTTTTCCCAATATTTGCCGTATTCATTATGCGTAAGCACGCTGTCTATAGTTACATCGGTGTTATATTCCGGCTTCTGTACGAGAAGATTTTCTGAAGAAATTACCGTTTCTCTGCTGGAGCGGAATTCTCTCCATGGTTGTGAATTCATAGGGTCGTATCCCGGCAGGTCGTCTACCTCTGCTCCGCCAAAGGTCAGGTTTATGGCTCCTCTTACATATTCAACAGAGCCGTTGTTATTCAGAATTTCGGCGAAAGGCTTGAGGTCTCCTGTTACGTTATCTTTAGCGCTGTTGCTGCCTTTTATGCCGTTCCAGTAAACTTCTTCGGTACAGATTTTGTTCATCCATAAAGCTGCCTGATCGATTTCAGTCTGCTCCATCGCTTTTACCGTCATGGTAAAGGTCTTTTCGCCCAGAGTGGCGTTGTTGCGCCTGTCGGATATGGTGACGGTGTAATTCACCTGCACGTCTTCTTCTCCCGGCAGCGGCCGGTATACCACGCCGTGATAGCCGTTAAAGTCGAGTACGTCCTTATTATCGCTGGTCATGGTCACCTTTTGATAATATCTGTCGGTCATTATGCCGGCGTCCTCCAGAGCTGACGGAATAGGCATTTGTATGTCTTGCGTCACAGCGTTCAGATCTACTTGCTGCTGTTTATCGACAAAGTCTCTGATAAGCTCAGGGTATTTTTCCAGAGCCTTGCTTATCTCCTCCGACTGGTCGCTGTCGTTGGCAGGTACGCTCAGATCGAACAGCTTGAAGCTCTCCACAGGGTCCTGATAGCCATTGAGGGACGTCATCTCGGAAATCGTATAGTCATCCCAGAATTTGAATACGGCGGCGCCTTTGAGGACGAAATCATTGTCCTCCATTCCCAGGGCCGGTCTTTCTAAAGTAGCCGTATAAGTATATCCGTCGTTGTTGTCGGTAACGTAGAGCGCGTCTGAATCCTTGGAAGACCACTTGATTTCCGCATAGGTACAGTCTTTGAGCGCGTAAGGCAGCGTAAGATCTCCTGTGACCTTTCCCTCCACCACCGTATGCGTCCAGCCGCCGATTTCCTGCTCGGAAGAAGCGTTGTCATTGGATCCTTTTATTGTATCCCAGGTGACCTTTTCCATGGCCGCATCCAGAAGCTCTTCTACATAGTCAAAATCCCATCCTATGTGTACCCGCACTTTCACCTCAGTCTGCCTGCCGTCCAGCGTGAGTCTGAAAGTCACGTCGTCGTAGATCGCGTAAGTAGTTCCGTAGCCTGTTCTTGTTCCCTTAAAATATTCTATATTTCCCCTTTCGTCTATATATGTCTTATTATCGACAGGAGTCACTTTACGTCCGGAATCAAGGAGTTCCACTGATATGTCGTCGAAGCCATTTCTTCCCAGATACTGTTCCATGGCCTGTTTTACATTTGACTGTCCGTACATCTGCATAGGCTGGATGAAAGTACCCGTCTTTTCTGCTTCTGCTTTTATCTCGGAAAGCGTCTGGTCGTTTATGGCTTCCTGTGACCATACGACGAAGTGGAATTCCCTCTTGCCTGAATATCCTCCCATGGATACGGCTGCTGTCAGCTTCACTTCCGCCTTGCCTGACTGCGGCAGGCTCACCATTCCAGTCCCGGGATCTATTATATCCTCGTCGCTTGAGGACCATGAAATTTCTGTCCCATGCTCTCCCTCTTCAGGAAGCAGAAGTTCAGCCTGCTTTTTCAGCTGATACTTGTTCTCATTGTCCGGGCTCATAGTTCCGTCATCGTCAATATCTATACCGCATCTTCTGTATATTTCCTCCATGGTCAGGTCTTCACCGAACCACTGGCGATAATAATCAAGGCCTCCTGCCTTTTCAACTTCGATGTCGACAAGGAGTTTTTCCGCAGCCAGTTCCTTTGCTCTGTCCATATCTTTCATGAAAAGAGCTGCCATGTCTGATGCTATATTCTGCTCGAATTCCGGAACCTCCGGCTCCGAACCTCCCTGCCACTTTAATACAGGATATCCCTGGTTGATGTTATCCGTGTCCTGATTGAAATTTTCTCCCAAGTCATATGCAAATCTTCCTGTTTTCATCGCAGCGGAATCAACTTCTTTAGCGCCGTTTGTGCCGCTGTTTTCTGCAACTGACTTCAATCCTGTCCCGGAAATGAAATACGTATTGGAAACAGTTCCCTGATTTCCTCCGGCTATGGCTCCTATGCCGTCTTCAGGACCGCCGACCGTTCCTATGCTGTAACAGTTCCTAATCTCTCCGCCGGAGTACAGCTGTCCCGCTATGCCTCCTATATACCTGTTCGTCCTGTCTTCTCTGGCCGTTATCTCCCCCGTAAAATAGCAGCTGTCAACGATTCCGTAAGCGTATCCTGCTATGCCGCCGACGTTGAGCGATGAATTGTAGTCGGCATAAGTATTGTTAACATCGGCAGAGCTGGCGCAGCTTCTTATTATACTGCCGCTCATAGCTCTTCCGGCGATTCCTCCTGTGCTTCTGCTGCCGCTGGAGTTGGAGATGACTCCGCTGAAATAACAGTTTTCGATGGTTCCCTTAGCCGTGTCAGCTATTCCTCCTATATTGGAGATTCCGCTTATCTCTCCTGCAATAGTCAGGTTCGTGATTTTTCCGTCAGGGCCGAGGCAGTACACAAGTCCCCCGTCGCCGGAAAGGCCGTTTATGGTATATCCGTCGCCGTCCAGTATTCCATTGAAGCCGGAGGAAGCGTCATTGTAGTCATACTCGCCGAAGCCCTCCCATGTCTTATTGCTTAGGTTGATATTGGCGGTTAGCTTTCCATTGATGGAAGAGTGCTCACCGGCTTTCTCTGCAAACCATGCTAGCTCTTCGCCGTTGCCTATGAGATATGTGCCGCTGCCGTCAGTTTCAGGCTGGGAAATAGTTGTTCCGTCCCACGGCTCGCCGGCATAGACCAGCTCTATTGAAATCTCTCTGTCGCCGGTAAGGCTGAAGCTTCCCGATGATGTTATATAGCCGTCTTTTGATACTGTATATGTGAAAGTTTCGCCCTCAGGCAGAGTATATACGCCGCCCTCTGCTTCCATAATGCCCTGGCTCTGATGCTTTACTGTAACAGAAGCGTCGCTCGGAGTCACCGAGAAGCTGAGCTTATGAACAGGCTTGGCTGTCATGGCCGGTATGCTTATTTCCTTGTCGGTTCCGGAGATTTCAAAACTGCCCTCTATGGTTTCGTAGCCGAACCTGGTCAGCGTGTAGCTGTAGTTTCCGTCGGAAAGCAAATATTCATTTTCTCCCGACGCTTCCATCACCTGTGAGTTCTTGTCTTTGACGGTCAGCTGCGCCTCGCTGCCATCCCCTGACATTGTGAAAGAAGCTTTATATACAGCCTCGGCACGGAAATCCTTTAGATATACTGTATCGTCGTTTCTGTCTCCGCTGCTGTCTTTCGTATATTTTATCGTTATCTTATCGCCCTGCTCTGCCGTCAGCTCAAAGTCCTGCCAGTCTACGACGCCGCTCTCTGTTTTAAGTTCCTTTCCGTTGAGAGATATGATCAGCTTGTCATAGCTTGCTTCTGTGCTGACTTTATATTTGAATTTGATTATGGAATTTTTCCTGAGTTCCATAGTCATGGCTGCAGTGGAGCTTTTGACGCCCTTGTTGTTGGAGGCGAGCACTTTGTCCTCTCCGTCCTTGGCAGGCTCAAAGCCATACGTTGCCGCCGCTTCTCCATTCTGGTTGTTTGAAGCCGAAACTATTTCCTTGATGTCCTCAAAGAAATCCTCAAATACGGTCTTCCGCACCAGCGTATTTTCTATCTCCACACCTGCTGTATCTATTATGAATTCCCCGCCGGCGCTTTCGCAGAGCGGATGGTTTATCACATACTGATACGTTTCTGCAGGAAGTGAAAGAGATGCTTCGCTGCCCTGATATATGATGCTGTTGCCGCAGGTTATGATATATTCGCAATCTCCGCTTTCTGCACCATCAGGCAATGCCGTATTAAACTGCACATCATATTTCTGCAGTTCGACAAGCTCGACTTTTTGCGTTAGATTCTGCCCGTCTACCGTCACCGTTCCCGAGGCCGTCTCATAACCGAATTTCGTTATAGTGTAGCTGTAAGAGCCGTCGGAGACAACATATACTCCGTCGTCTGATGGTGAGACTGTCTTTCCCTCGCTGTCAGTCAAAGAAATCTGCGCGTCGGAAGCAGTATCAAAGGTAAGACTATGCAGCTCTTCCAGCTTGAAATTTTTCAGCCAGACGCAATCCGCGCCTGAATCGCCGCTGGGGTCTTTTTCGTATGAAAGAGTTACTTCATCTCCGCCTTTTACGCTCATCTGGTGGGTCACGTAGCCGGTCGTAGTGCCGATTTTGTTTCCGCCGTTTATTCTAAGGCCGTCATATACAGTATAGCTTCCCTCTCCCTCGACTCTATAGTCGAACGAAAGTCTGGCGTTTTCTACGGAATCGTTGAATTTGATCTTCACGATGACCTCTGAGTTTGCCATGCCGCAGCTGTTGGATTTGAGGGCACCCTCGTCATCATCGTCTACAAATTCTTCTCCTGCGATTCCTGTAAACGAGCTGTTCGACTGATACTCAACAGTCGCCTTTCCGGCAAGTGCGTTGAATACAGAGCTCGGAAAAGGTTTCTCTTCTATCGTCACATCATATGTAGCCGTAACTCCATTGTATTCAACCGTCAAAGTCTGGTTGTCCGCAGGCTGCGACGAATCAAAGCCGTTTATCTCAAAGCCCTCACTCACTGTCTCCGAAGAGCTGTCTTCGTAGGATACGAGCAGCTCTATTCCCGTAGTATCCAGAGTATCTCCTACATAATACTGGGTCTTGTATTCTCCCTGTATCTGTATGCCGGTTATCTTTTTGAGGCTTATTTCTTTGGACTCGGTTTCCGCGCTGAAGCTGAAAACTCCTTTCAGACTTCCATGGCCTTCGGCTGAAGCGTCATAATTATATTCATGGTTCCTGAGCAGCTTATATGTATTTTCCTGTACAGGCTCAACAGTCTTTTCACCGTCTTTCACCTCAAAGTCCATGTTTTCAGGCTTCAGGCTAAAGGTTACCGTTGACCATGCCTGCGAATCTTCTTCCAGCGTCACCGACACTTGAGACGGAGTTGCAGTCAAGGACCCGTCCTGCTCGGCGACTGTTATATTTCCTTGCTGGCTCACATATCCCGCAAGGCTCACCGTATAATCATATTCCCCTGCAGGCAGCGAGACCTGAGAATCTCCTGTATATTCAGCTCCTCCGATGGTTATGACCGCATCCTCCGGGCTTACGTCGAAATCAACCTTTGCCTTAGGGATTTCCCAGGATAAAATAGGATAGCTGCCACTATCAGCCATAAATCCGCTTCCGAGAATTCCTGCGAAAGAACTGTCTTTCATCTCCTCCTCGCTCTTGAACCCTGATGAACTGTCAACGCTTATTCCTGTAGCGTACGTAAGGACATCTGCCGTTCCCGCAAGAGCGTAAACATTTCTTACAGTGCATGGTTCACCGGAAGAGGTTCCGCCTCCGACTACTGCCTGTCCTGAGTTGGTGCTTTCTCCGTATGCTGTTATCTGACCGGTCGTATAGCAGTTGCTCAGAGAAACGCCTTTTGCACCTCTCCCCAATATTCCGGCATAATTATTGAAGCCTGCAACATTTCCTCTGTTGTAGCAGTTTTCGATAATATGACCGCCCTCCAGATTCCCTGCGATGCCTCCAACCTGAGTATTGGAGCCGGTTACATCTCCCTCATTGGCGCAGCCTGATATGATCAGACTGTTGTTCGTGCCTGTACAAATACCGACAATGCCGCCTACCCCTTTGTGGCCAGATATGTCTGCGCTGTTTTTACAGTTTCTTATAGTTATGGCGCCAGCATACGTATTGGCCATACCTGCAACGGCACCCACGTTATTCTTGCCATCGGCAGTCAAGCTGCCCTCCAGCGTCAGATTCTCAACGACTGCCCCCCCTACGAGGGTTTTGAACAATCCAGCGTTTTTTCCGGATGCCTGTATATTAAGGGTAATCGTATGGCCGTTGCCGTCAAAAGTTCCTCCGAAGCCCTCATAACTTTGTTCCACCGTTATATCGGCTTCAAGGATATAGTTCCCGTCAGGTTCCATTTTGGCGAATTCCTCCGCCGTCCTGACGCTCTGTGCAGGCTCTCCCTGTGCAAATGCCATCGTCGGCATCATGCATACAAGCATGGCAAGTGATAAAAGAAAACACAGTATCTTTTTACCTGCAGTGACTTTTGTACTCATCTTTTTCCTCCTTTCTTATTCGGGCGCTTTTCCAATCACGACCGCCGGTATAGCCGGTGGCTGTTCGTTCCTCGGGCTTTGTCCTCGGAACCAGCTCTTAGTAGACAAAGAAAAAGCACCCTCTTCTGAGGATGCTTTGAACACAATTATCTAATGTCCGTTATAAAGTAAGACATTAAAAAATTGGCAAGTCCTATCTCAGAAGACTCCTACATAGCAGATGACAGGTCTACCGACTTAATCTTTACCCTACTTGGACGTCTTCCCAGAGCCAAAACTCCAGTGACTGGCTTTTATAACGCCTGTCCTTTCGTAGATAACACGGTTGCTGAGACACAGTGCCGGACTTTCACCGACTTCCGAGATGTCATTGCCTGTTATTTTTTTGTAGTTATATATTATCGCAGCTATAGTACATTGTCAAGGTCTGTGCGTGAGATAGGCTGCGAGATGCATGCAAAGGCTTCAGCCCGGCGTCGGTATTCAACCCTGCGGGCGCATCTAACCCTGCGGGCGCATCTAACCCTGCGGCAGTATCCGGTCATTCGACGTATCCAGTTAGTCGGCGGTATCCAATATCGGTGTTTTTGAGGAAAATGGATACCATTTTCCGAAATTTGAATACTGATGCTCTTATTGAGCGATAAAAAATACCGGGAAAGCTGTAAAAAGCTTTCCCGGTATTTTTCTTAGCTTTTCTTTTGCGGCGGCCGATAATTCAGCACGCTTCCTAAAGCAGCTTTATTTCAACTTAGCGACCATTTCTCCGGCTTTCACCTGCTGACCCTCGGAAACGTAGATTTTCTCCACAGTTCCCTTGGCCGTTGCCAGGATATTGGTCTCCATCTTCATCGCCTCGATAACGGCGATAGGCTGCTTTTCTTCCACCGCTTCGCCCTCTTTGACGAGGATCTTTATTATATTGCCCGGAATGTTGGCGCCGATTTCCATCGGGTCATCTTCGTTTGCGTAGAGCACTGAATTATATGAATTTCCGGTTACGTCGTTATCTTTTATCTTGATGATGCGGCGGTTTCCGTCCACTTCAAACACGGCTTCCCTGTAGCCCTCGCTATCGACAGCTCTGACTTCGTTGAGCTTGACCATGAACAGCTTTCCTTCGCCCAGCTTGACTTCGCAGGTCTCGCCCTCCTGCAGGCTGTGGAAGAAGATATCCGAGCCCATGTAGCGAAAATTGCCGTCTTTTCTGATGCTCTTTACATAATCCTCGAACACTTTCGGATAGAGAGCATAGCTGATCACTTCTCTCTCGGTTCCCTCAAGATCCAGTTCTTCCTGCAGGTGTTTTCTGATGGCTTCAAAGTCTTCAGGAGGAAGAAGTTCGCCAGGTCTGCAGGTGATAGGCTCTTTTCCCTTGAGCACCAGCTTCTGCAGCCTTTCAGGGAATCCGCCGTAAGGCTGGCCCATCATGCCTTCAAAATATGAAACTATCGAGTCAGGGAAGTCGATTCCCTGGGCCTTTTCGTATATGTTTTCAGGCGTAAGGCCGTTCTGCACCATGAATATGGCAAGGTCTCCCACCATCTTGGAGGACGGCGTAACCTTTACAATGTCGCCGAGCATCTGGTTAACCGTGCAGAACATC
>OLRX01001476.1_pt1 | contig 17552 bp, 16 predicted proteins | sample 1672991 | NCBI WGS metagenome assembly OLRX01 (sample SAMEA3136744, study PRJEB25190) | human gut metagenome | biome: human gut; feature: human-associated habitat; material: faeces | place: Austria | collected 2013
GTCGGCGCAAAACCATTGTCCACCGGACAATGTGCGCCCTGCCGGAGGCTATATCGTAGAATTATCCTGGCATCATTATTTTATTGTACAAAAAAGCAGAGGTTTTTTAAACCCCTGCTTTGTAATTTTATCTTCTATTTGTCGTATTTCTCATAATTATGAGAGCCACCGGATCTTCTTGCCAGTGTTACAACGACTTTTCTGTAAGGCTCTTCACCTTCACTGTGTGTAGATACAGCCGGATCAGACTGCAGTGCTGAGTGAATGATTCTTCTCTCATATGGATTCATTGGCTCCAGAGAAACTGCTCTTCTCGTTCTTTTCACTTTGAACGCAATGTTCTTTGCAAGATGTCTTAACGTCTCTTCTCTTCTTGCTCTGTAGTTTTCTGTATCAAGTTTAACTCTCACATATCCGTCCTGATGTTTATTGGCAACACGATTTGCAAGATACTGAAGCGCATCCAGAGTCTGCCCTCTTTTTCCGATCAGAATTCCCATATTGCTGCCCTTCATCTCAACACTGAGAGCACCTTCAGAATCCACTTCAGAAACAATTTCCACATCCATGTCCATTGCTTTTAAGGTGTCATTCAGGAAAGCTTCCACAGCTTTGATTGCTTCATCAGAAACTTCTGCCAGCTCTGTAGCTTTCTTTCTTGCCGGCTCCTCTTCTGCTTTTTCTTCCTGCTTTTCCTGTACAGGCTCTGATACCTGCTCTTTTACAACACTTGGTTTTACTTCTTCAACCGGTATTGTCTCTTCTTTCACTTCTGCCACAGGTTCCGGTTTTCTGCGGGCTTCGATCACTGCCTGCTTCATTCCGATTCCAAGAAAACCTGAGCTGCCTTTTTCAATGACTTCATATTCCAGTCTGTCACTGGTAACTCCCAGCTGGATCAATGCCTCTGTGATTGCATCATCCACTGTTTTTGCTGATACTCTGATACTACCGTCCATCGTGAATCCTTCCTTTCCCCGACTCTCTATTTCTCGCTCTCTTCCGTTTTATCTTTGGCATTCTGTCCACTGTTATAACGGCTTACCATATTTGCCTTTGATGCGAGACTTCCCGGCTTGGCATTTTTGATATTCTCTTTTGCCTGCTGGATCTTTTCTTCTTTTTCTTTGCTGGAAACACTTGTCTTCTGTTCTGTTACATTTCGAGTGCTCTTTGTTGCCATCCGGTTGATTTCTTTTGCCGGAGCACCTTTTTTCTCACGTTTCTTCGCCGCTTTTTTGCGCTGCTCTTCGATCATCTCTTCTACTGATTTCTTGCTCAGATATTTATTGATCGCCATCTGCTGTACACATCTTACGATCGCACTGATCGCCCAGTACAGACCAAGACCTGCCGGCAGTGTAAATCCCATAAATACAGAGAACAACGGCATAATATAGTTCATAGAATTCATGGATCTTGCCATCGGATTGTCCGGATCGATCGTCGTTGTCTGTTGCTGTTGCATCAGTTTTACACTGATAAACTGTGTCAGACCTGCCATGATCGGAATGATCACTGCCAGAATGATTCCAACAATTGAAAAATCCTTCAAAGCATCCATCAGCATTGTCAGCGGCTGCTCACCAATGTTAATGCCAAGGAATGTATTCAAATGTCCCATCGTTGCAGTTGTCTTATCTACAACTGTCTCAAGAGACGGCATCTTGTCCACCAGGGTATTCCATGTGGAGTCCTGGAATTTATATAACACCCTCACCAGAATATTCGGGTCTGTATAATCATATGCATTTGCAGGCATATACACCGGAGCTGCATTTCCGATCTTTTCCAGAATCTTCTGGTATCCGTCTGTCGCCATGATCTGATTAACAACCGGCATATAAATCTCTTTAATACCATTTACATATCTCGGTACTTCCTGAATAACAGGATACAATGCGAACAAAATCGGAAGCTGGATCACCATCGGCAGACATCCGCCTGTCGGAGAACTTCCGTATTTTTCGTAGATCAGCTGCTGCTCTTCCTGCATCTTGAGCATGGATGCCTGATCTCTTTTTCCTGCATATTTTTTCTGCAGTTTTTGAATTTCCGGCATCATCACAGACTGCATTTTTGAAAATTTCTGCTGTTTGATCGTCAGCGGGATCATCAATGTATAAATAATAATTGTAAACAGAATAATACATATTCCGATATTCTGAATTCCAAATAAATTCAGAAAATTATAGATTGCATCCATGAGCTTACCAAATACCCATGCAATCTGTCCGACAATCGGCCAGTCTGCCGCTGTCGCAGCGATTAAACCAAATTCCATCTTTTATCCTCCTTAAGGTACCGGATCATATCCGCCTTTTGCAAATGGATTGCACCGCAGAATCCTCCAGACGGTCAGGGCAAGTCCCTTAACTGCACCGTATTTTTCAATTGCCTCAATCCCGTATTGGGAGCAGGTCGGCGTATAAATACAGTGATACGTCGTCTTCAAACCGGATAAATACTTCTGATAAAACCGTATCATCCCTATCAAAATCTTCTTCATCTGCGTCACTTCCTTTGAAATCATGCATATATATTATGAAGTTTTCCCAGGTGGATGAGCGCGCTTTCTATATCATGATAACTTTTCTCTTTTGCGCCTGCTCTTGCAATCACTACTAAGTCAAATCCACATTGGAAATGTTCTTCTTGAAGTCGATAGCTCTCTCGAATAAGCCTTGTAAGATGATGTCTCACAACGCTGTTTCCTACTTTTTTGCTGGCCAGGTAGGCGATTCGATTGAATCCGAGATCATTTCTCATACAGAAGATGACGACATATCTGTCGCCGACCGATTTGCCTTTTCTGTAAATGCGGTCAAAATCCTCTTTTCTTCTGAGAACGTTCTCTCTCAACATCTTTCCTCACCATTCCCCGGTTCCATCGACTGTCTTCTGCAGTGTCTATTTGACCTAAAAAATAAGACCACTTCCCGCGGTCTTATAAATTTCTTATGCTGTCAGAGATTTTCTGCCTCTCGCTCTTCTTCTCTTAAGAACATTTCTGCCGTTTTTAGTGGACATTCTCTTTCTGAAACCGTGTTCCTTTTTTCTCTGTCTCTTTTTTGGCTGGAATGTCATCTTCATGGATATCCACCTCCTTATTTTATTCCAAGGGATGTTCTCCCTAATTTTCATAAGACATCAGCCTTGATTATATTAAAAAAACCGCTCTACGTCAAGCAATTCCGCAAATTTTTAAAATATATTTATCCACATTTTGTGGAAAACTTTGTGGATTTCTGTGGATAACGTGTGGAAATCATATATTTTTTTAGTTTTTTCCCCTTTATATACGCATTTTTACTATGTTGATAATTGGGATTGAGTTTTCCACAGTTTCTCACATGCATCAAAGTGCACGATTAAAGATTGCCTAAAGCAACTTTTTGATGTACAATGTAGAAGAGTGGGTTTATAGGTGAAAATCCGCGAATCAGACAGATTAGGAGTAAATATGATGAATACAGTAAAGGAAAAATGGCCTGAAATTATCGAACATCTCAGGGTAGAACACGAGTTATCCAATGTATCATTCAATACATGGATACAACCGTTGAAGGTCTACGATGTTGTAGACAATACCGTATTTATATTGGTAAATATGAATGCGAGTGTAGAATATATAGAGAAAAAATATCAGCTTCCATTAAAGGTATGCATTGCGGAGACTACCGGAACTGAATATGACGTTGTCTTCATTTCGGAAGATGATGACAGACTGAATGAGATCCAGAATATGGCCATTGAAGCGAATCAGAAGAAAAAAAGCAAAAGTGCTGCGGAGAAAGCCGGGCTGAATCCGAAGTATACATTTGATACCTTCGTTGTCGGCGGGAATAATAATTTCGCCCACGCAGCTTCCCTTGCTGTTGCCGAATCTCCGGGAGAAGTGTACAATCCTCTCTTCTTATATGGAGGTGTTGGACTTGGAAAGACCCATTTGATGCACTCGATCGCGCATTTTATTCTGGACAAGAATCCAAAGAAAAAAGTACTCTATGTAACCAGTGAGACATTTACAAATGAGCTGATCGAAGCTCTGAAGAACGGTAAAACCGCCGGAAACGAGTCCGCAATGTCGAAATTCCGCGATAAATACCGTAATAATGATGTACTTTTAATTGATGATATCCAGTTCATTATAGGAAAAGAAAGTACACAGGAAGAGTTCTTCCATACATTTAACCATCTGCATACTTCCGGAAAGCAGATCATCATATCGTCTGATAAGCCGCCGAAAGATATTGAGACTTTGGAGGCCAGACTTCGTACGCGCTTTGAGTGGGGTCTGATCGCTGATATTTCATCACCTAACTATGAAACCCGTATGGCGATTCTTCAGAAGAAGATCGAACTGGATCATTTGGAAAAATATAACATTCCGAATGATGTACTCGAGTATATCGCAACGAACGTTAAGACAAATATCCGAGAACTTGAAGGCTCTCTTAATAAGCTGATCGCACTTTATAAGCTGAACAATAACGAATCCATCGATATTGCGCTCGCAGCAGAAGCATTAAAAGACATCATTTCTTCGGATAATAAGAGAGAAGTTACACCGGAACTGATCCTGGATATCGTTTCCGATCATTTTGGTGTGTCTATTGCCGACCTCAAAGGCGGCAAACGTAACGCCGAGATCGTCTTTCCGCGCCAGATTGCCATGTATCTGATCCGTAATATGACAGAAACTTCATTAAAAGCAGTCGGTGTCATCCTTGGGGGAAAAGATCATTCTACCATCAAACATGGAATCGAAAAAATCGAGAACGAATTACAGGCGGACGAGACTCTTTCTAACACTATTAATATCATAAAGAAGAAGATCAACCCGGCTTAGCCTTATTTTGCTGTTTTCAGCTGTGAATAACTATGTGGAAAATCTAATTATCATATGTGGATAACTATGGGATAGCCTTGGGAAAACCACAGGATTTCTGCAACTGTCTTTAGAAACGAAAAAGTTTTCAACAACAGTTCCACACATAATCCAGTCAGATTCCACAGAGTTTTCAAAGCCGATTTTCCTTGCAAACAGTGGGCTAGAGGCACTTTTCCTCTTTTCCACATCCCCTAAGACGGCTGAGGCGGAAACTATTTTATTTATTTATCCATTACACACGTGCGAAAGGAGTTATACACACATGAAAATTACCTGCAGTAAATCGAATCTGGTCAAAGGTGTCAGTATTGTTTCCAAAGCAGTTCCTTCTAAAACAACAATGCCAATCCTTGAATGTATCTTAATCGATGCAACAACAGATATTATCAAATTAACAGCTAATGATATGGAACTTGGTATCATGACAGAGATCTCCGGAGACATCATCGATCGTGGTATGATCGCAATCGATGCGAAGATTTTTTCAGAAATCGTTCGAAAACTTCCGGATAATGAAGTAACGATCGAAACGTTAGATAATCTTCAGACCGTGATCACCTGTGAAAAAGCAAAGTTTGATATTGCCGGCAAACCTGGTGATGAATTTGCCTACTTACCGATTATCGAAAAAGAAGATTCTATCGAAATCTCTCAATTCACATTGAAAGAAGTCATTCGTCAGACTATTTTCTCAATCTCTGACAGCGAGAGCAACAAGCTTATGACCGGTGAATTGTTTGATATCAGTGACAATATTCTGAAAGTTGTTTCACTTGACGGACACAGAATTTCCATCCGTAAGGTTCCGCTGAAGAAAAGTGTTGCGGACAGAAAACTGGTTGTACCGGGAAAAACCCTGATTGAGATCAGTAAGATCCTTTCGGGAGAAGCTGAGAATGTGGTATCGATTTCATATACAAAGAACCATATCGTGTTCGAATTTGATAATACCATCGTGGTATCCCGCCTGATCGAAGGTGAATACTTCAGAATCGATCAGATGTTATCCAGTGATTATGAGACAAAAGTAAGAATTAACAAAAAAGAACTGCTCAGCTGTATCGACCGTGCAACACTTCTGGTAAAAGAAGGTGATAAAAAACCGATCATCATCAACATCGGCGATGAACTGATGGAATTAAAAATCAAATCCCAGATCGGATCCATGAATGAAGAGATCATGATCACGAAAGAAGGAAAAGATCTGCTGATCGGATTCAATCCGAAATTCCTGATCGATGCACTTCGTGTTATCGATGATGAGGAAGTGACGATCTATCTGATGAATGCAAAAGCACCTTGCTTTATCAAGGATGATGCGGAAAGTTATGTCTACCTGATCCTTCCGGTCAACTTTAACTCCGCAGCATAGGAATGTCCAGGAAGACCTGAAGAGAGCCTTTTCGGGTACGAAATAAAAAAACAAGATAAAATGCAGGAATGCTTGCAAAAGTATATAGCAATGAGTATAATAAAACGACGGCTAAAAGAAGAAAAATATGCATAAAAATACAAAGAAATGCATATCTGAGAGAGGATACAAGACGTATGGAGACAATTATATTACGAGGTGAATATATCAAGCTTGGGCAGGCTTTAAAAGCTGCGGGAATGGTGGAATCCGGAGTAGAAGCAAAAGAAGTGATACAGGAAGGTCTGGTCATGGTAAATGGCGAGACAGATACACGCCGCGGACGTAAGTTATATGGCGGCGATATCGTATTATTTGACGGAGAAGAGATCAGAATTGAAGGTTAATTCCCTGAAATTAAAGAATTTTAGAAATTATGATCTTCTGAATGTGGAGTTTGACGGTTCTACGAATATTTTTTACGGGAACAATGCGCAGGGGAAGACGAATATTCTGGAGGCGGTGTATCTGTCCGGAACGACCAAATCCCACCGCGGGTCGAAAGACAGGGACATGATACGGTTCGGTGAGGATGAATCCCACATTGAGACTGTGGTGGAGAAGAATGGTATCAGTTATCAGATCGACATGCACCTGAAGAAGAACAGCCCGAAAGGGATTGCGATAAACAAGATGCCGATCCGGAAAGCAAGTGAACTTTTCGGGATCGTGAATCTTGTATTCTTCTCGCCGGAAGACCTCAATATCATCAAGAACGGACCTGCAGAGAGACGTAGATTTATCGATCTGGAACTTTCGCAGCTCGATAAGGTGTACCTGAATAACCTGTCGAACTATAACCGTATCGTGAACCAGCGAAACCGTCTGCTGAAAGAGTTAAGTTTCGGCGGTAAGAAAGAACTTTCAGATACACTGGAAATATGGGAGATGCAGATGGTACAATATGGGGAGAGGCTGATCGCCAGAAGGAAAGAATTTGTCGCACAGATCAATGAGATCATTGCGAAGATCCATCAGAAGCTGACCGGCGGCAAAGAAAGCCTGCAGATCATATATGAGCCAAGTACGGGGGATCTGCCGTTTGAACAGGCACTGAAACGGTATCGTGACAGAGATCTCAGAATGAAGAGCACAACGGTGGGACCACACAGAGATGATATCGGATTTCTGACCGGCGATATGGATATCCGCAGATATGGCTCCCAGGGACAGCAGAGAACGGCTGCCCTGTCTTTGAAGTTATCGGAGATTGAGCTGGTCAGGCTGGCAACGCATGACACACCGATACTTTTACTTGACGATGTATTGTCTGAACTTGATAAACACAGGCAAAACTATCTGTTAGACAGCATACATGATATACAGACCCTGATCACCTGTACAGGAGTTGAGGATTTTGTAAATCACCGCTTTTCAATAAACAAAGTGTTCCATGTCCAAAACGGACAGGTAACGAAAGAAAACTAGGAGGACTGAGAATGGGTACAGAAAAAGTACAGCATGAATACGGCGCAGATGAAATTCAGATATTGGAAGGTCTTGAGGCAGTCCGCAAACGTCCTGGTATGTACATTGGAAGTACATCTTCCAGAGGTTTGCATCACCTTGTATACGAGATTGTCGATAATGCCGTAGATGAAGCTCTGGCAGGCTTCTGTGATACGATTTATGTAACAATCAATAAAGACAATTCGGTGACCGTTATCGATAATGGACGTGGAATTCCGGTTGGTATCAACCACAAAGCAGGGCTTCCTGCGGTAGAAGTCGTATTTACCGTACTGCATGCGGGAGGAAAGTTCGGCGGTGGAGGATACAAGGTATCCGGAGGACTTCACGGTGTTGGAGCATCTGTTGTAAATGCGCTCTCCAACTGGCTGGAAGTAGAGATCTTCCATGATGGAAAGATCTACCAGCAGCGTTATGAACGCGGAAAAGTTATGGAAAAACTGGCAGTGATCGGAGAATGTGAAGAAGGAAAATCAGGTACAAAAGTCACATTCCTGCCGGATGATACCATTTTCGAGACAACGATCTTTGATTTTAATGTCCTGAAACAGAGATTCCGTGAGATGGCCTTCCTGACAAAAGGTCTGAAGATCGTGCTCAGGGATGACCGTGAGGAAGAACCAAAAGAAAGAACATTCCACTACGAGGGCGGGATCAAAGAATTTGTTTCTTACCTGAACCGGAGTGCGACACCACTTTATGAGCAGATCATTTACTGTGAAGGCATGGTCAATAATGTGTCTGTGGAAGTGGCTATGCAGCACAACGATTCTTACAGCGATAATACGTATGGATTTGTCAATAACATTACGACTCCGGAAGGCGGAACACACGTTGTCGGATTCCGTAATGCGATCACAAAGACATTTAATGACTATGCAAGAAAGAATAAGCTTCTGCGTGAAAATGAGCCGAACTTAAGCGGTGAAGATATCCGTGAAGGTCTGACAGCAATCATCAGTGTCAAGATCGAAGATCCGCAGTTCGAGGGACAGACCAAGCAGAAACTTGGTAACAGTGAGGCGAGAGGTGCGGTTGATAATGTGGTCAGCAGGCAGCTTGAGATCTTCCTTGAGCAGAATCCGGCCGTTGGTAAGATTATTGTGGAGAAATCTGTGATGTCCCAGCGTGCGAGAGAAGCCGCAAGAAAGGCAAGAGACCTGACACGTAGAAAATCAGCACTTGATAACATGGCACTTCCGGGAAAGCTTGCAGACTGTTCTGACAAGAATCCGGAGAATTGTGAGATCTACATCGTAGAGGGAGATTCTGCCGGTGGTTCTGCGAAGACTGCACGTGACCGTGCGACACAGGCAATCCTTCCGCTTCGTGGTAAGATCCTGAATGTAGAGAAGGCAAGACTGGATAAGATCTACGGCAATGCCGAGATCAAGGCGATGATCACAGCATTTGGTACCGGAATCCATGAGGATTTTGATATTTCCAAGCTGCGTTATCATAAGATCATCATCATGACCGATGCCGACGTGGACGGTGCACATATCAGTACACTGCTTCTGACATTCATTTACCGTTTCATGCCGGAACTGATCAAGCAGGGATATGTATATCTGGCACAACCGCCGCTCTACAAGCTTGAGAAGAACAAGAAGGTATGGTATGCATACAGTGACGAAGAATTAAGCAAGATCATCGAAGAAGTCGGACGTGACGGAAATAATAAGATCCAGCGTTACAAAGGTCTGGGAGAGATGGATGCCGAGCAGCTCTGGGATACCACTATGGATCCACAGCACCGTATCCTCTTACGTGTAACGATGGACGATGAGACAACGAGTGAACTGGACCTTACATTCACCACCCTGATGGGTGACAAAGTTGAACCGAGACGTGAGTTCATCGTTGAAAATGCAAAATATGTCAAGAACCTGGATGTATAATAACAGCGTGTAGAAGAAAGGAGGAACAGAGATACTTACATCTCTGAGAGATTGATGGAAGACAATATATTTGACAAAGTCCACGAAGTGGATCTGAAACAGACAATGGAAACCTCTTATATCGACTACGCGATGAGTGTTATTGCGTCCCGTGCACTGCCGGATGTAAGAGATGGTTTGAAACCGGTACAGAGAAGAATTCTGTACTCTATGATCGAACTGAATAACGGTCCCGACAAGCCGCACAGAAAGTGTGCACGTATCGTCGGTGATACGATGGGTAAATATCACCCGCACGGTGACAGTTCGATCTATGGCGCATTGGTTAATATGGCACAGGAATGGTCTACCAGATATCCGCTGGTAGACGGACATGGTAACTTTGGTTCTGTGGACGGTGACGGTGCTGCCGCCATGCGATACACAGAGGCAAGACTGAGTAAGATTTCCATGGAATTAACGGCGGATATTAATAAAAATACCGTTGATTTTATTCCTAACTTTGACGAGACGGAGAAAGAACCTACCGTTCTGCCGGCAAGATTCCCGAACCTTCTGGTCAACGGTACTTCCGGTATCGCTGTAGGTATGGCGACCAATATCCCGCCGCACAACCTGCGTGAAGTGATCAATGCGGTTGTACAGATCATCGATGACCAGATCGAGGATAAAGAAGAGACAACGATCGAAGAGATCTTAAAGATCATCAAAGGACCGGACTTCCCGACCGGAGGTATGATCCTTGGAACCAGAGGAATTGAAGAGGCATACAGAACCGGACGCGGCAAGATTCGTGTGCGTGCGGTGACAGATATCGAGGCGATGCCGAACGGCAAGAGCCGCATCATCGTAAGTGAGCTTCCTTACATGGTGAATAAAGCAAGACTGATCGAGAAGATCGCAGAACTGGTACGTGATAAGAAGATCGACGGCATCACAGACTTAAGTGACCAGTCAAGCCGTGAAGGAATGCGCGTAGTCATTGAACTCAGGAGAGATGCCAATGCAAATGTTATCCTGAACCAGTTATACAAACATACACAGCTTCAGGACACATTCGGTGTGATCATGCTGGCACTGGTCGGCAACGAGCCGAAGGTCATGAACCTGATGGAGATGCTCAACTACTATCTGAGACATCAGGAAGAAGTTGTGACACGCCGTACACAGTATGAGTTAAATAAAGCCGAAGAACGTGCGCATATCTTACAGGGATTACTGATCGCATTAGATAACATCGATGAAGTGATCAAGATCATCAGAGGTTCACAGACTGTCCAGATCGCAAAATCAGAATTGATGGAGCGTTTCGGACTGACAGATGTACAGGCGCAGGCGATCGTAGACATGAGACTGCGTGCCCTGACAGGTCTGGAAAGAGAAAAACTCGAAGCAGAATATAAAGCACTGATGGAGCAGATCGAACATTTACGTGCGATCCTCGCAGACAGAAAGTTATTACTTGGCGTGATCAAAGAAGAGATCCTTGTGATCCGTGATAAATACGGAGATGAGAGAAGAACATCCATCGGATTCGATGAGTTTGATATCTCCATGGAAGACCTGATCCCAAGAGAAGATGTTGTCATCACGATGACAAAGCTTGGATATATCAAGAGAATGTCTCACGATACATTCAAAGCCCAGAACCGTGGAGGCAAGGGAATCAAAGGTATGCAGAAGCTGGACGAGGATTATGTAGAAGAACTCTTCATGACCAATACACATCACTACCTGATGTTCTTTACGAACACCGGACGTGTATACCGCATGAAAGCATACGAGATCCCGGAAGCAAGCAGAACATCCAGAGGAACTGCAATCGTGAATCTGTTACAGTTAATGCCGGGCGAGAAGATCAGTGCGGTCATTCCGATCGAGAAATATAACGATGACGAATATCTGCTGATGGCTACCAAGAAAGGTCTCATCAAGAAGACCCCGATCAAAGAATATGCAAATGTCAGAAAGACAGGACTTGCAGCAATCACACTCCGTGAGGAAGATGAGCTGATCGAGGTAAAATATACAGACAGCGATCATGATGTATTCATGATTACAAAGTATGGACAGTGTATCCGCTTCAATGAAAGTGATGTACGTCCGACAGGAAGAACATCCATGGGTGTCCGTGGTATGAACCTGGTAGACCGTGATGAAGTGATCGGAATGCAGATCGATTCACAGGGAACAGACCTGCTGATCGTGTCAGAATATGGAATGGGCAAACGTACTTCCATCGATGAATTCACAGCCCAGAACCGCGGCGGTAAAGGTGTGAAGTGCTACAAGATCACAGAGAAGACCGGTAACGTTGTAGGTGTGAAAGCAGTAGATGAGGACAATGAGATCATGATCATCAACACGGAGGGAATCATCATCCGTATGAAGTGTGACGGAATCTCAGAACTCGGAAGAGTGACATCCGGAGTGAAGCTTATCAACCTGCCGGAAGGCGATAAAGTAGCTTGTATCGCAAAAGTACGTAGAGGCGATGAATCAGAAGATGATCTGGTAGAGCCGGAAGAAAGTACAGAAGATGCAGAGAACGTAGAGACAGAAGAATAAAGACATAAAACGAGGCGGAAGATTAAAAAATTTCCGCCTCGTTTTTTGAAAAAATATTTTTATTTTTCCGCCTCATCTGCAGCAAGTTCACGAAGAATGATCTCCGCAGTCTTCTTCACAGTAGCAGCTACAAAGTCTGTACACTGTGCTTTACGTTCCGGAGAATTCTTCTCTTTGCCTTTTGTCAGAACACGGCAGCATGTTGCACCACAGTATTCCTTGAAGAAATCGTGGATTTCGTTCGAAAGCTTGAAACAGCGGTTAATCTTAGGATCACCAGGTGTCTTACGTCCGAAGAAATATCCGATACACATCGTTGCTCCGGCGAGTGCACCACAGATACATCCGCCTCCGCCAAGCCCCCATGGGAATCCGGAACTCATAGCAATCGCATCATCCGACATGTCCAGTTCAAAATTCTCCTTGATTGCATAAATGACAGATTCTGAACAGGCAAAACCCTGATTAAAGATGTCTATGGCATCCTTTTGAAGTTTCTCTAAATCTACATTTGTTGTCATTATAATCCCTCCTGAAAAATGTGTTAAATCCATTATACCACGGCGAAAAAAACTTGTATATCATCTTGGAACAGGGTAAAATAAAAAAGGACAGGTTTTTTTGAGCGGGAACAGAAGGTTCCATAAAATTCCATGTCCCCAGGAGGATATAGATGAGAACGATCAATGTAAATACAATCACAGAAAATATAAAAGACATGTGCATCCAGGCGAATCATTTCCTTGCCGATGACATGGACAAAGCAATGAAACACGCACTGGAGACAGAAGAAGCACCACTGGGCCGTCAGATTCTGGATCAACTGCAGGATAATCTGAAGATCGCTGCAGAAGACATGATCCCAATCTGCCAGGATACAGGTATGGCTGTCATTTTCATGAAGATCGGTCAGGACGTACACTTCGAAGGAGGCAGTCTGGAAGATGCCATCAACGAAGGTGTCCGTCAGGGATACGTAGAAGGATTCTTAAGAAAATCCGTCGTAGGAGATCCGATCATCCGCGAGAATACCAAAGACAACACACCGGCAGTGATCCACTACAGTATCGTGCCGGGAGATAAAGTAGAGATAAAGGTTGCGCCAAAAGGATTCGGCAGCGAGAATATGAGCCGCGTATTCATGTTAAAACCAGCCGACGGGATCGAAGGAGTAAAGGAAGCGATCCTTACAGCGGTCAGAGACGCAGGACCGAATGCATGTCCGCCGATGGTAGTCGGAGTAGGAATCGGCGGAACATTTGAAAAATGTGCACTGATGGCAAAAGAAGCCCTTACAAGAGAAGCCGGATCCCATTCCGGAACTGCCTGGGTAAAAGACCTGGAAGAAGAGATGCTTGAGACGATCAACAAGCTTGGAATCGGACCGGGCGGACTCGGAGGAACGACCACAGCTCTTGCAGTGAATGTCAATACATACCCGACACACATCGCAGGATTGCCGGTTGCAGTCAACATCTGCTGCCATGTGAACCGTCATATCATCAGGGAGGTGTAAGTATGGACAAGCATATCACAGCACCAATTACAAAAGAAACAGCCAGATCTCTTCACGCAGGAGATTATGTATATGTCACAGGAACCATCTACACGGCAAGAGATGCGGCACACAAGCGCATGGATGAAGCACTGGACCGCGGGGAATCACTTCCGATCGATATCAAAGACCAGGCAATCTACTACATGGGACCATCTCCGGCAAGAGAAGGACGCCCGATCGGATCAGCCGGTCCGACAACCGCCAGCCGTATGGACAAGTATGCACCACGTCTGCTGGATCTTGGTCAGACGGCCATGATCGGAAAAGGCAAGAGAAGCCAGGCAGTGATCGATGCGGTGGTACGTAACGGATGCGTATACCTTGCAGCCATCGGAGGAGCCGGTGCACTGTTATCCAAATGCATCAAATCCTCAGAAGTCATTGCATACGAAGACCTCGGAACCGAAGCCATCCGTAAATTACAGGTTGAGAACCTTCCGCTCATCGTAGTCATCGACAGCGAAGGCAATAACCTGTACGAAACTGCGATCAAGGAGTATGCAAAGATATGAGAAGAATCCTTCTGATGGTACTCCGGAATATTTTCTTCGTGCCGGTCTACTGGTACAAGTTATGCTATCATGCCAGACACGTAGACAAATATACGGAAGAAGAACACTATAAATTATTAAAATACATCGATCACCGGGCAAATACATCCGGGAATATCCATATCGAGGTACACGGGCAGGAGAACATCCCCGAACAGGACGGATTCATGTTCTACCCGAATCACCAGGGACTCTACGACGTGCTCGCCATAATGGAAGCATGCCCGCGCCCGTTCGCGGTAGTAGCCAAAAAAGAAGTGGCCGACGTACCATTTCTCAAGCAGGTATTCACCTGTATGAAGGCATACATGATCGACCGCGAAGATGTGCGCCAGTCACTGCAGGTGATCGTAAATGTCAGCAATGACGTGAAGAACGGAAGAAACTTTCTGATCTTTCCGGAAGGAACAAGATCAAGACAGGGCAATCAGGTACAGGACTTCAAAGGCGGCAGCTTCAAAGCGGCGACTAGGGCAAGATGTCCGATCATTCCGGTAGCACTGATCAACTGTTTCGTGCCGTTCGACTCCAAGACAACAGAACATGTCAATGTGCAGGTACATTTCTTAGAGCCGCTGCTTTACGAAGAATACAAAGACATGAAGACAACAGAGATTGCAGCAATCGTAAGAGATAGAATCCAGCATACGATCAATGAAAATGTATAAAAGGATTACAGGGAAATGAGAGAAAAAATATTACAGGTTAAGACATTTGGCAGTTTTTCCATGATATATGACGGAAAATCCCTGTTCGGAAGAAAAGTAGGAGAGACACAGTTTGCTTCCATGATGCAGATGCTGATACATGAACGGAAAAAAGGTGTCAGCAGGGACCGCCTGGAACAGGAACTGTTCGGGGAACGGGAAGTGGAAAATGTACATCATGCCCTTCAGAGCGTCATTTACAACGCAAAGAAGAGACTGGAAAAAGCAGGACTTCCGGATGTAAACTATATAGAGATCAGAAACGGTGTCGTCTGCTGGAATGACGAGATCAAAGTACAGGAAGATGCAACCGAATTTGACCAGATATACAACAGAATAAAACATGAGAAAAATCCGGATAAAAAGATAAAAGACCTCGAAAAAATATTCGAGATCTATACCGGAGAATTCCTTGTGAAACGGCAGAGTGTGATCTGGGTTGCCATTGAAGCAAGACGGTATGAGGACATGTTCCGGGAATGTGTAGAAGAAGCAGCCGGACTGTACCGGGAAAAGCAGAACTATACACAGCTCGAACATCTCGGAGTATATGCATCGAATATCGAACCATTCTCCGATTGGGAGGAATTGACCATGGAAGCTATGGTTGCGCTGGGAAGATACGAAGAAGCCACCGATCTGTACGCCGATACGGCAGAACGATATTTTGAAGAACGGGGATTAAAACCGTCCAAACGTCTTCTGGAATCCCTGAATCAGCTTGGTAACCAGGTGATGCATTCCTGCGACGTACTGGACAACATCCAGCACAATCTGGAAGAAAAAGGAATCCCGAAAGGGGCATATCTGTGCAGCTATCCGACATTCCGTGGAATCTACCATCATCTGGCGAGGATGCTGGGACGGAGCGGACAGTCGATCTATCTTATGCTGTGTACCATTGTGGACAGCAAAGGAAGACCGATGAAAGAAGGAGCCATGCTGGAAGGACTGGCAAAGAGACTGGAAGAATCCATCTGCACATCGATCCGCAACAGTGATGTCGTGAACCATTACAGCAAGGGACAATACCTGGTACTGCTGATCAATACAACGAGAGAAGACTGTGCGGTAATTCAGAAGAGAATCAATTACAAATTCCTCACAGACCGGCAGAGGACCGGCGTGAGATATTATGTGAACAGTGTAGTATATGAAAAGGACCTTTAAGATAACACTTGAAGCTCCTTCTTTTTTTGGTAAAAAACTATTCAGCATGCGGGACGCAGGCAGGATGGTTCTTTTACTATAATATAACAACATATTCCGATATATGCGACAGTCTGAAGAAGTCTAAGAAAAATAGGAAAAAATACCTGCTTTTTTAAAAGTTTAGACGGTTTCTTTGTCATGTTGTTGTGTAAAATATTCTCAGAGTAGGAATGTCTGCCTGAAAATAAGATGGGAAAGGAGACCGGGAGAAGTGAGTAATACAGGAAGTTATATTGGAACACCATGGGGAATTATTCTATGTGTGGACTATTATCGGGATGAAAAAATAAATGGACGTATTTATCACAGATATCAGACCGAACCGATCCGTATTGGAGGAATGCTGGAAGCAGTTTTCGAAATCGATGCTTTTTTTGACCGGTTGGGATATCCGTTTCCCGGAACAGAGATCCACTATTTTATAAAGCATGAAAAGACACAGCGGATAAAAATGACAAGAAAGTTGAGTGATGAAGAGATGTTAAAGAATAATGGTGAACAAGGAACATTCATAATTAGAGTAGAACAAAGACAACACAGCAGCTGGCAGGGAAGAGTTACATGGGTGGAAGAAGGAAAGACAGAGAACTTCCGCTCGGCACTGGAACTGCTCAAGATGATCGATGGCGCACTGGATAGCAGTGACATAAAAGAAGACGCAGAAGAAGAGAACCAGGAGAGAGCCGTATGGCGGACAAAGAATTTCGAAGACTGAAGAGAAGTCAGCTGATCGATATCATCTAGCATCATACTTAGAATCATTGCAGAGAGAATAGCGAAAAAGCAGTAAAAATACCCGCGGGAAGAAAATGTAAAAAATATGAAAAAAGTAATTGACATTCACATTAAGGCTTGTTATAATTACTTTCGCTGGAGAAATACTCAAGAGGCTGAAGAGGCGCCCCTGCTAAGGGTGTAGGTCGGGTAACCGGCGCGAGGGTTCAAATCCCTCTTTCTCCGTTAGGCCAGTGAGAACTGTCTGAAACGAGCTTTCAGATAGTTTTTTTACGGCCATATATGATACTGGAAAATGTATGAAAAGAAAAGTTGAAAAAAGATGAAAAACATCTTGACACTTCGAAAAATACATGGTATTATACATAGGCTTTCGCAAACAAATTATTTAAAAGATTTGTAAAAAGAAAGCGGAAAATAAGTTAAAAAAGTTCTTGACAAGCAGTTGAGTATATGGTATACTAAACAAGCTGTTAAACAAAACAACAACGAACCTTGATAATTAAACAATAGACAACAACCCTGAAAATTCTAAAGAGAATTAT
>OLRX01001478.1_pt1 | contig 17524 bp, 15 predicted proteins | sample 1672991 | NCBI WGS metagenome assembly OLRX01 (sample SAMEA3136744, study PRJEB25190) | human gut metagenome | biome: human gut; feature: human-associated habitat; material: faeces | place: Austria | collected 2013
GCGAGTCTTATCTGATAAGCGTCCTTCCTCCCATAATAGAGGAGTTCAGCGATAGATTTCCCGGCGCCCAGATAAGCACTCATACGGCTTCTGTATCGGATCTGTTCGATATGCTGCACCAAAACGATGTGGATATTCTCTACTTTTTAGATGAAAAAGTCTACTCTCCCGAATGGATAAAAGTAGATGAACGGCCGGAAAGGATATACTTTGTCGCCTCATCAAAATCCCGTTTGGCGGGAAAGGTTCAGATACCTGTGCAAGAGCTGTTAAAAGAGCCTCTCTATCTGACGGAAAAAAGTATCAGCTACCGTTACGCAATGGAACAGGCCTTAGCAGCAAAGGGCATAGAACTCCGTCCCTTTCTCGAAACGGGAAACACAGATGTTATAACGTCTTTTCTGCTGAAAAACAAAGGGGTGTCCTTTCTTCCTGAATACGTAGTCAGAGATTATGTAAATGAAAACAGGCTGACTATACTGAACGCTGATTGCCCTCAGATAACCATGTGGAGCCAGCTTGTCTATCATAAAAATAAATATGTTACGCCTCTTATGGAGCAGTTCTTAAAATTGATGACAGGCTGATTTAAGCTCCTTCTCAGGTTCAAAGCCTCTTTAACATCGACAAATAAATAAGAGCATCTCTCGAAAAAGAGATGCTCTCGTCTTTGGTGCGGATAAAAGGATTCGAACCTTCATGAAGGAACCTTCACACGGACCTGAACCGTGCGCGTCTGCCAATTCCGCCATATCCGCATATTAACTTTCGACATTCCTACTATACACTAATTTAAAGTAAATTTCAATAGAAAATTTTCATTTTAGAAATCTTTTTCATAAAAAATAAAAATTATGATTTAAGACTGCTTTCGAACACCGTGCTTGTGCTTCAGAGAAGAAGCATGGCAGAGTCTGGACTGGTTCATGGCTGTGACATGAGGAAAGCTCTATATACAAACGGTTATATAAAGGAAAAAGTTATTTCATGATTTATAAAGGAGTGCGTGGAGCAGGACAGCGTTAAGCTTCATGTAAGAAAACCGCCAATTCAATTCAGCCGGAAAACTGCGGCCCTCAGCCATTGAAAAAAGAAAAATTATATGATATAATAAAAGTCAAATATCGGACTATTGGCCGTCTGCCCAATTGCGGAAAACGTTCGCCAAAATCACGTAAGCCCTGGAAACAGAAGGAAGAACATCATGAAACGCGAAGACGTCAGGAATTTTGTAAACAAGTACTGCATGCTGAGGGACATTCAGTTTGCTGCATATGAAATGTATGCCAGAAAACACGATCTTACGGCGAAAGAATTATTTGTACTGGATATAATTTGGTTTGCCGAGGACGGCTGTATGCAGTCCGAAATCTGCAGCCGCCTGTCAGCGACCAAGCAGACCATAAGCGCCATAATTAAAAAATTTCTCGAAAAGAGATATGTTACACTGACGGAATCTGAAACAGACCGCCGCAATAAGATAATTCGTCTTACAGAAAAAGGAAAGACATATGCGGGAAAGATCATAGTCCCGGCCGCGAATGCGGAAATAGATGCAATGGCAGAACTGTCTGACCGTGATATAGCAGAGCTGGTGCGGATTACAGATTTGTTTTCCGCCCTAATGAAAAATGAGTTTGAAAAAATAAAAGATGAGGAGGGCGGCAGCGATGTCTGAACCGATTATCAAGCAAATCCAGGTGAGTAATATTTTAAGCAGATCCAATCTTCCTGTGTGCGAATATTCTGTCAACCCTTATGTGGGCTGCACTCACGGCTGCAAATATTGCTATGCATCTTTTATGAAACGATTTACAGGCCATATGGAGGAATGGGGAACATTTTTAGACGTGAAAAATTGGCCCGAAATCAAAAATCCTGAAAGGTATGCCGGAAAAGAATTGTTCATAGGCTCCGTTACCGATCCCTATTTGCCACAGGAGGAAACATACCGGCGCACGCGCGCTTTACTCACTCAGCTTCAGGGCAGCGGGGCGAAGATCAGTATAGCTACGAAAAGCGATCTGGTGCTGCGGGATTTGGATTTGATAAAAACTTTCCCGGATGCTCGCGTATCTTGGTCCGTCAACACGCTGGACGAGTCCTTTCGTCAGGATATGGATGGCGCCGTCTCCATCGAGCGCCGTCTGGAAGCGATGAAAATTTTCCATAATGCAGGAGTACGCACAACGTGCTTTATTTCGCCCTTTTTTCCGGGCATTACCGATGTAAAAGAAATCATCGAGCGAGCTAAAGATCAGTGCAATCTGATTTGGCTGGAAAATCTAAATCTGCGGGGCAGCTACAAAACCAGGATTATCAGATACATAAATGAAAAATATCCTCACCTGCAGCAGCTTTACCATGAAATTTACAGCAAAAGAGACAATGGATACTGGGAAATGATGGATATGGAACTGAAGGCTTATGCAGAAGAGATAGGGTTGGATTACGTGACCAATGACGACAGCATTAAAAGGCCATTTGATGCGCCGCCGGTTATAGTAAATTATTTTTATCACGAAAAAATCAAAAAAAGCGCTGGAAAGGAGAAAAAATATGCCGGAACTGCCAGAAGTTGAAACCGTAAAAAGAGTCATAGGGCCGCAGATAAAAGGCCGTTTGATAGAAAACGTAATAGTAAACCGCCCGGAAGTTATATCCCATCCCGGTGCAGAGGAATTTTGCTCAAAGATTAAAGGGCAGACTATTTCCGGTATGGAACGCAGAGGAAAATTTTTGATGATTTTCCTGGACAGCGGCGATCAAATAATCGTTCATCTGCGTATGACAGGATGCTTGCTGCTTGCAGCTCCCGAAATTGAGGCAGAAAAACACACTCATGTGGTATTTTACCTGAACGACGGCAATGAACTGCGGTTTTCCGACACGCGCAGGTTCGGCCGGCTGTGGCTTATAGGAAAGGACGAAGAGGACATATACAGCGGTATCAAAAAATTAGGCGCAGAGCCGCTGGAACAAGGTTTTTCCGCTGGGTATCTGAAAGAACGTCTAAAGGCAAGAAAAAGGGCCATCAAGGAATGTCTTTTGGATCAGAACGCTGTGGCCGGAATCGGCAATATCTATTCGGATGAAATATTATTTACGGCAAAGATTCATCCGGTACGGCCTGCATGCAGTCTTACGGAAGAAGAATGGGAGCGCCTCGCGGCAGCGATCAGAGAGCGGCTTGCTTACTTTATTGAAAAAAACCAGATAACGCCTGAAGAATACCTGGAAACAAAGGGTAAAGATTATAGAAATACGCCTTTTCTGCAAGTTTACGGGCATGAAAACGAGCCGTGTCCTGTATGCGGCAAAACGCTTCGCCGCATTGTGATCGGAGGCAGGAGCAGTGTGTTCTGCCCGGGATGTCAGAGATAAGATAGAAAGAATGTCAGAGGCAAATATGGTTAGGATTGCGATCCCACGACCAGGAACGGAGTGACGAAAAAAGTCGTAAAATAACGGTGGACGGCACGCCTGGTAAGGATCACCATTTCTTCCGGGAAATTCAGAATAACCATTTACATAAAAAAATAACTGCCTTTGCGCCTGCAATCTTAGGCAGTTATTCATAACTCTACAGGCCAGCCGTTTTTGACGGTTTCCTTTTGACCTAAATATAGCAAAATCGGGAACTGGCTTCAACAGTTTTCAGTCTAATTCTGCGAATCCTTTGAATTGCCCCAATTGCCTGAATTCCCCGAATATAAAAGCTGCGGCGAATATGCCATAGCAGCAGAACGCCGGCGCATCACAAAATCTCATCTATTCCCTTGATTACATCGAAGAAATCCTCGTAAGGTTTATAAGTTCTGCCTATCTTATTCAAATACTGAGCCAGTACGTCCCTGGCAAAGCAGCAGTCCACAGCCTGAGCCATGTTCTTGTCTGTAAAGCTGTCGCCTATGCCGATAGAATAACTGTATTCGTATTTGGCCATTATATCGGTCTTTTTCAGCAATTCGTTGCCGTCATCATGCTGAGAAATCAACTTTATTTTATCGCCGTCTACCGTCATTTCCACGGCGTGAAGAGCCGTCAGTTTATCCATGTATGGAGCCAGCTTTCTTTCCGAGAACTGACGAAAACCGCCGGAAATTACGACAACGGGGATGGCTTTTTCTTTCATTTTATTCAGAAATTCCTCAAACCCGGGACGAATTTTTACGCTGTCGATATATTTAAGCATATCCGGGATCCAGGAGGCCGGCCTGCCGTCATAAGCGCAGCGAACCACCTGGCTCAGCGTTATCTCGCCGCGTTCAAGTTTTCCGGCATATTCAATGAATTCCGCTTTGTCCACAAAGGGCAGTATGGCGCCAGTCAGGGTATCTTCCGTCGTGATGGTTCCGTCAAAATCAATAAAAATTATATTCTGATACACTCGTTTACCTCTCTTTGAAAATTACGGCTGCCGACAAAAGCCGGCAGCCTTTTTGCGCGTAATATTGAATTACATCAGCAATATTGGAATTACATCATCAAGTCGAAGTTCTTCTTGAGTTCAGGATTCAGGAAGCCGAGCATTCTTGCCAGTTCCTTGTGATCCTTGGCGTATTCGGTAACAGGGATTCCCTGCATTGCGGCGTCAATGGCCTGACGCATGGATTTGGCTCCGGCTTCGCTGCCGTCCGGATGACCGTGAACTCCGCCGCCTGCGGCCAGCATAACGTCGGTTCCTACTTCCTTGACTATCTTTTCCACAGCCATCTGAGTAGTACCGCCTGAGCAAGCGTACATCATAGGCTTTATGTTCCACCAAGGCTGAGTGAAGAACTTGAAGCAGCGGTAGAATACTTTGTGGGATACAGGGAATTTGCCGAAAGGATGTCCGTTGATCTGGAAGTCTCCGCCTGCCAGACGTGTCAGCTTTCCGACAAGAAGCGGAGCGGCGATTCCTGTATAAGTGGAAGCGGCCATGGTTCCGGCAAAGTTTACGTGAGCCAGGATAGGCACGTTGATGTTAGGGTCGTCGGCCAGCATTTTCAGCGTGTCGTGGCCTGTGGTGTATACGTTCACCATCAGACAGTTTCCGCCGGCTTCAAGAGCCCTGTAAGCGTTTTCCTTGACTTTGCCTGTGCTGTCTGAAATGTTTACGGCATAAAGGCTGTGTTCGCCTGTTTCTTCATAAACTTTCTTTTCCATGGCCATAAACTTGGAAACTCTTTCTTCGAGCGGGCAGAAAGGTCCGTCGGCCAGCATGAGCTCGTCGTCCTTGATAACGTCTACGCCGCCTTTGCAGGCACGATAGAACAGTTCCGCGCCTTCGTCAGGAGTCCAGCCGATGTTTGGCTTGATCATGGCATTGAGCAGAGGTCTGTCCTTTACTCCGAGAACTTCTCTCATTCCCTCTACGCCGAACTTAGGACCCTGGAATTTTTCGATGAATTTCTTAGGGAAAGCAACGTCGATGAGGCGAATCATTCCGGAAGCGGAAATGTTTCCGAAGAGAATCGTCTGAATCGCTGACATGCTTGTGGAGAAGTTTTCCATAGGATAAGCCACCTGAATGACGTACATAGGCGGTTCGTCTGACTGGTAGTCGCAGCCGATATCAGGAACTTCATACAGAGCTACCAGCTTTGAACCGAAGCGCTTGGTCTTTTCGATGGAATCGGCGCCTACCTTGATCCATGTTCCCGTGGTCTGCTCGTCAGCAATGGCCATGGCCAGCTTTTCAATGTTTGAGGTCTGTACCTTGGCCTGATAAGTAGCTATCACATAATCCTCGGAAAAAGCTACTTCCGGGAATGCGTAAGTCAAGTTTTCCATGTCTAATTTACGAATCATAATTTACCTCCTTGTAGTTGCGTGCCGCGAACTTTGCCTGCCTCGGGGTGCGAGTTCGCAGTACCGCGCGGCGATGCGGCGTTATTTTTCAATATTTGAGAATACTTCTTCAAAGGCGGCCAGAGTCTGAGCGATGGTCTCGTCGTTGTCGGCCATGCTGGTATAGATTCTGCTTCCTGCCAGAGTGATGACTCCGTTGGCGGTCAGAGCTGCGCCGAATTCTTCGATGTACTGCTGACGTTCAGGAATCTTCTTGAAGATGTCAGGGTCGGTCACGCTCAGGTACATTACGCCTGAAACTTCAAAGTGGACGATGGAGCCGGTATTCCATGTCACGAACGGCAGCTCGTATTTGTCGATAAGCTTTTTTATGCCGTCGCACAGTTTGTCGCCGTTTTCGCCTGCTTTTTTTGCGGCGTCCTGCTTGATTATTTCGTCGATGGCAAAATATCCGGCTGCACATGAAAGCGGATTGGCTGTGAGAGTTCCGCCTACATAAGCTTTCTTTTTTCCGGCCTTTACACCTGCTGCTATGCAGGACATGATTTCCTCGCTGCCGCCTACGCCTCCTGCCATAGGATATCCGCCGGCTACTATCTTGCCGAATACGGTCAGATCAGGTTTTACGTTGAAGAATCCCTGAGCTCCACCAGGGCCAACGCGGAAAGCGGTGACGACTTCGTCGAAGATGAGCAGAGCGTTGAATTCGTCACAGAGCTCGCGCACCTTTGCTGCGAAATCCATCGCAACAGGACGTGTGCCGCTTTCAGGGCCGAACGGCTCGATGATAACGGCTGCAGTACCGCCGTTCTTCTCGTTTTCCTCGAGGACTTTGCGAAGTCCTGCAACATCTCCAGGGAAAAATTCTTTGGTGTTTGCGGAAGCTTCTTTAGGGATTCCGTGCGCCTCAAAGGTCTGAGTATAAGGAATGTGCAGCGAATAAACCAGCTGATCGCTCCAGCCGTGATATGCGCCGCCGACCTTGATTATGTTCTGCTTGCCTGTATATGTGCGGGCAATTCTGATGGCCACCATATCGGCTTCTGTGCCGCTGGCCAGACATCTGTACATTTCTACCCATGGCATACATTCGCGGATTTTCTCCGCCAGCTTCATTTCATAAGGGTGGAAAAGTCCGGTGACGGGGCCTGACTCTTTTACTACTTCCCAGACTTTCCGGTTTACGGGTTCATAATTGCTTCCTAAAAGAGTAGGGCCTCCGGCCTGCAGATAATCGACGTAGCGGTTTCCGTCTATATCGTATAGATAAGCTCCTTCGGCTTTTTCCACTACCAGCGGGAACGGATAATTGAATGCCAGGTTGTGCTGGACGCCTCCCGGAATTACTTTTTTTGCCTGCTCGATCATGGCCTTTGAGCCTTTGCATTTTTCTTCAAAATACTTCATGTATTTTGACATGGCTTCGGGCTTGATGTGGCGAAGCGGCTGATTTACCAGCCTTTCCATTTTTTCAAATACTTCTTTTTCATCTGGCCATCTTGATACGCCGTAGCTTGCATTCATTTGATTTACCTCCTGTTTGTGTTTGTCTCGGATTTTAACCTATTCCATGCTTTAATAATTCTATCCTTCGCCGTTGAGAGCGGCGAACGCCTTCTTATTGTTTTTATAAAGATCTTTAAATACGGGCAGTAGTTTTTGATATACCGCGTGATTTTCTTGATTAGGATGATAAGTCGCGCTGACTTTGATGATTTTCTTTATGTCTTTGATATCGTCCAGCATGCCGAAGCTTACAGCCATCAGGGCAGCGGCTCCCATTGCGCCTACTTGCCTTGGGTTTTCTATTGTTTCAACGTCTCTTCCCAGAACGTCGGCCATGACCTGGCATATGAAAGGAGAAATGGCGCTTCCGCCGGAAAATCTGACGACGGGGTTGGTCTTAAATGTCTTCTCAGTAGCCTGAAGCAGCCACAGCATGTGCATGCACACACCCTCGATAACAGATTTCATCAGGTCGCTTCCCTTGGTGGTGATGTCCAGATTGAAAAATACGCCTCTTGAGTTGGCGTCGTCGAACGGACAGCGGTTTCCATGCATCCACGGTGAGAAAATGACGCCGTTGCTGCCGGCAGGAGTATCTTTGATATAATCTATCATCTGGTCGTAATCAATTTCCAGCTGGTCGATGCGGTCCTTTACCCATTCGATACACTTGCCGGAAGTTTCTACTTCTGCGATGTAGTTGTAAGTGTTCGGGTCTGCGCCTACTAAGGCTCCTATGATGTTGCTCAGGTCAAGGTGCAGTCTGTCTACTGTTGTCGCGACCCAGCCGCTGGTTCCGGAATATACCAGCACGTCGCCGACTTCAGTGCAGCCGGCTCCCACTGAACATAGACTTACGTCGCTGCCGCCTGAAATGACCGATGTTCCAGGAGTAAGTCCCAGCTCTTCAGCAGGCTCGGGAAGCAGCTTGCCTACTTCATCGGTAGACTTGCAAAGTTCCGGAAGATGCTTTTTTTCAATTTTGAGCATTTTGCAGAGCGTGTCGCTCCAACACTGGTTATGTACGTCGTAGAGGAAGGTGCCGCCTGCGTCGTCTATGCTGGCGATCATCTTTCCCGTGGCGCGGCATGTCAGATATTCTTTGGCGTCAAGCCATTTATATGTTTTTGCAAAGATCTCCGGTTCGTTTTCTTTTATCCATAGATATTTCCACGCCGGGTCCTTGGCGCTGGCCGACACTGCACCGGTGATCTTGAGGTATTTAAGCACTTTTATTATATTCAGCCCCTTGACCTTGATACCGGTGCTCATGCAGTCCTTGAACTGCTTGTCGGCACGGCTGTCCATGCAGCTCATGCCGCGGTGAAGAGGCTTTCCGTTCTTGTCTACCATGACTACGGTCTGGAATTGGGAGCAGAAAGAAATTCCTTTGATTTCTTCCTTGGCAACTCCGGTTTTTTCCAGTAGTTTTTTAGTGGCTTTAGCCATAGCCTGCCACCAGTCGTCCGGTTCCTACTCGACCCCTCCGTTTTTTAGGACGTGAAGTTCGTAGCTCTCAGTTTCTCCCGCTATATAGCGCACGCTTTCCTCGGTGGAAATGTCGAACATGCAGGCCTTCATGCCGGTGGTTCCGACATCGTAAGTGATTACTTTCACTGCCATTTTGATACCTCCTGGTAGTTTTGCCCTGCAGACCAGGTGAACGCAAGGCGAGTTGCTTATATCCTAATCCCTCTCCGGGATAAGACCATCCTCGTTCCGGGAAGATTTCAGCCGTTGATATATGAGCCGCGGTTGTTGGAGCCGCCCTTGTTGGAGCCGCCCTTGTTGGAGCCGCCGTCGTTATATGAGCAGAATGCGCTCAGGGTACTTTAAATTATTAAGTCGATCATTTTTCTCATTTCTTTTTTCATCTTTTTTCCGTCAAAGGGCTGATTATATAAACGATAGTGATTTATCAGTCCATAATACGCGCCCATGAGGAGCATGGTGGTCTGGCCGTCAGCGTCATCATCGAGATTTTTAGCAATGAGAGCCTCGATCATCTGCAGAGGATTTTTTTCCCCGCCGTTCATTATGGTGCTGTAGATTATTTGTGTGACCAGCTGAGGGTATCTGGCTGTGTCGTCGATGAAAGTGTCGAAGATCACGATTATACCCTCTTTTCCTGTGCATCCGCTCGTAAGATAAGCTTTTTCCAAGTCGTCTATTTCCTGCCCGCAGAGGGCTGTCAGGAGCTCACTGCTGCCGGAAAAATGATTAAATACCGTGCTTCGTGAAACCCCCGCGGCTTCTGCTATGTCGCGGAAATTAGTGTTTTCTATTCCTTTTGCTTCGTAGACGCATCTGGCTGCGTGCATTATGGCGCGTCTTGTGGCTTCTTTTTTTCCGCCAAGTTCTTTTTTTTCGCCAAGTTCTTTCTTTTCACTTGTCATCGGTGCGTCCTGCCTTTCTGTGGTTGTCCTTCGTTTTTCTGATTCGATAATTGGGAAGGAAATTTGAACTGCAGTCCAATTGGACTATAGTCTAATTATCTCATTTTTGGCGTATTTGTCAATCAAAATTGGAAAGTTTTCATATATGTATACAGTGTATTTCGTGAATTATTATATTTTTGATTTATATTTCTGCTGCAGACAGATATGTTTATGAAGAAGAATTGAAATGCCGCGAAAAAATTAAGCGGAAAAGATACATGTCCTTTTCCGCTCAATTATCTCTGTTGAAATCAGCTTGTCTTATCTGCTGCTACGCTGATTCTTATCGCTGCTCTGGTTTTTCTGATTTTTCTGGCTTTTCTGGCTTCTTTCACGCTTGTTTTCGTTTGAGTTCTTTTCAGAAGTATACTTGTTATCGGATACTCTGTTCATATTTTTATTGGTTTCTTTCATTTTTCTCTCCTCCTCAAAGAATATTTTGCGCACATCATGTAAAACTATAAGAGGTAAAAAGAGGTTTACAGCCGATAATTTTTTGTATTTGAGGATTATTTTAGTTTTTTGCGGCTGATGGTCTGGCACTGGTGGCCTGAAAACGGGCGTGCCGGTATTACTGAAGCGGCATAGATCTTTTAAAGAGCTTAAGGCAGACAGAACTTGCAGAGATAATTTTAAATAAACGAACTGTAAAAAGAGGCTAAAAAAGATTTGTTTTCGCAAAATGTATTTTTTTGTTGACAAGGCCTTAAGAAAATGCTAACATGTTTAATGTGTCAAATGACAATAACTTTATATGCATCTTTAGCTCAGCTGGCAGAGCACCTGACTCTTAATCAGGGTGTCCAGGGTTCGAACCCCTGAAGATGCACCAAGCAAATAAAAATACGCCCAATGGCAGGTGTTCGTAAAACAGTGTTAGCCCAATAACACAAAATGAGCATCTGTCAGACAGGATTGGTCAACGAAAAAACGCCATATTCAGCCCCGAAAGCTGAGTATGGCGTGTTTTTCTGCTTATTTGCGTTTCCGTTTTCCTTTTCCATGCGGCTGGTATGGCCTCGCCTTGCCACGCTGGTTAGTTGGGCTTTTCATGTGTTTGGACAACTTTAGTACTTCGATGAGATTGATAAATTGCTCCTTGGTAATGGCATCGTAGGCAATGCCGAATGTTGTAAGGAATATTCTTGCCTGCTTCTCGGCGTCGCTGCCCTCAAAGTTCATGGCATCCTGCAACTGACTCTGAACTTCCTCCGCAATGGAGGGCGTATCTGCCGTTATGGTGTCGGTGCTGTGTTCCTCCCGAATATCACGGAGGATCGCTTTCAGATCATCGGCAAGCACATGACCGAAATAGTCATCCTCCCGCACCTGGGCCAGCTCCAATGTCCGGGTGGAAAGATCGTTCTGCCCGTCCTGCTTCATCAGAGCCATCTTCCGTACCGCTTCCAGCATGGCGTTCATGTCGTTGATCCGCATATCTGCGATCCGATCCACATAGATTTCCGCATCCAACATCATACGCTGAAAATCCTTGTGGCAAAGCATTTCCGAAAGCAGCCGGTGATTGAACTGTCCCGCCTTTAATACTTCTATGGCATCGTCACTCAGATGCAGAGCGTCCAGCTCTGTGTCTGGGTGATTTTTTGTTTCTGTCATACCCAGCAGATAGTCCGTGGACACACCGTAGAACTTCGCCAGCGTGACGATGCTGAACGGGCTGATGTCTTTGAAATCGTCTGTCTCATATTTGCCGAGGGCGGACTTGGAAAGCCCGGTCTGCTCCGCAAGCTGTTCCAGCGTCAGCCCCCGTTCCACTCGCAGATCCTTCAATCGCTCCTGTATGGTGAGTTTCACCTGCATGGCGTACCCCTCCTTCTTTCTGTCTCTAAGCGTGGAAATCCACCCTGTTTTGCGCTCTTTTCCGACCTCTTGGATATACGGGAAAGAGCGCATTTTTTCGTTAAACTGTACCTGTAGCAACACCTGAACCTTGAAAATTGAATGACCGTCCGAATGGGATATGTCCCCCGGCGAAGTGAACGCCATGACAGGGCTCCCGCAAAATCGTAAGATTTTGTGGGAAGAGGCGGAGCAGCGAAATGAATGAGCTTTCATGCTTGCATGGAAGCGAGCGATATGGAGCTTGTGACGACGAAGCGCACCAACGGGGACGAGAACGCTGGGAGCGATCCTCCGGGCAGGAACGACATTCGGGAAAAGCGGCAAAAAACCACAGCTATTTTCAAACCATGTGAAAACAGCGAAGAACCCGCTGTTTTTGTACCGCTGTCCATATCAAACTACGATGCGCCGGACAGTGAACACAGTACGCCGTTCCGCGTAAGCCGTCACCGAACCACAAACAGTCAAGCGGAACAGCAAAAACGATAGGTGCCCCTTGTGAACAGGGATACACGGGCGGCAATTCCAGCGGATGATCGTCCATGATACAACAACGCTCTGCGGCAATCAGGGCTTGCTTTCCTGTAAACTCATTATACCATAGAGCGAATACAAAAGAAAGGAATTACCAATATGCATAGAAATAAGGAAGAAACTTGTCGCAATGAGATCAAATCCTACATCACCCGGGAGGGCATGACCATGACAGAGGTGGTGGAGCTGCTGGCCGATGAACACAGTTGGAGCAGCAGCGTCCCAAACCTGTCCGGCAAGCTGCGGCGTGGCTCCCTGCGGTACACCGAAGCCGTGGAGTTGGCCGATGTGCTGGGATATGATCTGGTCTGGCAGAAGCGCCGGGAGTGGAAGTAACATCGCAGGAACTGCTGATGGTCTGTTAGAGAATAGCAGCAGATGCCGTACAGACCTGTTGATTTCTCCGTATGGATGTGCTATACTTTATTCAATACAAATGGTTTGAATGAGGGAGTGAACAGATGGCGAATTATACAGAAGCACAATGGAACGCGAAAAAGATCGAGATGATGGAAAAGTGTTTTGAGGGCTTCTCGGAGATGGGTCTGCACGGCACAGGCATCCGCGCTTTGGCGCGGTATTGCGGCTGCGGCACCGCGAAGATCTATACTTATTTCGAGGACCTGGACGACCTGATCATCCAATCCACCGAATACTGTATGAGCAAGGTAGAAGATGATTTTATGGCGAAAGCCCCCACGGATGTGGAGGATTTGTGGCGGTTTATAGACGAGATCCCCTACTGGACGGCAGAGAAGCACGGCAAGAAATACCGCCTGATGTATCAGGTGTACACCCACCCGAAATACAGGGAATACGGCAAGAAATTCTTTGCGGGGGTCGATCAGCGTTATACCGAATACGCAAAAGGCTTGGAGCCAAAGCTGGGGATTCCCTACGAAAAAATCACACCGCTCATTTTTATTCTGATCCGGGCCTGCGTACACTACGCATTGTTCGAGGACGAGTTTTATATGAGATCCCAGATCGAAGTACTGAAAGAAACGCTGAAATTATTTGTAATGAAATATAACCCGAACGCAATCCCAAAGGAGGACTGAAAGTATATGAAAAAACGGATTTTCGGTATCGTGATCGTCCTTTGTTTGGTACTTATGCTTGTACCTACAACGACATTTGCGATAACAAGTGGCAACTATGAATACACTGTCGCTGACGGCAATGCAACGATTACTAAATTCAATAGCACAACAACTGACGCGGTTACTATCCCGTCTACAATCGACGATTATCCCGTTACGGCTATCGGAGAGAAAGCTTTTCAAAATTGCATAAACCTGAAAAGCGTAACGATTCCCAATGGCGTCACCTCCATTGGAGAGTATGCTTTTCTAAGTTGCACAAGCCTGAAAAGCGTAGATATCCCCAACAGCGTTACCTCTATTGGAATTAGTGCTTTTTACAGCTGCACAAGCCTTGAAAGCATCTGCCTGCCAAGTGGGTTAGATGTTAGGACTGCAGCAATCCCGAATACGGCGACACTGGTAAGATACGGATTTGTTGCCGACAATGTTACCATTACCAAGGCTTCTTTGGGAAAGGGCAGAACCACCGTTGAGATACCTTCATCGATCTGCGGTGTTCCTGTTACTGCTATCGGAGATTCTGCTTTTGAGGGTTGCACAAGCCTGGCAAGCGTAACAATTCCAAGCGGTGTACAAACGATTGGAAATCGTGCTTTTGCCAGCTGCACAAGCCTGGAAAGCGTAGATATCCCCGACAGCGTTACTTCTATTGGAGAGAAAGCTTTTAGTAACTGCACAAGCCTGGCAAGCGTAACAATTCCAAACGGTGTACAAGTTATTAGAAATAGTACTTTTGTCGACTGCACAAGCCTGGCAAGCGTAACGATCCCCAACAGCGTTACCTCCATTGAGAAGTGGGCTTTTGACGGCTGCACAAGCCTGACAAGCGTAACAATTCCACTCGGAGTACAAACGATTGGAAATGATGCTTTTGTCAACTGCACAAGCCTGAAAAGAATTGAAGTTAATGAATCCAATAATTATTATTCCTCATCAGACGATGGTGTGTTGTTCAATAAGGAAAAAACTGCATTGATAACATATCCTTGTGGAAAAACTGACACCTCATATACTATCCCCAGCGGCGTTACCTCCATTGGAGAGAATGCTTTTAATCACTGCACAAGCCTGGAAAGCGTAACGATTCCAAGCGGTGTACAAACGATTGGAAATAGTGCTTTTTTCAACTGCACAAGCCTGGCAAACGTAACGATGCCAAGCGGTGTACAAACGATTGGAAATGATGCTTTTTTCAACTGCACAAGCCTGGCAAGCGTAGCTATCCCCAGCAGCGTTACCTCCATTGGGGATGAGGCTTTTGTCGACTGCACAAGCCTGGAAAGCGTAACGATTGAAAGCGGTTTACAAACGATTGGAAATTCTGCTTTTAAGGGCTGCACAAGCCTGGCAAGCGTAGAGATTCCCGACAGCGTTATGGATATCGGAAATCAAGCTTTTCGCGATTGCACGGGCCTGGCAAACGTAACGATCCCAAGCAGTGTAAAAACGATTGGATATTATGCTTTTGAGGGCTGCACAAGGCTGAAAAGCGTAACGATCCCCCACAGCGTTACGGCTATCGGAAATAATGCTTTTCAAAATTGCAGAAGCCTGGAAAGCGTAACGATTGAAAGCGGTGTACAAACGATTGGATTTCGTGCTTTTGAGGGCTGCACAGGGCTGAAAAGCGTAACGATCCCCGACAGCGTTACTTCCATTGAGCATGAGGTTTTTATAGGCTGCACAAGCTTAGCAAGCGTAACGATCCCCGACAGTGTTACCTCCATTGCGGATGAGACTTTTAGGGGCTGCACAAGCCTGGCAGGCGTAACGATCCCCAACAGCGTTACCTCCATTGGGGTTGGGGCTTTTGACAGCTGCACAAGCCTGGCAAGCGTAGTGATTCCCAACAGAGTTACTTCCATTGGGGAGTGGGCTTTTTATAACTGCACAAGCCTGGCAAGCATCTTCCTGCCCAATGGGTTAACTGTTGAATCTGCGAGAATTCCAAATACTGCGACCCAAGTAAGATACAGCCTTGATGCCGACAAGGTTACCATTACCGAGATAACATTGGGAACAGATAAAGAGAAAGTTGATATTCCAGACACCATATGCGGTTGTTCCGTTGTTGCTGTTGCGGAAGCATATCATCCGTATGTGGGCAATCACACCCACAAATACAGCGGTGGCACCTGTGCCCTTTGTGGTTATATCAAGCCCTCCAGCAACTCCGGCAGCAGCACCTACACCATCACCCTGGAGCCCGCCAACAACGGCGATGTGCCCTCCAGCCACAAGACGGCTTCCAAGGGCACCACCGTGACCCTGACGGCCGTTCCCGACAAGGGCTACACACTGGAGACTCTGACGGTCACCGACAAAAACGGCAGCGAGATCGAACTGACCGACAAGGGCGACGGCAAGTTCACCTTCAAAATGCCCGCAAGCAAGGTCACCGTCAAGGCCACCTTCATGGAGGATAACTCCATGCTGAACTTCTTCGTGGACGTGTTCCCCGGCGATTATTACTATGACGCGGTGCTGTGGGCCGCTGAAAACGGCATCACCGGCGGCGTGGATGATACCCACTTCGCCCCCAACGCACCCTGCACCCGTGCCCAGATCGTCACCTTCCTGTGGCGGGCCGCCGGTTCTCCCGCTCCTGAGAGCAGCGTGAATCCCTTCGCCGACGTGGCCGAGGGCAGCTACTATTACGACGCAGTGCTGTGGGCCGTGGAGCAGGGCATCACCAAGGGCACCAGCGACACCACCTTCAGCCCCAACGCAAACTGCACGCGCGCCCAGATCGTCACCTTCCTGTGGCGCAGCCAGAAGTCTCCCGCCGCTGATGGCGTAAATCCTTTCACCGACGTGGCGGCGGACGCCTATTACGCCGACGCAGTCCTGTGGGCCGCTGAGAGCGGTGTTACCTCCGGCACGACTGCCACCACCTTCAGTCCCAACGCCACCTGCACCCGCGCCCAGATCGTGACCTTCCTGTATCGCTGCCTGGGTGAGGAATAAGAAGGCACAAAGAATCCCTTGGTAACAAGGGCGCACTTCTATACAGGGTAGACCCTGTACCGTGCGTCCTGCGGAGCAGACAGCCCGGACCACCAAGGTTCGGGCTGTTTTGCGTCACTGCGTTCCGAACAAGGGAGTGCCTCCCTTGCGCTGCTTACGCAGCTATCTCAGCGCACTTTGCGGCGGAAACAATCTGCTTTCAGCAGACCGTCCCCGCCGCAAAGTCTGAAAATCCCATACCGTCAGCCAGACCGTCTACTGAAAATGTAGGCGGTCTTTTTTCATCCTATCCATCCCATCAAAAAGGAGGTCATGTACCATGCCCAAGCAGAAAACCATCTCCGAACTGAAAGCCGAGATCGCCGCCAGTGAGCGTCAGCTTGCCCAGCTCCGGCACAAACAGCAGCAGCTTGAAAACCGTGCCGCCTACTATGAAAAAGGTGACCGCCGGAAGCGGGCGCACAGGCTGATCACCCGAGGTGCAGCCATTGAAAGCGTAGCCCCACTGGCAAAGGTGTTGAGCGAAACCGAGTTTTATGCCTTTGCGGAAAAAGCCCTCGCCTTGCCGGAGGTCAAGGGCCTGCTTATGGAGGCCGTCAACGAACACAACAAAACTGAGTTTGGGGGTGATTGACTATCGCACTGTATCATTTTCATGTAACCCAGATCAAGCGCAGCGCCGGACAGTCTGCCGTGGCTGCTGCCGCCTATCGCTCCGGCGAAAAGCTGCACAGCGAGTATTACGGCGAGGACAGCGACTACACCCGCAAGGGCGGCGTGATCTGTTCGGAAATCCTGCTGCCATCTCACGCTCCACTGGAGTACGCAGACCGGGAAACCCTTTGGAACGCTGTGGAGAAAGTTGAGCGAGGAAAGAAAGCCCAGCTTGCATACAGCTTCGATATTGCCTTGCAGAACGAGTTCTCCATGGAGGAGAACATCAACCTCGCAAGGCAATTTTTGTTGGACAATTTTGTGAGCCGGGGCATGGTGGTGGACTTTGCCATTCACCAGCCTGACAAGGAGGACGGCGGCATCCAAAATCCGCATTTTCATGTCATGTGTCCCATTCGGCCTATTCTGCCTAATGGTAAATGGGGCAACAAGCAACGGCGGGAATATGTGCTGGACGAGGACGGCAACCGCATCCGGGACGAGGCTGGCAACTATGTGTTCAACGCTGTCCCCACCACCGATTGGGGCAAGCCGGAGACATTGGAGTTTTGGCGTGAACAATGGGCGGAGCTGTGCAACGCCAAGTTTGCCGAGAAGGGTTTGGATTGCCGCATCGACCACCGCAGCTTTGCCCGTCAG